>Ga0100398_1002803_pt1 | contig 14401 bp, 10 predicted proteins | sample CryGeymeta201522_FD_81568 | JGI IMG/M metagenome (GOLD analysis project Ga0100398, IMG submission 81568) | Groundwater microbial communities from Crystal Geyser aquifers in Utah, USA - Crystal Geyser metaG 2015-22 | ecosystem: Environmental > Aquatic > Deep subsurface > Groundwater | place: USA... | reverse complement strand
GTATCTGGGCTTTTTTGAATTCATTCACAACGTCCGGAGGAGAGGTAAGGCGCTATTGCCTTCCCTGGTTGGCATCCTCTTCGGTGCTCTGGCTTAGCACCCGGCAACACCGTATGAGCCAAATATATATGGAAATTGGTTCAGGAAATTCTACAAAATTTGCTTTTAAAGCTATTGCTGACCACAATCTCGACACAAAAATTGTGTCAATTGACCCAGATCCTCGTGTAGAGATTAACAGAATGTGCGATGAAATCATTAGAAAACCTGTGGAAGAAATAGACATACAAGTATTTGATCGTCTTAATACCAATGACATTGTTTATATCGACAGCTCGCACAGAGTTTTCATGAACTCCGATGTTACGACGATGTTTTTAGACGTCATTCCCAGATTGAAGCAAGGTGTTTTGGTGGAAATACATGACGTTACACTTCCCTATGACTATGCAACTGAATGGATTGATATGTATTATTCTGAACAGTACTTGCTTGCAACATATTTACTTGCCAAAGGGAATATGTTTGACATAATTCTTCCAAACACGTTCATAAGTCATGATAATGAATTGAGTAGTATTTTGGCTCCACTTTGGGAAGCGAAGGAAATGAAAAATGTCGAAAAACATGGTTGCTCGTTTTGGATAAGGATGAGATAGAGAATGTCACAGTGTATAAGGGGTGTAGGAGCCGAACTCCCTATTGGTTCGGCTCCTACACCCCATTACCAAACCTTAAGGTCAAGATACAAGGTCAGGGTGTGCGAAGCACTCCCTGACGATTCGCCGTGGGAACGTGGATTGGAAGCGTTGCCGGGCCGTCAGGTAGTTCCCGATGGTCGCAACCTGACCTACCCCCGGATGGCTCCCTGCTTGGCGCGCGATCAACCATCCGGAGTGATTTGCATAGTGTCCCATTTTCATATGATTGCCCAGCGCCCAAGTCCTCATTGTTCCTGAGGAATCCCATGGGGTTACCAGCGGATGGCACTCCGCTCCCCCAAATTCGTTAGAATCAGTAAAAATTTTGCGGGATTCGATCTTTCTCCGATCAGAGGGTGAGCGATTCGCCCGGCTTCAAGGGCATGACATGGGCCGGGGTTTCCCGTTCCACCCGTTCTTTCCAGGCGCTTGCATCCTGCTTGATCAGGTCGAAGGTGTTGTAGTGGATCGGCAGAACCAGCGCCGGTTCGATCAATTTCACCGCGCGCAGGGCGTCGTCCGGCCCCATGGTGAAATTATCGCCAATGGGGAGAATGGCCAGGTCGATCCCTTCTTCGCCGATCAGTTTCATATCGTAGAAGAGACCCGTATCACAGGCGTGATAGATTTTCTTCCCCGCCGCATGGAACAGGAAGCCGCAGGGATTACCGCCGTAGGAACCGTCCGGCAGCGCCGAACCATGGTGGGCAATGGTCAGCTTCGCCCGTCCCCAGGGGTAATCGAAGCCGCCGCCGATGTGCTGGGGATGCAGATTGGTCAGGCCCTGGGCGGCCAGCCAGTTGTAAATCTCAAAGTTGGACACCACGGTAGCTCCGGTGCGTTGGGCGATCTTCACGGTATCGCCCACATGGTCGCCGTGGCCGTGGGAAACAAACACGAAATCGGCGGCCACCTGATCCGCCGTGACCGGTGCCAGGGGATTGCCGGTGAGAAACGGGTCCACCAGCAACCGGGTGCCGTCCACTTCGATCAGAACACATGCATGACTGTACCAGGTGACTTTCACGCCCATGATTTCCTCCTTACCGTCCTGAGAGTTCACCAGCCATTGCCGGCGCGGCGCCGCAGGCCCCACCCAGGATCGGCGCCGTCCGGTACGCCGGGAACCGACCGGGAAACCCGCTGGGGCATTGGCTTCACTCCGGGGCGCCGCCCGTTCCCGGCCGACAGAGCACCATAACACGCCGGTGCCGACCTTTGAAGTAGCGGGCCTCGCTGAAATTTTTCAAATCCGACAGGGTATCTTGAAACGATCGATTTTCCGTTTCCACCACCACCAGGACCAGCTTTTTGGAATCGTGGATCGACCGCAACGGCGCTTTGAGGTCCCCATGCCTTTCCCAAGTGGGGATGTCGGCGATGCGGCCGGCGTACAACAGGACCCGGTTGTCGGTGCTGTAAATCTTCGCGCTCCGCCACGATTTTTGGGCGGCGATCCATTGACCGGCCGGGCGCAGGGCGGAATCGGCGTTTTCCAGCGCCAGACCGGCCGAAGCCCAGAGCGGCAGCAGGAAAAAACCGGCCACCGCGGCCACCGCCACCGCCCGCATCCACCGCGATCGGGCCGCGGCCTCGAGCAATCCGACCATGCCCCGACCCACATAAGGCGTCGCCAGGACCACCAGCAGCGACAGGTAGCGCTTGGCGATCCAGCCTTCCTGGAGCAGATAGAGGTAGCTCACCAGCCCGAAACCGAACGCGGCGGCCGGCGGCAGCCATCGCGCCCGCTCGTGGCCCGGCATCCACAGGCCGACCGCAAGCGGCAGCGCGTAAGGAACGAACAGCAGCCGCAGAAAATATTCGATCAGCAGCAGCCCGTAAAGGACCAGCAGGTAATGCCTGGCCATCTCGGGGAACAGCCCGCCGGCCCACCCCTGATCGGCTGCTTCCAGGTCGGCCAGCCCCAGGGAGATCGCCCGATAATGATCGAGAAAACGGAGCGACAGCAGGTCCCGCAACCGCATGGAGATAAAATCCCCCTGGGTGACGGCCAGCCATTGATCAGGAAAAAGCCAAGCGACCGCCGCCAGCACAATCATCGGCAGTCCCACCCAGAGCAGCGCCGCTTTCGCCAACACAGCGCGCCGCCGCGGCTGAGCCCAGGCCAGGCCCAGCAGCAGCGCCGGCAGCACCGGGAACAGATACACCCCATCGATTCGAAACAGCAGGGAAGCCCAAAACATGATCATGCAGCCGAGCAGCGAGAGCTTGCTTTCGGTGATCAGAAAGCGCGCGGCCTGGGCTACAGCCCAGGCGAAACAAAAGAGAAACAAGGGATCGCGAATGAGTTCGGCGCCGAATTTGTTCAGGTAAGGTGACAGAGCGAAAGCCGCCGCGGCCCAGAACGCCGCCCGCCGATCGAACAGATCGGTGGTGAGCCGATAAATGGGCACCAGGGTCAATACGGCCGGTACCACCGAACAGAGGTAGGCGGCCGCTTCCCAGCTCCCCAAGTAGCGGTGCAGCAAAGCCAGCAAGAGAGAGAGGACCGGCAGCGGATAAACGGCAAGACCCGCGGCCCAGGCACCGGCTTCAAAATGGGAGGCGGCCGCGATGTAGAGGGCGGAATCGGGGCTGTAGCCGCCGAGCTTCCAGACCAGGGCCGACTTGATCCAAAGCGAGAGCAGCAGGAGTCCGAGCAAAGGACCGGACCCGGCGCCGAGGGCCGGGAATTTCCATAAACGCAACGATTTCAGATCAGCAACAAACGGCATAGCGGATGAGCTCAATCCTCGGGCTAAACCCCGCGGAGAGGGGCGGTTCGAATCGGATCGGGTCAGTTCAGGTCTTGATATGGTTGGGCCATTGCAAACAGCATCTACCACAGAGACACAGAGGACACAGAGAAGGCCCAAGATTTTTCTCGGTGTTCTTGTGCCTCTATGGTGAGAGCTTTGCGCATTGGCCGCAACGACGATCACCGCCTCAGTTCAGCTCGAAGCCGAGCGCGGCGGCGTAACGGCGGGCGCTTGCGGTGACCCCGTAGGGCCGCACCGCTTCCCGCAACAACCGGGAATCGACGGGTTCCCGCAGGGCCTGGAGAATCGCCTCCGCCATCGCCCCCGGATCCTTCATCGGCACCAGGCCGCCGAGGCGCCCCTGGTCCAGAATTTCCCGCGGACCGCTGGGGCAATCGGTGGCCACCACCGGGACCCCCAGGGCCAGGGCTTCCACCAGCACCACCGGCATGCCTTCGCACACCGAAGACAAGACCAGCAGCGCCGCTCGTTTCATGTACGCATAGGGATTGGTCACAAAACCCGGCAAACTCACGCTATCTTCCAGGTCCAGTTCCCGCGCCAACTGTTCCAGTCGGCGTCGCTTAGCGCCTTCGCCAAGGATCACCAGACGGCAGTTCAGTTGCCGGCGAATCAGGGCAAAAGCGCGCACCAGGGTGGAAAAATCCTTGCGTGCGCTGAGTTCCCCCACCGCCACCAAAACCGGCCGATCACCCGCATCCAGCCAGGGATGGCCGCTGGGTTCCCGGGCCGCGACCGCGATCCGCTGATCGACCACCGGGCTCGGGATCACTTCCAGCCGCGGCGGCCCGAGCCCGGAAATGGCCTCGAGATCGCGGGCCGCTCCTTCGGAGGGCACGATCACTCGATCGGCCCAGCGGTACCACCAACGGATCGAAGCGAGTTCCAGGCGGCGCCGCAGCCAGCCGCGACGACTCAGGTTGGCGCTCACCGTGGTGCCGATGCGAACCGCCACCGTGGCCGGTACGCCGGTGCATTTGCGAGCCCAAAGCACCAGCCGATTGACCCGATCCTTATCGGAGAGAATCGCATCCGGGTGATGGCGAACCAGATAAGCACACAAGGGGAGAAAGGCGCTGTTCACATGAGCAACCGGCAGCGCCATGATCCGTACCCCTGCCGGAACCGCTTCCAGGTGCGGTCCATGGCCGCGGATAGTAATGAGATCCACCGCAAGACCGAGGCGGGCCAGTTCCGGAATCAGGTTCTTCATGATCCGGTCGACCCCGCTGTGGCCCGAGGTCGCCAGGAACACCGCCAGCCGCTTCATGGCCTTGGCCCCTCAGCCGCCAGGGCCCGCGCCCCGGCCGCCAGCACCGCCGGCACTTCAAGCGCCGCCATGCAGTCGTGGCGGCCGTCGCAGGTGGGCCGTCGGCGGCAGGGTGAGCACGGGAATCCGGCATGCAGCACCTGGGTGGTGGGCCGCGCCGTGGTGAGATACGGACAGGTGGACCCGAACAGGACCACCAGCGGCCGGTGAAACGCCACCCCCATGTGGGCGATCCCGGTGTCCACACCGATCACCAGTCGGGCCCGTTCGATGATGGCCGCCGCTTCACCGAGACTGGTGCGGCCAGCCAGATCGACCAGTCCAGAATCCGCCGCCCGGCGGATTCGCGCCGCCGCCACCCGGTCGCCAGCACCGCCCAGCATCACCACCGGCCATGAATAGCGGTCCCGAAGCCGCAGGCTCAGTTCGACCCAACGATCTTCCAGCCAATGCTTCTGCGGCCGGGTGGTGAAAGGAGCGATCACCACGAAATCGCCCGCGATGCCGGCCGCCGCCAGCAGGCGGCGAGCGCCGAGGCGATCTTCCCCGGCCGGCACCAGGCGCGGCTCGAAGGCGCTGGTGTCGAGCCCCAGCAGCCCGGCCAGGTGCTTGTATTCGGAACTCATTTCCTTGCTTTCCGGGCCGCGTGACACCAGCCGGGTGAGCAACCACCGACCCGGTTCGCGGGATTCGAACCCGATCCGTTCGGGCGCTCCGGAAAGCCAGGCCAGCCAGCGGCTGCGCAGCAGGCCCTGAACATCCAGAGCAAGATCGAAGCGCCTCTTTTTAAGCTCCCCGGCAAAGCTGACCATTTCCAGCGTCAACCGCAGCCAGCGCCCGCTCTTGAACCATTTTTTCCAGGCCGCTTTCGGCCACACCAGCACTTCGTTCAAATCGGGATGGGCGGTGAGCAATGGGGCCAGGGTCGGTTCCACCAGCCAGGCGATATGGGCGTCCGGTGCGGTGCGGCGTAGCGCCGTGAGCAGCGGCGAAGCCATGACGATGTCCCCGATGGCGCTCGGGCGAATGATCAGAATGCGTCTGGCGGATGCCGCACCCGGGATCAAGGCCGGTCTCGGCTCTAGCGGTATTTTCGAATCAGTTCCCAATACATATCCCGATAAGCGGCAACCACCGCCGGCTGTGAGTGGGCGCTGATCAGACTGGTCATTCCGGCCGCGGCCAGATTTTCTCGGGTTGCGGCGCCTTCGCGCAGCAGCAGCGAGCAGCGTTCGGCCAGGGCCTCCGGATCCCGGCGCGGGCAGAGCAGTCCGTTGACCCCGTCGCGGATCAATTCGCGGGCGCCGGAAGTGGCCGTAGCCACCACCGGTAGCCGATGCGCCCAGGCTTCGAGGATCACGTTGCCGAGGGTTTCCCGGATGGAAGGGCAGACGAAGAGGTCGGCCAGATCGAACAATGGACCCGGCTGGTCCTGCCAGCCCGGCCAGCAGACCCGGTCGGTGATGCTGAGCTGAGCGGCCCGGCGCCGGAGCGATTTCCCCAGTGGGCCGGCGCCCGCGAGCATTAGCCACAATGGGCGGCCGCCAATGGTTCGGGGCAGGCGCGAAAAGGCGTCCAGCAGATCGGCAAAGCCCTTGATTTCGATCAAGCGCCCGAGGGAAAAAATGATCAGCGCCTCCGCCGGGATCCCGGAGCGGCGCCGCAAGGCCGCCAGGTCGGCCGCGGCAGTCGGCGGCTCGATTGCCACGAAGTTACCGATCCGGTACAGACGCTCCCGCGGCAGTCCCTGAGCGGCCAGGTATTCATAAAGTTCCCGGGAATTGGCCACCCAGGCGTCGGCGTGTTCGTAGTAGCCCCGGACCTTGTAAAAACCGCCGAGACGCGCCACGTGAAGCGATTTCCACCCGCGGCCGATGCGGGTCATGTGGCTGGCCCGGCCCATATAGGTCTGCACGATGTCCGGCCGGCGCTGCTTCACCAGCGCACGGATCTTGAGCGGTGAATAGAAATCCCAGATGTTGTTGAACATGGGCAGTTCGATCCGCTCGATCTGCCCGGCGAGGGCCTGCCGAACGCGGCTCTTGCCTCGATAAACGGCGGTCACCCGATCGCCTGATTGGTGCAGCGCTTCCACCAGTCGAAGGAAAAACCGCTCGGCCCCGCCGAACTGCCAGCTACCGATGATGTGCATCGAGTGAAGCGGGCCGCTCATGGCGCCGGACCCGCGCTGGGTTGTTTCTTGCCGTGCTTCATGTGCAGCTTCCAGAAGAACCCCGCCAGGCTGTCGCCGTAGGAAATCGCCTTGCGCGGCAGCAGCAAGGGATCGTCGGCGCGGCCGGCACTGCCGCGGATACAGGTGAGCGCGGCGCGGTAGCCGGCGGCCCGAACTTCGGCCGCCACCCGGGCGTCCAGATCCCCCGATGGATAGCAGAAATAGCGCACTTCCTCGCCCAGTAGCCGCTCCAGGAGGGCTTTGCTGTCCTCGATTTCGCGCCTTCGGGTCGGCTGATCGATCCGGGTCAGGCGCGGATGGCTGAGCGTGTGTGAGCCGAACGCCACCCCGGCGGCCCGGAGCGCCAGGATAGCATCCCGATCCAACAGCGGCGGCGCCGCCCGGCCATCGGCGGCGAGCCAGCGGGCCCGGTCTCCGATCAGGCCGGCGACCAGAAAGACGGTCGCCGGCAGTTGCAAGCGCTGCAAAATGGGGTGAGCATGGTCGGCAAAATTGCGATACCCGTCATCGAAGGTCAGCACCACCGCGTCACCGCCCAAATCGAGCCGCCCCTCGACGCAGGCCAGGGCATCATCCAGCGTGATCACCCGGTAGCCGAACAGCTTCAGCGCCCGCATCTGGGCCCGAAACCGCCGAACCTCGCAAAAGGTCGCGCGGTGACCGCGGGGGCGCACGAAATGCCCCACCTGATGGTACATGAGAATGGAAATTCGGTTCATCGCTCGCCTGGCCTGTTTCCTCCAGCTGCTTCCCCGCGGCCGGATGGCCCGTGTGCCTGGGGCGGATCCGACTGCCGGCCCTTCTACCGCAACCAGACCGAGGATTCAAGCCCGACGACAGGAGGCGAACGCCGATTTTCCATGAACAGGATGAAGCGGAACACCGGCGGGGTTGTGGGACTTTGAGCGGTTGACGGTTTCCGCAAGAGGCCGCGCGGGGGCGCGGCGGTCCCGAGGGGATACCGCCACGGATAGGGGGTGGGATGCTGGGGCCGCACCGCCGGTCAATTGAGGATTTGGCTCAGGAACAACTGGGTGCGCTCGTGCCGTGGATGGGAAAAGAATTCATCAGGCGTGTTTTGTTCGACGATCTCGCCGAAGTCCATGAACAGGACCCGGTCCGCCACGCTCTTGGCAAAGCCCATTTCATGAGTCACCACCAGCATGGTCATGCCTTCGACCGCCAGGCTGATCATGACGTCCAGGACCTCCTTCACCATTTCCGGGTCCAGGGCCGAAGTGGGTTCATCGAACAGCATCACATTGGGGCGCATGCACAGGCTGCGCGCGATCGCCACCCGCTGTTGCTGGCCGCCCGAAAGCTGGCCGGGATACTTGTTCGCCTGCTCGGCGATGTGAACTTTTTCCAGGAAAACCATGGCCGTTTCCACGGCTTCCCGTTTCGGTACCTTGCGCACCCAGATCGGCCCCAGGGTGAGGTTTTCCACAATGGTCAGGTGCGGAAAAAGGTTGAAATGCTGGAACACCATGCCCACTTCGGCGCGGATCTTTTCGATGTTCTTGAGATCGTTGTTGAGTTCGATCCCATCCACGATGATCCGCCCGCGCTGATGTTCCTCCAACCGATTGATGCAGCGGATGAGGGTCGACTTGCCGGAACCGGAAGGACCGCAGACCACGATCTTTTCCCCGCGGCTGACCGTGAGATCGATCCCCTTGAGCACATGGAATTCGCCGAACCACTTGTGCATGTCCATGATTTCGATGATCGGTCCAGCCGCGGCCGTCGCCGCCGAGGATTTGTCGATGGTTTCACTCATGGTTGCCGTCCCGTTGAATTCAGACAGAAATCGGGAAAGATGCAATCCGAACAGCGGGCGGCCTGGATGGGACCGACTCCGACCGCCGCCGCCCGCGTCAATACCCGGTGTTCAGGGCCCGCTCCAGATTGCGGCTGAAGTTGGACATGAAGAAGCAACAGATGAAATAGACCAGGGCGAGGAACAGGTAAGCCTCCGCCGAAAAGCCCATCCACTGCGGATTGGACAACACGGTCTGGGTGGTTTTCAGCAAATCATAGAGCGCGATAATGACCACCAGAGAGGTGTCTTTAAAAGCCGAAATCAGAATGCTCACCGTGGGTGGGATCACGATCTTCAGGGCCTGGGGCAGGATCACCAGCCGCATGGTCTGGTAATAATTGAGGCCGAGCGATTCCGCCGCCTCATACTGACCCCTGGCCATGGCCTGCAGGCCGCCGCGCACCACTTCGGCGATGTAGGGCGGCGGTGAACAGGATGATCGCCACCTGCGCCCGCAGGATCTTGTTGAACGTCACGCCTTCGGGAAGAAACAGGGGAAACACCACCGAAGACATGAACAGCATGCTGATCAGAGGGACCCCGCGAATCAGTTCGATATAGACGATGGACAGGGCCTTCACCGCCGGCATCCTCGATTGCCGTCCGAGGGCCAGCATCACTCCCAGCGGATAAGCCGCGGTAAGCCCAAACACCGCCAGCAGCAGGGTCAACGGCATCCCGCCCCACTGGGTGCTTTCCACCGATGCCAGTCCGAGCACTCCCCCCTTCATCAGGATTCCCATGGCCACCAGGCCGATTGCCCAGTAACCACCGAGGAACTTGTTCCAGCGGCTCCGATTGCGGCTGTACAACAGCAGCCCCACCAGGATGCCCATGGCGACCGTGGGCCGCCATTGCTCGTCGTAGGGGTAAAAGCCGAAGGTGATGAAGCGCAGGTTCTGGGTCACCACCCCCCAGCAGGCCCCGCCCGCTTCCCGGCATTCGACCCCGGGCGCGGTCCACAAGCTGTTCAGCAAGGCCCATTTGAAGAACGGCGGCACGATCCGCCACAGCAGGTACACAGTGATCAGGGTCAGCAGTGAATTGAGCGGGCCGTTGAACAGATTGGACCGGACCCAGCCGATGGCGCCCACGTGGGTGACCGGCGGTCGGATTTCCCGGTTTTTGCCTGATTCCTGCATGAATGGTCTCACCCGTTCAGTGCCTCAACGTTCCACGATCGCCATTTTCTTGTTGTACCAGTTCATGAACGCGGATGTTCCTAGACTGAAGACGAGATACAAAGCCATGATCAGCAGCACCCCTTCGACGGCCTGCCCGGTCTGATTGATGGTGGTGCCGGCCACCGACACGAAGTCCGGATAACCGATCGCCACCGCCAGGGAACTGTTCTTGGTGAGATTGAGCATCTGGCTGGTGAGCGGCGGGATGATCACCCGCAAAGCCTGGGGCAGAATCACCAGGTGCAGCACCTGAAGCGGTTTCAAGCCGATCGCCATGGCCGCTTCGGTTTGACCCTTGCTGACCGATTGGATCCCGGCCCGCACCACTTCCGCCACGAAAGCCGAGGTATACAGCACCAGCCCCAGCAGAAGCGCGCTAAATTCCGGACTGACACTGACCCCGCCGCGGAAATTGAAGCCGGTCAGTTCCGGCGTGTTCATGGCCGTCGGCGCCCCACCCGCCGCCCAGACCAGCAACGGCAGGCCCAGCACCAGACCGAGGCCGGTGCGGAACACCGGGAAGGCCTGACCGGTCCGTTCCTGGCGCCGCCGGGCCCAGGCCCGGAGCAGCACCACCGCGACGCCGGCCAGCACCAGGGCCAGGGCCATCCACTTATGAATCGGATCGGCTGCCGGTACCGCGAAAATAAGCCCCCGGTTGCACAAAAACACCCCCGGCAGGGGATGCAGTGCCTGGCGAGTCGCGGGCATCATTTCATAGAAGAAGGCGTACCAGAAAAACAGCTGGAGTAGGACCGGAATGTCTTGAAAGAGTTCGATGTAGGCAGACGCCAGTCGGGCCACCAGCCAGTTTGTCGACAGCCGGAAAATGCCGATAAAAGTCCCCAGAACCAGGGTCAGAACGATGCCGATCAAAGACACCAGCAGGGTGTTCAGTGCCCCCACCAGCAGGGCCATGGCGTAACTATCGGCAGCCGAGTAGGAAATGAGAGATTCGCCGATTTCAAAGGACGCTTCCCGTTCCATGAAACCGAAACCGGTGGCGATCGCCTGTCGATCCAGGTTGGCCAGGGTATTGGAAATGAGATAATGGGCCAGCAGACCGACCGCGCCCAGGGTAAGGATTTGGTACAGAATCGAAAGCTTTTGGGGATCGCGCCAGAAAACAACCGCTGCCTTTGGCTTCGGTTCGTTCGCGCTGGTTTTCCCTGGTCTGTTCATGGCGATCACGGTGGAGAATGAGGGACCAATCGGCGGCCGCGAAACGCGCGTGGAACCGGCAGCCGGACGGGACCGGTACCTGGATCGGCGACAGGTCGAACGGTTGCGCCGCCGATCGTCCTCCGGGCGCAATCATGAATCGTGGAGGCCGCCGACCGGCGCGATCGCCGGCGGCTTCCGGAACCATGAGGTTTCCGGAAGCCGCTCGGATCAGGATCGGTTCAGCCGCGGGGATCCCGGCTGCCGGCACGTCCGGTCCACCACGGCAGGCGGCCACCGGCGCCGCGGTCGGAAGCCGCACCACCGGGGATCGAGTCGGCTACATGAACGGCGGGGTGTACATCAGGCCGCCCTTGGTCCACAGGGCATTGAGCCCCCGTTCCAGCCCCAAGGACGTCTTCGGACCGACGTTGCGCTCGAACACCTCGGCGTAATTGCCCACTTTCTTGACGATGTTGTAGGCCCATTTTTCATCGAGACCGAGCGCTTCACCGTTGCCCGGCGTAACCCCGAGGAAGCGCTGTACCTGCGGGCTCTGGCTCTTCAGCATGGCATCGACGTTGCTCGAACTGATGCCCAGGTATTCGGCTTCGAGCATCGCCATGACCGCGAAATTGACCACGTCGAACCACTGTTCGTCGCCATGACGAACCACCGGAGCCAGGGGTTCCCGGGAGATGATTTCCGGCAGCAGGACGTAGTCGCCGGGGTTGGGGGCCACCGCGCGGGTACCCGCCAACTGCGAGGCATCTGAAGTGAGCACGTCACAGCGCCCGGCGAAGAAGGCCTTGGCCAATTCGGCGTTGTTTTCGATCACCACCGGCTTCATGGTCATCTTGTTACCGCGGAAGAAATCGGCCACGTTCATTTCCGTGGTGGTTCCCGGGAGCACGCAGACGGTGGCGCCGTTCAGTTCCTTGGCGCTCTTCACGCCCAATTTCTTGGGCACCAGGAAGCCCTGGCCATCATAGTAGTTGGGCTGGGCGAAGTTGAAGCCCATCGAGGTTTCCCGGCTGAGCGTTCGGGTGCAGTTGCGGGTGAGCACATCCACTTCGCCGGACTGCAAGGCGGTGAACCGGGTTTTCGCGGTGAGGGGAATAAATTTTACCTTCTCGGGGTCCCCAAACACGGCGGCCGCCACGGCCCGCGCCGTATCCACGTCAAGACCCCGCCAGACCCCCTTTTCGTCGGGTTTACCGAACCCGAACAGATCCCCGTTCACCCCGGCGGTCACAAAACCCTTGGCCTTCACGTCGGCAAGCGTCCCCGCCGCGGCCGCGCCGGCCACCAGCAGCAGACAAAAAACCAGCAGAACCGCGCCTAATTGTTTCGCTTTCATCCCTTAACCTCCCTTTTGTGGTGATTAATGTGATGGAAACTCGATGGACCCTGTTCCACCCTCTCCATGACCGCGCCGGCAATCGACTGCCCCGCCCGTCAGCGCCCATGGATCCCGGGTTTGGCCCTACCGCGTCGCTACGGCATGAATTGTGGGTGAATTATCGAAGCTCGGGTGCGGCGGCCGTTGAGGCACCCTGCCCCAGCACGACCCTTTGCGGAACCGGGTCGAAGAACCAGGCAGGTTGACCGTGGGCAGTACGCCACTACTAACATTAAACGACGCTTGCCACAAGCTCGTTGTCAAGCCAGACTTGTTTTGTGCAACTCGTTACGCTTGTTCTTGTCTTCATCGGTGGATGAGAGATCAACCAGACCCCGGGGTCGGCCTGAAGGCTTCACGCCTGGTCTCGGGTGGGGTTGGAAAGCGGCGGCCGAGTGCGCTGCCACTTGGGGCGGATTTCCTTTTGCATGCGCCGCTTCAGCCGCAACCGATTCCAATAGGTGAACGGTGCCCGGGCGATTTTCAAATCCCCATCGAGCGCGGCTTCAGGCCGGTAAAGCAGGTCCGCGATGTGGACCGTGGGAACCACACGATTCAGAAATCCGGCGCAGCCGGCGCAATAGGTGATCAGCTTGTGCCCATCCGCTTCGTTGCCGCGGATCCTCGCCCAGGCCTCGGCGAATTTGGGGTTGACGGCGCTCACCATGCCGCCTTCGGCACAGCACAGGGTGCGCTTTCCGCGGTGTTTCATTTCCGCCAGGGAGTATCCCATGCGGGTCAACAGGCCACGCACCGCCCGCTGGGTCGAAAGATCGTCGCGCAGGCCGCAGGGGTCGTGAACACCGAGCACGGTCCCGGCAGCACCGGCGCGGACGCCGTTGCCGTCGTCAAACAGGGTTTCATACACGGTTCGGACCTGGATGCCGCGGCCGTATTGGCGGAACATTCGGGTGCAGTTGGGGCAGGCGGTGAGCACGGTGCGGATGCCATGAGCGGTGAGGTATTCGTTCATTTCATCGAAGAGTTGATGAAAGCGGTCTTCCCGCCCAAGATCGTGGGACGGCTTGGCACAGCAATCCAGAACGAGTCCAAGGGTTGGGATCGACGCTCGCAGTTGCCGATAAAGATGGCGCGTGATTGCGGGCCGGGTGCCCGGTAGCGCGCAGCCCGGGAAAAAGATCGTATCGCATCCCTCCGGCAGCCCGTACCAGGAAAAGAGCGGAGAAACCCCGCGGTTTTCATAGCCGAGAATGGCGCGATAGACGGATGTGTTCAGCTGCCCGGCTTCGACACAACGCCGCCGGGTCTCCAAAAACATGCGGGCCGGATCCAGGTGTTCGGGGCAGACGGCCCCGCACAGTCCACACAGACTGCATTCATAGGCCATGTTCCAATGGCTGAGGGGCGCGCGCGCGAGTTCGGCCGCGATCGTCCGGGGCAATCCGTATCGATTTAAAAACGCGCAATTCTCCTGACATGCGCCGCATTCGGTGCACCGATCCTGAATCTCTTGCAGCAGGGGGTCGACTGAGTGCCTGGAGTCATCGGATCGAATCGTGGCGGAGGATGAGCCGAAATTCGCGGGGTCGCGTGTCTGCCGGTGGAACCGAGCGAGCCCCCAACGCACCGCCAGGGGAAAGATCCCCAACAGCGCCAGTGAAAGGATCAGGCCCGGTGAAAGGATCCCAGACACGGTCTCGATCCGCGCGATCTGAACGCCGGCATTCACGAAGATCGCCGTTCCCGGCGGCAGGCCCAGCACCAGCACTAAAACCGCCATTCCTACCAGAATACGGCGGTGTTTGATCAGCATCTGAGCGAAGCCCGCTCGGGCGCTCACCAGCTGTTGCAGAGGCTCGTGCGGCATCGTCATTGCAACGGCAATTGCTTCATGGCCGCCCATTCGTAGAACGAGGCGTCGTAGTT
>Ga0100398_1002789_pt1 | contig 14435 bp, 13 predicted proteins | sample CryGeymeta201522_FD_81568 | JGI IMG/M metagenome (GOLD analysis project Ga0100398, IMG submission 81568) | Groundwater microbial communities from Crystal Geyser aquifers in Utah, USA - Crystal Geyser metaG 2015-22 | ecosystem: Environmental > Aquatic > Deep subsurface > Groundwater | place: USA... | reverse complement strand
GGGAAAAACCTCGGACTTTCCCTGTGTCCTCCGTGCCTCCGTGGGAGATCTTGTTTGAAATGGCCCTAACGATGATCAAGCCCCAGGTTTTTAGCCAGTGTGATTTTTTTTCACTCGCTCGATGCAGATCCAGGGCGAATTCGGAAAGGGTGGTTGAGGCGTGAGCATCCGCGCGATCACCGGTGAATTGTACCGGCTGATGAAACAGGTGGAAGAGTTGGAACGCCAACTGGCGGCGGCGCCGCCGGATGCGGCGGATAGCGAGCGCCTTCGGGAACAGATCAGAACCGCTCGGGCCGAACGCGATCGGCTGAAGGGCATGCTTGCCGGGGCCAAGGCTTGAAGTCTGAAAGCCACCCAGCCAGGGGCAACAACCAACGAACAGCCAACCAAAGCGAAGCAACTCGCTGGTGGAATTGCGTAAATTTTCACTTGACACACCACCTTATCCCGCTATAATCACCTTGCAACATTATGCACAAACTGGCGCTCCGCCGGTAACCGGGGCATCGCGAAATACCATATTACCCGTAAAAGGAGAATGGCTATGTCGAAGTTGGTTCCTCCCCATGGAAAAGATCAAAAGCTGAAACCGTTGCTGCTGCAAGGCGATGCCTTGAAGGCCGAACAGAAGAAGGCGGCCGGCCTGAAACGGGTGCCCATGACCAGCCGGGAAGCCTCCGACCTGATCATGCTGGGAATCGGCGCGTTCACCCCGCTCGACGGCTTCATGGGCGCCGCCGACTGGAAGGGCGTTTGCGACAAATACCTGATGGCCGACGGCACCTTCTGGCCCATCCCGATCACGCTCTCCGCGGACAAGGCCACGGCAGACGGCCTGAAGAACGGCGAAGAAGTGGCCCTGTGGGATGAGGAAAACGATGAAGTGCTCGGCACCATGACGGTCACCGAGAAATACGCCATCGATAAGGTCCACGAATGCAAGTCGGTGTTCGGGACCAACGACGCCGCGGGTCATCCCGGCGTGGCCAAGGTCATGGGTCAAAAAGACGTCAACCTGGCGGGACCGGTCAAGGTCATCAGTGAAAGCTTCTACCCCGCCCAGTTCGCCGATGTTTATCAGCGTCCGGCCGAAGCCCGCAAAATTTTCGAGGACAAGGGTTGGAAGACGATCGCGGCCCTGCAGTTGCGCAACCCGATGCACCGCAGCCATGAATTCCTGGCCAAGATCGCGGTGGAAGTGATGGACGGTCTGTACATTCATCAACTAGTGGGCAAGCTGAAAGCCGGAGACATTCCGGCCGATGTCCGGGTGAAGGCGATCAACGCCCTGGTGGAAAACTATTTCGTTAAGAATACCGTGGTTCAGGGCGGTTATCCGGCCGAAATGCGTTACGCCGGTCCCCGCGAAGCCCTGCTCCACGCGGTGTTTCGGCAGAACTACGGCTGCAGCCACCTGATCGTCGGTCGTGACCATGCCGGCGTGGGCGATTACTACGGCCCGTTCGACGCTCAGAAGATTTTCGAAGATATCCCCAAGAACGCTCTGGTCCTGCAGCCGCTCAAGATCGACTGGACCTTCCATTGCTTCAAGTGCATGGGCATGGCTTCCATGCGCACCTGCCCGCATGGCAAGGAAGACCGGCTGCTGCTTTCCGGCACCATGGTCCGTAAGACCCTGTCCGAAGGCGGCGAGTTGCCGAAGGAATTTTCGCGTCCGGAAGTGGTGAAGATCCTGCAAGCCTACTATGCCGGTTTGGAAGAGAAGGTGGAGATCAAGTTGCATGGCGCCGCCACCGGCGATGTGAAGAAAAAATAGCTTCAGGTGAGAATATCAACCGTTTGGCCGCTCTCCCCGAGGACGGGAGAGCGGAGGCTGTGTAAGAAAGGAGGTGTGGCCGGAACATTGGCAACCGCACCCGGGAAGGACCGGGCAGGTGAGGGTAAGCGCAAGCGTGGGTAACCTTTAGGAGGTAAAGTTATGCCAAGTTATGTCATTATGGAAAAATGCGATGGCTGCAAGGGCCAGGACAAGACGGCCTGCATGTACATCTGCCCCAACGATCTCATGGTTCTCGACAAAGAGAAGATGAAGGGCTACAACCGCGCTCCTGAAATGTGCTGGGAGTGCTACAACTGCGTGAAGATTTGTCCGCAGCAAGCCATTGACGTTCGTGCCTACGCCGACTTCGTCCCGATGGGCGCCTCCTGCGTGCCGCTTCGCGGCTCCGAAGACATCATGTGGACGGTAAAATTCCGCAGCGGCCAGGTGAAACGCTTCAAGTTCCCGATCCGGACCACCGCTGAAGGCCAGGCGGTACCGTTGGGCGGCTTCGCTACGGGTACGGATGACCTCAAGAGCCCCGTCCTGTGCACGGAACCCGCTTCCACGTGGGCCAAAGAGCTTCCCACCCTGAAGAAATAACACCCATAAGGAGGTGAACAGATGAAACCTTCCGATTTCCAAACCGTCGTGGTGGATACCGATCTTTTGATCTGTGGCGGTGGTATGTCGGCTTGTGGCGCCGCTTTCGAGGCAGCGTATTGGGCAAAAAAGAACAACCTGAAAGTGACGGTTGTGGACAAGGCCGCCATGGATCGCTCCGGCGCCGTGGCCATGGGTCTTTCCGCGATCAACGAATACGTCGGCTATGCCGAGGGTGACAACACCCTGGCAGATTACGTCAAGTACGTTCGCCAGGACCTCATGGGTGTCTCCCGTGAAGACCTGGTTTACGATATCGCCCGGCACGTTGATTCCTCCGTGCACCTGTTCGAAAAATGGGGCCTGCCGATCTGGAAAGACGCCAATGGCAAGTACGTGCATGAAGGCCGCTGGCAGGTCATGATCAACGGCGAATCCTACAAGGTGCTGGTGGCCGAAGCCGCCAAGAACGCCCTGAAGGAACTGGGTCCCCTGGATGAAATCCTGTACGAACGCATTTTCATCGTCGATCCCCTGATGGTGGACGGCAAGTGCGCCGGTGCCGTGGGCTTCAGCGTACGTGAAAATAAGTTCTACGTGTTCAAGGCGAAAGCCACCATAGCTCTCATGGGCGGCGCCGTGCATGTGTTCCGTCCCCGGTCGGTTGGTGAAGGCCTTGGGCGCGCCTGGTATCCGCCGTGGAACAGCGGTTCGTCCGCTTATTTCACCATCATGGCCGGTGCCGAAATGACCTGCCAGGAAGTGCGCTTCATCCCGGTCCGGTTCAAAGACGGTTACGGCCCGGTCGGCGCCTGGTTCCTGCTGTTCAAATCGCGGGCCACCAACGCCATGGGTCAGGAATACATGGTGGAGCGCAAGGGCGAACTCCAGGAATACGCTCCTTATGGACTGGCTAAGCCGATCCCGGCCAACCTGCGCAACTGGCTCCTGCTGGAAGACGTGGCCGCCGGTAAGGGACCCATCTACATGCGGACGGAAGAAGCCATCGCCAATATCGCCGCCGCTTACAAAGACGATCCCAAGGCTTTCAAGAAGAAGATGAAAGAACTCGAGAACGAAGCCTGGGAAGACTTCCTGGATATGACCATTGCTCAGGCCCTGCTGTGGGCCGGCAGCAACATCCAGCCGGAAGAGAAGCCGTCGGAAATCGCCGCCGCCGAACCGTACTTCATCGGTTCCCACTCCGGCGCTTCCGGTGCCTGGGTTTGTGGTCCGGAAGACGTGATGCCGGCCGAGTACAAGAAGCAATGGGAAGCGATCGGGGTCTACAACCACATGACCACGATCCCCGGCCTGTTCACCGCTGGTGATGGTGCCGGTGCTTCTTCCCACAAGTTCTCCTCCGGGTCCCATGCTGAAGGCCGGATCGCAGGTAAGGGCGCGATCGCCTACATCATGGATCACAATACGGCGCCCAAGGTCGACGATGCCCAGATCAAAGCCCTGAGGGACAAGATCCTGGCTCCTCTGGCTCTGTTCGAGCAGTTTGGGGCGATCTCCAGCGATCCGGACATCAACCCCAACTTCATGAAGCCGAAGATGTACATGTTCCGGCTGCAGAAGATGATGGACGAGTACGTCGGCGGTGTTACGGCTAATTTCAGCACCAATAAGAGCAGCCTGGATTGTGCTCTTGGATTGCTCACCATGCTGAAGGAAGACAGCGCCAAGCTGGCTGCCCAGGACCTGCACGAACTCATGAGGGTTTGGGAAAACGTGCATCGGACCTGCATCGCCGAGAGTCATTTGCGGCATGTGATGTTCCGTGAGGAAAGCCGTTGGCCGGGTTACTACTTCCGCGCCGACTTCCCGAAGATGGACGAAGTCAACTGGAAGTGCTTCGTGAATTCGGTCTATGACGCCAAGGCCAATAAGTGGACCATGAAGAAGGTCCCGATCGTCAACCTGCCCGTCTAAGCTTCATCAGTGGACGATCAGCCTCCAGGTGCTTCGGCGCCTGGAGGTTTTTTGTTTGAGCCTGGCACGGACCGGGGGGCCGATCCCTAATAACGGACCAGGGTCTGCACAGCAATGCGACGCTGACTGTCCATTTTCGCCTGGCATGTGTTATTGGTGGGCCGTGACGGCCGATCGCGGTGATGCGAATGGCAAATGGAAGGTGGCAATGGAATCAAGGATCATGGAGGACAGCCCATGGCAGAACGTGTGAGCGAACAAGGCATCTTGATCATCGGCGGGGGGATTACGGGGATCAGCGCCGCCGTTGAAGCCGCGGAAGCGGGCTACCAGGTCTACCTGGTGGAACGCGAACCCTATCTGGGCGGGCGGGTGGCGCGGATCAACAAATATTTCCCCAAGCTCTGCCCCCCCAATTGTGGTCTCGAGATCAACTTCCGGCGGATCAAACAGAACCCGCTGGTGCGCTTTTTCACCCTGGCCACGGTGGAAACAATCAGCGGCGAAGCGGGCCATTTCGACGTCACCATCGCTCTCGCTCCGCGCTACGTGAACGAGCGCTGCACCGGCTGCGGCGATTGCGTGGCCGCCGCCGAGACCGAAATTGCCAATCCCTTCAATTACGGCCTGGACCGGGTGAAATCGATCCATCTGCCGCATGATTTCGCGTTCCCGATGCGTTACCTGCTGGCGCCCGAGGTGGTGGGGACCCCTGAGGCGAAAAAGATCAAGGCCGCCTGCCCGTATGGCGCGGTGGATCTGGAGATGCAAACCGAGCGCTTCGACCTCAAGGTGGGCGCGGTGATCCTGGCCACCGGCTGGCACCCTTACGAAGCGGAAAAGATCGCCTATTACGGCTTCGGCAAGCATAAGAATGTGATCAGCAATGTGATGCTGGAGCGCCTGGCGGCGGCCAACGGCCCCACCGCCGGGGTCATCCAGCGACCTTCGGACGGAGCGCCGGTCAAACGGGTGGCCTTCATCCAATGCGCCGGCTCGCGTGATGAAAATCATCTTCCCTACTGTTCCGGCGTCTGCTGCCTGGCCTCGCTGAAGCAGGCCACCTATCTGCTGGAGCAGGACGCGGAGGCGGAAGCCACCATTTTCTACATCGATGTTCGGGCGATCGGCAAATACGAGGATTTTTACACCCGGGTCCAGGCCGATCCGCGGGTCCATCTGATCAAGGGCAAAGCCGGAGAAATCCGCGACAACGCGGATACCGGCAGGGTCACGGTGCAGGTGGAGGATCAGCAGTCGGGCCGGATCCTGACCGATGAATTCGATCTGGTGGTGCTGGCCACCGGGATGGTCCCCAACACCAAGGACTGGGTGCCGTTCGCCGCGGTGGACTGTGATGACAACGGCTTCGTTCTCGGCAGCCGGCAGGTCCCGGGGATCATCGGCGCCGGCTGTGCCCGGCACCCGGTGGATGTTTCGACCAGTGTACAGGACGCGACGGCCGCGGTTCTCAAAGCCATCCAGGTAGTGGGCAGGAGGTAGATTGATGGAAAAGAAACTTGGTTTCTATATCTGCACCGGTTGCGGCATTGGCGACGCGCTGGAGGTGGAAGCACTGATCAAGGTGGCCGGCGCTGAATACAAGGCTCCGGTCTGTAAACAGCATCCCTATCTGTGCAGCGATGAAGGCCTGGTCCTGATCCAGGGTGATATCGAAGGTGAAGGGGTGAACACGCTGGTGGTTGCTGCCTGCTCGCCACGGGTCATGACCGATCGGTTCCAATTCGGTCTGGACAAGATTTCGGAGCGGGTCAATCTGCGCGAGCAGGTGGTCTGGTCGCATCCGGCCGGAGACGAAGACACCCAGATGCTGGCCGAGGACGCGGTCCGCATGGCCATGGTCAAGGCGAACGAAATGCAGCCGCTGGAACCCTTCGCCGCTGACCACATGAGCAAGCGGGTGCTGGTGGTGGGTGGCGGTCTCGCCGGCATGACGGCGGCCAGGGAGGCGGCCAAGGCCGGCTACGAAGCGGTGCTGGTGGAAAAGGAAGCGGAGCTCGGCGGCTACCTCAAGAACGTCCACAAACTGCCGCCGGCCGAACCGCCTTACGACCAACTTCAGGCCTTTGATCTTGCCGCTTTGGTCGAGGAAGTCCGCGGTCAGGCCGGGGTTACCGTTTATACCGGCGCGCAGGTGGCGAAGGTGAGCGGAGCCCCCTGCCTGTTCGAGGTGACGGTGAAACAAAACGGTTCCGAAATTGCCGAACGGGTGGGGGCTATTGTGCTGGCCACCGGTTCGGTCGGCTACGATGCGAGTAAACTGGCGCATCTGGGTTTCGGTAAGCAGGCCGACGTCATTACCGCCGAACAATTGGAAACCATGTTCAAGACCGGTCAGGTGGCGAAACCGTCCAACGGCCAGCCGGTCAAGGCGGTGGCCTTCGTGCTCTGCGCCGGGTCGCGCGACCCCGAGCACCTGCGCTACTGTTCCGCCGCCTGCTGCGTGGAATCTCTCAAGCAGGCCAAATATTTCAAGGAAGCCAATGCGGACACGCCGGTTTACATCTTCTACAAGGATATCCGGGCCAACGGCAATTATGAATTCCTTTATAAGCAACTGCAAAAAGACGGAGTGGTCTTTGTCCGCGGCGAGGTGACCGCGGTGGCCGAGGATGGCGCCGGTGGGCTTACGGTCGCGGCCGAAGATGTCCTCACCCGCTCACCGATCGTGTCCGAAGGCGTCGATCTGGTGGTGCTGGCCACCGGCATGGTCTCCACCGCCGCGCTCGGTCAGCCGGCCAAGGCCCAGGCGGCCCCGAAGGAAGGCGAGGAAGCGGCCGAAGTCCCGGCCGACACCATTCTCGCATCCAACCTGCTCAATCTGGACTATCGGCAGGGGCCGGAACTGCCGGCGCTGAAATACGGATTCCCGGATTCCCATTTCATCTGCTTTCCGTTCGAATCGCGGCGCACCGGGATTTATCCCGCCGGTTCGGTGCGGATGCCGATGGACTACGCCCGGGCCCTGGACGATGCCGCCGGTGCCGCGCTCAAGGCCATTCAGTGTGTGGAACTGACGTCCCAGGGCAAAGCCGTGCATCCGCGGGCCGGAGACATGAGCTATCCGGAATTTTTCATGCAGCGCTGCACCCAGTGCAAACGTTGCACCGAGGAATGCCCGTTCGGGGCCATCAACGAAGACGAAAAGGCCAATCCGCTGCCCAATCCGACCCGCTGCCGGCGCTGTGGCGTGTGCATGGGGGCGTGCCCGGAACGGATCATTTCGTTCAAGAACTACTCGGTGGGCATGATCGGCAACATGATCAAGAACGTGGGGATCCCCGAGGAAGACGAGGAGAAACCCAGAATCCTGGTGCTGGCCTGTGAAAACGACGCCTACCCGGCCCTCGATATGGCGGGCATCCAGCGCATGAACTACAACCCTTGGGTGCGCATCATTCCGGTCCGCTGCCTGGGGTCGATGAACCTGATCTGGATCGCCGACGCTCTGTCCAAGGGCTTCGACGGTATCCTGCTGCTGGGCTGCAAACACGGCGACGATTACCAGTGCCACTTCATCAAGGGCAGTGAACTGGCCGGGATCCGCTTGAGCAAGATCATGGAAACGCTCCAGCGGCTGGTGCTGGAATCGGACCGGGTGCGGTTCGAACCGGTTTCCATCACCGACTATCCCAAGCTGCCCCAACTGCTGGACGACTTCGCCGCCAGGTTGGATGAGTTGGGCCCGAACCCCTACAAGGATTTCTAGTTCTCTTGGCATCCGGCCGGGGCAATTGCGGCGCCCGGCCGAAGGAGTGCATCATGGAACCGAAACAAGTTTCCCTGGAAATGCGGGATTATGTGATCAGCATGGGGGCCGAAACCCTCAACTGGTGCATGCAGTGCGGGCTTTGCACCAATCTGTGCCCGTGGCGGCTGGTCCCGGGCGAGCGCAGTGAACATTTCAATATCCGCCACATGCAGCGGCTCGGGCAGATGGGTCTGGAAGGCTTCGAAGCGGAAGAAATCCTGTTTTCCTGCACCACTTGCGGCATGTGTCAAGCCAACTGCCCGCGCGCGGTGGAAATCATCAACAACGTGCGCGGAATGCGCGCCAGCATCGTCGGTGCCGGCATGGCCCCGGCGGCGCTCCGGCCGATTCTCGGCAGCGCCCATGCCAACGGCAATCCCTGGTCCGGGCCCCGGGAACAGCGCACGGCCTGGCAGGAAGGGCTCGATGTGCCCCAATTCGGACCCGATACCGAATACTTCCTGTTTGTCTGCTGCCATTCCTGCTACGACCCGCGGAGCACCAAGGTGGCCAAGAGCCTGGTCAAGCTGCTGAAGGCCGCCGGAGTCAGCTTCGGGGTGATCGGCGCGGAAGAAAGTTGCTGCGGGGAAAGCGTGCGCAAGGTGGGTGACGAAGAACTGTTCCAGAAACTGGCCGCGGCCAACGTGGAACTGTTCAACCGCAAGGGCGTCAAGAAGATCATCACCACCTCGCCCCATTGCCTCTGGACCTTCTCCAATGAATACAAGGAACTGGGCGGCGAATGGGAAGTGATTCATTACACCCGGTTGCTGAGCGATCTGGTGCGCGACGGTAAGCTGGCCTTCCAACCCAACGCCGGGAAGAAGATCGCCTATCACGATCCCTGCTATTTGGGTCGTCACAGCGATTGCTACGATGCCCCGCGGGACCTGCTGGCGGCGGCTTCGGGTGAAGCACCGCGGGAACTCAGCCGATCGCAACAGCTCAGCCTCTGCTGTGGCGGCGGGGGCGGCGGGATCTGGTCGGAAGTGCCGAAGGGGGAACGGTTCGGCGAACTGCGGATCGAGGATGCGGTGGCGGGTGCGGCGCAAGTCCTGGCCACGGCTTGTCCCTATTGCCTGAACATGTTAATAGACGCCTGCAAGAGTTTGGAACGCCAGGATCAATTGGAAATCCTGGAACTTTCGGAGATTCTCGCGGCCGCCTTGAAATAGCGGTGGCGCGCGGCAGCATCGGTCGAGCGCGGCGGCTGGGCGGAGATTGCCCAGCCGCTTCCGCCGATCGGTCGGGAAAGGAATTTTTCAATGGCGATGACGCCGGATGATCTGAAGCAGCAGAAACAGGATTATTTCATTGCTTCCTGGCATGACCAGCAACTGGAAATGGAACCCCACTGCCACTGCGGCCGGGAGTTGGAGGAAAATTACCACTGCGAACTCTGCGATCGCGACTGCGAATGCACCTTCATCCTGTGCAGCGACGACGCGACTTACCATGTGGTGCAAAAATTCGTTCACGGCAACCCGGATTTCAAGCACTTCCAATTTGCCCTCAAGGCTTGAACCAGGCCCCAACGGAAACCATGAGAGGTCCCATGTCGGAATCGATTGCTCCGCGGCAGCCGGCGCCCGCGCTGGGTCCGGACAGCACGTTTCAGTTTGTGTGTCACGCCGATCTGCCCTGTTTCACCCAATGCTGTCGTGATGTGAACATTTACCTCACGCCCTACGACGTGCTGCGGCTGCGACGCACGCTCAAGATCGGTTCGGAAGAATTCCTGAACCGCTACACCCGGCACTTTCTCGCCAAGACCACCCATGTGCCGGTGGTCCAGTACGCGCTCGACCCAGAGACGCTGCGCTGCCGGTTTGTGAGCGACCGGGGCTGCACCGTGTATCCGGATCGCCCCTGGGCCTGCCGGCTGTATCCGCTGGATCTGGCCGAAGGCGGACCGGAGCGCTACCGGATCATGGTGAACCCCGACCGATGCCTGGGGTTGTTGGAAGCGAACCGGATGACGGTCGGCGAATGGCTGGAACACCAGGGAATCGCTCCTTACGCGGCGATGGAACAGGCCTATTACGCGGTCATGCCGGCGGGCTTCAAACGGGGTCAGTGGCTGGACCCAGGGATCGGTAAACTCCTCTTTCTGGCCTACGACCTGGACCGGGTCGCCCTGCTGCTGCAGGATCGGACGGTGCGGCGGCTTTACGATCTAAACGAGGCCCAGGTGGCGCAACTGGCCGGCGACGACGAAGCCCTGCTGCGGTTCGCGTTCCGTTACATCCGGAGCCAGTTGGAACAACTGCTGGGGGACCCGTCATGAAGCTCGAAACCAGCGCTCCACGAGACATCCAGAACAAACTGGAACCGCTCCAGGACGGCCGGTTCCGGTTTGACTGCCATCCCGGCGTGCCCTGCTTCACCGAATGCTGCCGCGATCTGAGGCTGATTCTCACCCCCTACGATCTGCTGCGGCTAAAAAACCACCTGAGGTTGACCTCGAGCGAGCTGATTGCCCGCCACCTGGAACTCAAGCCCGATGAGAGCAGCGGCTTGCCGCAGGCGTTTCTGGCCATGCAGGACAATCCCCGCCGGACTTGTCCGTTCGTGGCCGCGGAAGGCTGCCGGATCTATGCCGATCGGCCGTCCGCCTGCCGCACCTATCCGCTCGCCCGGGCCACGCGCAAACATGCGGTGCACGGCCTGGTGCTGGAAGCCTACTACGTGCTCCATGAGGATCATTGTCGGGGTTTTGAACAGGACCGGATCTTCGATACCGACCAGTGGGTGGCCGATCAGGGGCTTGTCGACTACCATGAAATGAACAACCTGTGGATGGAGATCGTCACCCACCGGGCCCTAAAGCAACGGCCGCTCACCGCCCAACAGATGCAAATGGTCTATTTGGCCGCCTACGATCTCGATCGGTTCCGGCAGTTTGTGTTCGGCAGCCGGTTTCTGGAAAAATTCGCGGTGGCTGAAGAAGACCTGGCGGCGGCGCGCGACCGCGATGACGGCCTGCTGAAGCTGGCCTTTCGCTGGCTGCGCTTCACCCTCTTTCACGATCCCGTGCTGGGTCTCAGCAACGCCTGAATATAGGCCGACAGGCAAGGAAACATCTGGCGGGATAATCGGATCGTCTTTTCCGCATGCTTTTGGCGGGAATCCAGAACCGGGCACTGGGCCGGATTGCCGCTGACCGCCATGACCCGGCGGACACAAGGAAGCATGAAAATGTAGGGATTCCGGCCAGTGGCCCGGAATTGTTCAGGCTGTTTCGATTGGTTCCGGGTAGGTCGGGCTGTGCGGAGCGCTCCCTGACCATCCGGTGGTGGGGGGCGGATTGGGGACGTTGCCGAAACGTCGCGTCGGGTAGCTCCCGCTGGTCGCAACCCGACCTAGGAATTTCCTCCTCCATAGCCACAAATCATTGCCGGCCGCCCGAGCTCCAAAATCCCTGGCCCGAATCCCTGGCCGAAGGTCCGCCATCGTTGGTCCGCCGATGGCTGCTATTCTTCAATGATATCACCTCGTAGAGCGGTTTTGGAATAGACCGGCAGGGGACCGCAAACACCTCGACTGGGATCATAGTGATGGCGGTAGGATGTGTGCTGCTGCATGGTTTTTTCCATGTGCTCCCAGCCTTTCACGAAATAGGGGCAGGAGTCATTGAAGCAGACGTAAAAATAGTCTGCCGACCAGGTGGAAAAATCCGGCACCCGCCACTTTTTCATGCGCTGGTTACAATGGGGGCAAATCGTGACGTCATCGCTGCATATGGTTTGTTCTTCGAGCATGCTGGTTCCTTTCCGAGTGAGAGCTGTAATTGCTAACCCGCGGTTGAGTTAAGCTCGAATCGGCGGCAAGTCAAGGACTCCCGCCCCGACCATCGGTTTTCCCCGGTGGTCCACTATTTCCTGCAGTACCCGGATCCGGCCGTGCCGGTCGGATTGCGGCCATGGCAGGTGATGACCGTAAAGGCCCTGAGGACGCAAAGACCCGCGGAGCAGCATCGCTTGATCGGAGCGAAGAAACCGATCCGCCGGCCCATCTCGACCGCTTGCGCCCGGCGCCGCGCCCAGTCGGAACCGAACCGGCTTCGTTTGGCGCCCATGGCGGCGAGTGTCCTGGTTATGACCGCTGCTGGGGTTTGTAGGCCGCTCCGGCAGTGGATGCGGCGCTCGGGGTGGCGTAGTCATCGGCCTTGAAGTCCCGGTTCTTCATAAAGATTTCGGCAAACTGCAGCATCGTTTCTTTCATGATCGCCTGGTAGTTGGGGATGTGTTTGTCAAAGATCTCGCCAATGGTCTCATAATCCACTTGAGTCAGATCTTCGCAAAGCTCCAGATATTTCCGGCGAAGGTCTTCCGGAAGGGCCTTGACCATATTCTGACCGAGCATGTTTTCGAACAGGCCGTACATGTCGTTGAGTAGCTTATTCAGAGCTTCGGGCCCCAGTTTTCCCCCCTTCTTTTCCACCAGGGCTTTGCAGAAGTTGATGATGTATGGGTTCTTAGTGCCGAGGGGCACGGCCTTCGAAGTCTTTTCCTTGCTGTCGGGCTGACCGGGGTTCATCGCTGTTCATCTCCATCCACTGGGTTGCGAAAATGCTTTGTCAAACTCCAGACACCCTTATTATACCTGTGTGGCTCGAGAAGTTGCGTTTTGTGTTCCCGCGGAGGCGCTGAGATCGTGTTGAAGGGCCCTGAAATCAACCTCCGCGTCTCCGCGTCTTCGCGCGGAAATGAAACTTTTAAGCCTGCGCAAGTGTAACATCGGCCGGCGGGGACGGCCACAACTATCGAATCTTGAGCAACTCGATTTCGAAGGTGATGGTTTTCCCCGCCAGCGGGTCGTTGGCATCGAGGATCACGGTGTCGTCAGTGATGGCGGTGACCGTCACGATCGCCGTCGAGCCCTGATTCAGGCGGACTTGCAAGCGTTTCCCAAGTTGCACTTCGAGCCCCTCCGGAACCTGTGATTTCTCCATGCAAAACACGAATTCCGGCTTGTGCTTGCCATAGGCATTTTCCTCCGGCACCACAATGGTCTTCTTATCTCCCTCGGCCATGCCGACGAGCGCCTGGTTGAAACCGGGGAGCAGGTTGGGCTCGCCAATGGTGAACTCAAAGGGTTCGTTTTCGGCATAAGTGGAGCTGAAAACCCTGCCGTCCTCCAATCTGCCCTGGTAGTGTACCCGCACTCTGTCTCCAAGCTTTGCTGTGGCCATGATGGTGTCCTCTCGGTACTGGAAGGGTAACGACGATTGCTTCCGTACTGGTGATTCGGTGGTGCGCCGGCTCTCTGGCCGCATCCGACAAGCAACCACGGGCTGCTCGGGAGTATCCTTCCGGCCCAGACCCCTGACCGGCCCGGCAGGTGTTGCGGCAGGGCCAAGACCCGTGCGCGATCGCCGGATCATGCCCCGCGCTCAAGGCTCGCCGCCCGTAGCCGATCGGCTGAAACGCGCGATCGAAAAACCATCTTGCAACCAGGCTCGAGCAAGATAGCAGCGGGTCTCAACGGCTGTCAATAAGAGCGGGCGCGACCTGGATGTTCGACATAAAGCCGGCCCGGCTACGGGGCAAAAACGCGGCATGACTCCACGAACGCAAAAGATAACCTGGCGTCGACGAGGCTACAGACAGTCCAGGTGAAGGATCATTTCTCTCCGGAACCGGAATCGAATGTTTGATCCTGATCGTCTCCTGGTTAACCAAAATCTCTTTCACAACCAAACGCAAGACCTTTTGTCGTTCTCTGACATCCAGAGTTTCCGCTGTCCCGCGAAGCCGTTCCAGGAAGCTTTCCATGGTCCCGGCAAGCCGGAGAAAAGTGCGCTGATCAACGGCCGCGGCCTCCAGACCTTGCAGTTCCGCATGTAAAGCTTTTTCTCGCTTTCTCAGTTCAGGCATCCGGTGGCGCAATTCATCGAGCTGAAGAAGGTTTTCCTGATAGGCATCCAGAAGTTTTTCGATGGCCTTTTGGACACGCACTATTTCCTTGCTCAGCACTTCCTTTTTCCGTCTGGTCGGGTTGGACTGCCGAATCTCCTTCAACCTCCGCTCTATTTCATTACGGATCAGGTCGGGGTCTTCGAGTAACCGGAGAACTTCCTTCCAGACGATTTCATCGAGATAATCCTGGCGGACGGGTCGATTATGACACACCCGACCGTTGGGATAACGATAATCGTCGGATCCCGGGCATCGGTAATAATAGATCTTTCTCTTCGATGTGCGCGTTGACGTTCGGTAGAAAGCATAGCCACATTCACCGCAGACCAGCATGCCTTGCAATAGTGTGGGCTCGATGGTGCGCCGAGCAGAGAGGCGCTTGTTCTGCTCCAGTCGTTCTTGCGCCAGGGCGAAGGTC
>Ga0100398_1002777_pt1 | contig 14464 bp, 14 predicted proteins | sample CryGeymeta201522_FD_81568 | JGI IMG/M metagenome (GOLD analysis project Ga0100398, IMG submission 81568) | Groundwater microbial communities from Crystal Geyser aquifers in Utah, USA - Crystal Geyser metaG 2015-22 | ecosystem: Environmental > Aquatic > Deep subsurface > Groundwater | place: USA... | reverse complement strand
TGAGCAAGTCCCGCTTAGCGGGACGCGTCGAAGGGTCTAAATAATCCTTCGACTTCGGCCTGACGGCCTCCGCTCAGGCAATAAGCGCCTTATTTAAGCCAAGGAATTTCACATCACGCGTAGACTATTAGATAAAAATTATGGAAAATCAAATAGAACAGCAGGAATCGACAAATGAGAAAAAGCCGTTTTTTAACGTTTTTATAATTATCGCAATTATCGCTGTCTTGGCTTTTGCCGGCTATATGATTTTCGGCAAAAAAATTGCTCCCAAGCCGACAAATACCGGCACTGCAACGCTTTCCTGGAATGCCAACACTGAATCTGATTTGGCCGGATATAGAATTTATTACGGTATTTCGCCCAGAACCGATAAATGTCCGCCGGGCGGATATCCTGGCAAAATTGACATTGGTAAAACAGACACGCCCGACAAGCCGGCATATACATTAAAAGAATTGGAAAACGGGAAAACTTATTATTTTTCTATTTCAAGCTATGACACTTCCGGCAACGAAAGCTGTTTTTCTGATGAAATGAACAAAACCATTGAGAGTGCAAGTCTGTATTAATTTGATAATTTTTTGCGCTAAGCATTAAATTGTGGATAATCTTAGTTCACCCATTTTTATAAATATATTAAAATAAAAGCAATATGGATACACAAAATATAGATCAAAAACAAAATGAGTCTATCGTTCAAAATCGCCGCCTGGTTGAAATTTTGATGAAAAAAGTCAATTTTTTAAGGGCGGTGATTTATATTTTGGTCGCCGGCTTGATCCTTGTCACTATTTTGATAGTTTCATTAAGCATTTTTTCTCCGGAGGTAGGAAATTATTTTGAAGATATTAGCCATTCTTTAAAGCCTCCGCAGGCTTCGCTGTATCTTTCGCCGAATGTTGCAAATTATAAAGAAGGGGATGAGTTTAATATGGATGTGATGGTTAATACAAACGGCAATAATGTAGTCGTGGTCGCGGCCTATCTTAGCTACAACAAAGAACAGTTGCAGGCTATTAGCATTGATCTGACGGATTCACTTTTTCAATTTGTTGCCGAAAAACAAATAATTTCGCAAGACGGAAAAATAAAAATAACAATAGGGAAACCTACGCCGGGAATTAACACAAATGCCGGGAAAGTCGCTACTATTCGTTTTAAAGCGATCAAAGAAATTAATCCAGAAAGTGAAAACATTTCTTTTGACTTTACCCAAGGTTCTTCTCTTTTCTCAGGAGTTTTTGTTGATGATAAACAGGGAACTAATGCCTTAAATAAAACAAGCGGAGCAAAGATATTTATTGACTGAAAATTTATATTTGTAATACTTTAATAATTTAAAAATGATTAAAAAAACTAAAGAAATCGTAAAAATATTTTTATTAATAAGTTTTTTGATGCTTGCATTAATTCCTATCGGCGCCAGAGCTACCTTAAGAGGAACAGTAAATAATGCATATTTGATGTTTAGTAACGGGGTGACAACAGTATTAGAATCTGGAATTTACAGAACAGGAGCAGTTTTTCAGATAGATTTATTGGTGAATACCCACGGGCAGGGCGTTGATACTGTTTCTGCTTACATAAATTATAATCCGAGTTTTTTTAGCGTCACGATTGATACATCAGGTTCTTTATTCCCGACTGAAGCGGAGAATTCAGTATCCGGCGGGAAAATAAAGATTACGAGGGGCATAACGGCGCCAGGCACTGTTAATACAACAAATGGTAAAATCGTCACTTTAAATATCACGGGGCTGGCCGATACCACTCCATCTTCTGATAATTTCACTTTTGATTTTGCCGCCGGGGATGCAAATCAATCTAATGTTTTTTTGGCCGGCGATCCTTTATTAAGCGGTGTCTACGATATGAGATTATCATTAGACGGTACCCCGCCGGCAAATGTTTCCAGTTTTACCGCTACGCCTGGCGATAGTCAGATTTCTTTAAGCTGGACTAACCCCACCTCTGATTTTGCTGGTGTAAAAATTATGCGAAAAACCGGTTCTTTTCCAACCAGTCCAACTGACGGGACATCTATTTATGACAGTAACGGGACAAGCTATACTGATTCAGGTTTAACCAATGGCACGACCTACTATTATACGGCTTTTTCGCGGGATGTCGTGCTGAATTATTCAAGCGGTGCTCAAGTTTCCGCCAGTCCGCGCGATAACATTGTGCCGGCTTCAATTAGTAATTTAACTGCTACGGCTTTAACCGCAAGGACCGTGAAATTGGATTGGACCGCAGTAGGAGACGACGGCAATACAGGAGTAGCGGCAAGCTATGACCTCCGCTATTCGGCATCATCTATAACCGCCGGCAATTTTTCTTCTGCCACGCAAGTAAGCGGCGCTCCAACGCCGGGCTCCAGCGGTAGCGCTCAGACAATGACGGTTAGCGGCCTTTCGGGAAATACCACTTATTATTTCGCCATAAAAGCAATTGATGAATCTAGCAATGCTTCGGCGATTTCGAACGTTGTAAATGCAAAAACATATAAAACGGCTGATTTAAATAATAATAATATTGTTAATGCCCAGGATTTCAGCATTTTAATGTCTTTTTGGGGCTCAACCACAAGGCCGGCCGCCGATGTCAATCAGGATGGTTTTGTTAATGCACAGGATTTTAGCATAATGATGAGCCAATGGGGTTAATCAAAAAATTAAAATAAAAAATAAAATATTAAAATTAAAAAATAAATATATGAAGCATAAAATTTATATAATTACATTTCTGGCGTTATTTATTTTTGCAATAGGCGCCGATATCGCTTTAGCCGGCTCAGCTACGATTTCATGGAATGCCAATACCGAGTCAGACTTGGCCGGCTATAAAATTTATTACGGCACTGCGTCAAGGACGGGCACAGATCCCAAAACCTGCGGCCTATGCGGTTATTCGACCAGCCTTAATGTCGGCAACGTCAGAACTTATACATTCAGTAGCCTGACAAACGGCCAGACCTATTATTTTTCAGTTACGGCATATGACACCTCAAACAATGAAAGCTCTTTTTCAAGTCAAGTCTCTAAATTTATCTCTATTTCAGCCGACCTTAATGCAAACGGAAGAATTAACGCTCAAGACTTCAGCATTTTAATGTCTTTTTGGGGCTCAACCGCAAGGCCGGCCGCCGATGTCAATCAAGACGGCTATGTCAACGCTCAAGATCTCAGCATTATGATGAGCCAATGGACAGGTTGATTTTAAGTTCTAAAATTTAAACAAAAAATTAATTTAAAAATATGCGCAAATTTAAACTTTTAATTATTCTAATACAGATTGTTTTAATCAGCGTTTTTGCGATACCTGCTAAAGCCGCGTTGGTCGGCGATGTAACCAAAGCGACTTTGAGTCTTTCACCCCAGACGGGAAACTACAGCGCTAATGAAAGTTTCAAAGTTAATATCTATGTAAATACCGGCGGTCAGAATATAAATACGGTTGCCGCTTACCTTAAATATGACAAGAATTATTTTCAGGCTCTAAGTATTGATACAACCGGTTCGGCTTTTACCATTGAAGCAGAAAATGTCATTGATTCATCTAATGGAAAAATAAAAATTACCCGCGCTATCCCGACTCCCGGGATTAACTCTACAAACGGTTTTGTAGCGGCAGTTAATTTTAAAGCCCTTTCAAATAACACATCGGCAGTTGATAATGTAACATTTGATTTTACTCCGGGAGACCCAACTAAATCTGCTGTTTTTGTTGACGATGGCAGGGGAACTTATATTTTGTCGGGTGTTTATAACGGTAAATACACAGTAGGAAGTGGCGGGCCGATAACTTATCCTGACGGTTCGTTACTTAAGGCAAGCAATTCCGAAAAAGTTTATTTGATTGAGAATAATCAGAAACGCTGGATACCGACGGGAGATATATTTACATCCAACGGCTATTCTTGGGCAAATGTAATTGTAGTTGATTCAGCGATTATTGCTGGATATGCTGACGGGCCTAATGTTTTAGCCAGCGCTTCTCAATCTATCCCAGAAGGCGCGATTATTCGCGCCGTCGGCGACATTGACGTTTATATTGTCAAATATGTGGGAGCTAAAAAATTCAAGCGTCTTATTTTAAGCCCATCCGTATTCAACAGCTATCAACATCTTAAATGGAGTGATATTAAAAATATTGATAAATCAGTGATTGATTTGTTTACTACTTCGGAATTGGTTCGCGCTGTTGGTGACCCTAAAGTTTATAAGCTTTATCCTTCGGGCGACACGGGAGAAAAACGCTGGATTAAGACAGCGGGAACTTTCAATAATATGGGCTTTGACTGGGATGCTATTTATGAAATAAATCAAGTTGACAGAGATTCTTATATAGAAGGGGCGGTTATAGAATAACAATTTGCAAAAGATGCAAATAATTAAAAACGAACTTAAAGAAAAAATAAATATTTTTATCTTTTTAGCGTTTGCTATTCTTGTTGGCGCTGTTTTTTTTATTTCCTTCCGCGATTCAGGAGCTGACAGATCATTATTACAAAAATCTTCTCCTCGTCTCTATGCCGCTTTAGTTGGCAACACCACCCAGGCTACTTTGAAATTAACGCCAGACACAGGCACTTATAATGTCAATGATAATTTCTCGGTTGATATTTATGTAGATACTAACAGTCAAAATGTAGATACCGTCGCCGCCTATTTGAATTATAATAGCGTTAATTTTCAAGTTGTTAGCATTGACACAACCGGTTCTTTGTTTACCATGCAGGCTGAAAATGATTATGCTACTCCGGGAGTAATTAAAATAACGAGGGGCATTCCTGCTCCTAGTTTTGTCAATAATTCAAACGGTTTTGTGGCAAAAATTAACTTCAAAGCTGTTTCAAGTGCTAATCCTTCTTCTGATAATATAACTTTTAATTTTGTGGCCGGAGATGCAAATCGTTCAAATGTTTTTTTAGCCGGCAATCCTTTGTTGAGCGGTGTCTACAACGGCAGATACACGGTCAGTGGCGGTAGCAGCGACAGCCAGGCGCCTTCGGTGCCGACCAATCTTTCTGCCTCTGCTGTTTCTTCTTCGCAGATTAATCTTTCCTGGACAGCTTCAACCGACAATGTCGGCGTAACCGGTTATCGGATTTTCCGCAATGGCGTTCAAGCCGGCACTTCTGCAACTAATTCCTATAATGACTCGGGTCTTTCTCCTTCCACGACTTATAATTACAATGTTTCTGCCTACGATGCCGCCGGAAATGAATCCGGTCAGTCATCTCAGGCTTCTGCAACCACTCAATCGGGAAATGTCCCCGTTACTCTTTCTGTCTCCCTTTCAGCCAGCCCCAGTTCTGGAGCTGCTCCTTTATCGGGCGTTAGCTTGACTGTCAATGTTTCAGGCGGTTCGGGAAATATAAATTATACTTTCTATTGTAACCGTTCTGATTCCGGCATAAATATTACTACTCCCTATGACATTAAGATCGATAACCAGAGTCAGACTTCTTATACTGCAAGTAATATATGCAACTATTCATCAGCCGGCTCTTATACTGCCAAAGTAATTGTGGAAAGAGACAGTTCACAGGCAGAATCAAGAGTGACAGTGACGGTTACAAGTAGTCAGCCTCCTCCTCCAAGCGACACTACTCCTCCAGCCATTTCTTCGGTATCTGCATCTTTAATTACTTCCAATTCAGCTACAATTAACTGGGCTACTAACGAAGTTGCGAGTTCGCAAGTGGAATATGGACTGAACACAAACTACGGCACCCTGAGCGGGTTCAATTCATCTTTGGTAACATCTCACTCTGTCCTTCTTTCTGGTCTTTCTCCTTCAACCACCTATCATTATCGGGTCAAGTCCAGTGATACAGCCGGTAACCCGGCTACTTCAGGCGATTATACTTTTATCACCACTGCCGCTTCCTTAACGCTTTCGGTCAATCTTTCCGCTGCTCCTTCTTCCGGTGTGGCTCCGCTTTCTGGAGTTGACCTGATTGCTTCTGTTTCTGGCAGCGCCACAGGCAACATAAACTACACTTTTTATTGCAACAGGGGAGATATAGGTATTAATATTACAACTCCTTATCAGGGTAAATTCGATAATCAGGCGCAGACAAGTTATACGGCAAACGATATATGTAATTATCAAGCCAGCGGCAGCTACGGTGCAAAAGTCATAGCAGAAAGAGGGAGCTATAAGGCCGAGGCAAGAGTCTCAGTTATCGTAAATCCAAAACCAGCTGGCGGAGGCGCCAGCGGCGGCGGCAGCGCAACTAATTTTAAACCCATCGGTTATATTGACGAGGCCAACGGCAATTTGGTCAGTGGATGGGTTTTTGATGCAAATGCCAATACTTCGCCTGTCACAGTTCACATTTATGTTGACGGCACGATGGTAGGTTCTTCGGTTGCGAATTTAAGCCGTTCCGACATCATGGGCGCAGGAAGTGTTGTCAAAGATGTAAATCACGGCTTTAGCTATAACTTTTCTAACCTTTCGCAAGGGGAGCATACAGTCAGGGTTTATGCGATAGATGTCCCCGCAGGAAATGAAATTGAATTGGGCAGCTCGCCCAAAACGATAACTGTGGAAGAATCTTTAAGTTTTCTTAAATCAGTGCCGAAGGCTATTCTGACGAATCAAATTTTATTTTTTATTTCTTTATTTATAATTATATTTATCATATTAAAAATGATATTCTGATCTGAAAATCGTCTATTTAAATTTGCAGAAAGCCGTGCTACAATTAAAGTAGTGCGGTCTTTTTTATGAAGTTTGACATAATTACAATTTTCTCCGGATTTTCTTTTCGCTCCACCGGAATTAGAAAATTAAGGACCCAGCGTAGCTTTCTTGTCCGCCAAAGCTTTAGCGAAGGTGGGAGCGAAGGCTGGCAGCATAAACAATTAAAATGATTAGATTCGATATAATAACTATATTTCCTAAATTTTTTGACTCGTATTTTAATAAATAGTGAGGCGCGGTAGGGTGAGATATGATAATATAAGCTCGAAAACCAAATTTGATTATTATCAGATTGTGTTAAATATTAAATTTCATCAAAAACCGTGCTATAATAAAAGTGGCACGGTTTTTTATGCGGTTCGATATTATTACAATCTTCCCAAAAATTTTTGACTCGTATTTTAACGAGAGCATTTTGAAGCGGGCGCAGAAAAAAGAATTGATTAAGATTAGATTGCACGATTTAAGGCGATGGACAAGCGATAGGCACAAGACGGTTGATGATAAACCGTACGGAGGAGGGCCGGGGATGATTTTTAAAATTGAACCTATATATAAAGCGGTTCAATTTTTAAGTTCAAAGTTCAAAGTTCAAAGTTCAAAGTTACAATCCAAAAGTAAAAAATTACGAGTAATACTATTTTCTGCCAAGGGCAAGCTGTTCACACAAGCCGATGCGAGGCGGCTGGCTAAGTACGACCGGTTGATTTTGATTTGTGGCCGATATGAAGGGGTGGACGAGCGGGTGGTGGAGCATATAGCGGACGAAGAGCTGTCTGTGGGTAATTTTGTCTTAACCGGCGGAGAAATTCCTGCTATGATAGTGGTAGATGCCGTCTCGCGGTTAATACCGGGAGTTTTGGGGAAAAAAGAATCGCTGGAGGAAGAAAGTTTCTCGTTGAAGTCAGACTTCAAAGATAGCCCGAAGTCTGACTTCAACGAATTATCGGCCAACGCATATCTAGAGTATCCCCAATATACCCGTCCAGAAAACTTCCGCGGCTGGAAAGTGCCGGGGGTCTTATTATTAGGAAATCATAAGAAAATCCAAGATTGGCGGATAAAAAATTCAAAATCTAGATCTAGAGTGCAAAATTAAAAATGATATTTTAAAATAAAAAATTATCCCGCTTTGCGGAATACCTAAATTTTGCATTTTGATATTTATATTTTACATTAATATGCTTTATATCGCCGCTGACTGCGCGGGGTATCAGCTAAAAAATAAAATTTATGCCAACCAATGAACTTTTAAATTTTATCAAACAATCCCAATCTGCCGGCCAGACAGATGAAAAAATTAAGGCCGCTTTGCGTTCCGCCGGCTGGCAGGAAAGCGACATTGAAGAAGGATTTAAATCTTTGAAGCCGCAGATAACTTTGCCGACAGCTCCGCCAATGCAAACAAAAGGCGTTCAAAATTATTCAGATGTTCTCTATAGAAGACCGCAAAATATTGTTGTTAAATCAAAAATCAGCTCTCGCAAGAAATCGTTTCTAATCTTTGTCATCTCTTTGCTTTTGGCCGCGCTGGGAACCGCTGTCTATTTTTATAAACTGGCCGATATGCCGTTTATAAAAAACTTTCTTTCAAAGTAAAAACTATTTTAAAAGCCATTGAATAAATAATCATGATGAATTCAATTCTTGATTTTTAATTTTGTCATTCTTAAATCCATGCTATACATCGCCTCAGACCATGCCGGATATCCGCTGAAAGAAGAATTAAAGCTCTTTTTGGAAGAGATGGGTTTGGAGTTTGAAGATTTGGGGAATGAGCAATTAGACCCTTCGGACGATTATCCCGATTTTGCTTATCGCCTTGCGCATAATGTTTTGGAGAAAGAAGATTCAAGAGGCATTTTGATTTGCGGCACGGGACAAGGAATGTGTATTGCGGCCAATAAAATTGACGGAATCCGGGCGGCTTTTGTCCACGATGAATTTACCGCGCGCAGCGCAGCCGAACATCTAAATGCGAATGTGATTTGTCTGGGAGGCAGGGTAACCGATTTTGAAACAGCGAAGAAACTGGTTAAGATCTGGCTGGAAACGGAGTTTTCGCGCGAAGAGAGACACGAGAGGCGGCTTGAGAAAATTCAAAATATTGAGCAAAGCTAAATCACGAATAAGCTCTCTAATTTTTCACGAATATTCGCGAATATTAGAGAAAAATTTGCGATTTAATTGGTGATTTTTATGCCTGAGATAATTCCTGCCATTATTGCTAAAGACTTTCTCGAGCTAGAAAAAAAAATAAAGCTAATTGAACCTTATGTTAATTGGGTGCAATTAGATGTTTCGGATGGTAAATTTACTACGATGAAAACCTGGAATAGTCCCGGAGAGTTAAAGCAGATTGATACTAAATTGAATCTGGAAGTCCATCTGATGATTTTTGAACCAGAAAAAGAGATTGATAAGTGGATTAATTCTGGCGTAAAAAGAATTTTAATTCATTATGAGTCAACTGAGCAATTACCAGATCTTATTGAGAAGATAAAAAATATTGGGCTAGAGGTCGGAGTAGTTTTAAATCTTCAGACACCAATTGAAGTGGTTGATGAATTGTTGGCTGGGCCCTTCGACTCCGCGTCGCCTACGGCGATGCTCCGCTCAGGGAATAACAACGATTTATTGCCTGAGCAAGGCGATGAGGTCGCTGCGTCGAAGGCTATCGATGTTATACAGCTGATGGGAATTTCCGAGATTGGTTATTATGGCCATCCTTTCAGCGATAGAGTTATCCCCAAAATTTTTTCATTGAAAGCAAAATATAGCAATGTTAAAATAGCAGTAGACGGCGGAATTAATTCTGAAACCGTCCAAAAAGCAGCCCAAGCCGGAGCTGATATTTTAGTTGCCGGCTCGGCGATTTTTGAGAGCGGGGACGCCAGAAAGGCGATTGAAGAATTAAAACAAAGTATTTGAGATTGTTTTTTTGTAAGAAATGGAGAATCAATTAAATCAAAATTTTAACATCAGCCATGAAGTAAGCGAAAATAGAAAGATTAGTTGGTATAAGAATTGGAGATTTATTTTAATAATATTTGGGGTACTGGACATAGCAATTAATTATTTTTTGGAATTAGATTATAAAGAAAACTCTTTTTATTTAGCTTTTTTTGCCTCGGGTTTATTTTCAGCGATACTGGGTTTCATACTAAGCATTATAAAATTTATTACAGACTCATTTCGAGACTCGCAATCAAAATTTAGACTAATTTATATTTTTTTTGGGATCATTATGCTAATTGCAATTATTCTTGCAATCACAATTAATTTATTACTATTAATTTAATTATAAAAATATGTCCGATGGACAAAATATGCAATTTAATCAATTTAATAATAATCCGTCAACGCAAGAAGAGATATCTGATAAAAAAATAAAAAAGCCGAGGTTCATTGTATTTTTATTAGTCATTTTATTTATGCTAGCTGGGTTAGGTATTTTTATCTGGAAAATTTGGCCTGCCATTCAGGGAAATTTGTATAATAAGACGGAAAAAGAATATACAGACACAACGAAATCAATTGGAGAAAAATTCGATCGTATCAACGAGAGGGTTGTTTCTGACATGGTTCAGATTCGAACCGCCGCTGAGATGATATATGATCAAGACGGAAGCTATAATAATCTTAATTGTAATCATCCGCAAATAGCGAGTCTTTGTGCCGATATTAATGAACAGATTGGGGCAAGACCGGTTATTAATTCTTCTTTAAAAGCATACTGCAGTTATGTAAAATTACCGCCTCTTTTAGATTATTACTGCATTGATAGCCAGATGACTTACGACAAATTTATGAGCGCCGCTGATACAGAAACATTTTGCGATGGCACAAGTTTTTCCTGCCCGCAAGAAAAATACAGAGCATCATCAACTGACATCACCGCCTCCTGGCAGACTTATCGGAATGAGGAGTATGGGTTTGAGGTGAAATATCCGATTAATTGGAAAGAAGAAAAACCGCCTTTCGATTATAAAGGCATAATTTTGAATGAAAATTCTAAAAGTCCAAATGGTTTTGATTTGAGTATATCATTTATTTATTATGATAATATCAATGAGGTGAGCTGGACATCTAATAATCCCCCGCAAAACTTCGATGATTATATGAACGATCCTATGTTCCAGAATCCAATATCTATAGATTTCCTTGGAAATAAAGCCTTTAGAGCGACTTCTATAAACAAAATCATAAACTATACCGAAACGAAAATAATTATCAGTCACAATAATCATATATATGAAATAGGTTATGAAAATTCAGATGAGTTAATTGACCAAATTCTTCCCACTTTCAAACTCACAAAATAAATTTAATCCGGAGCTGATATTTTGGTTGCCGGCTCGGCGGTATTTGAGAGCGGGGATGTTGGCCAGGCGATAAATAATTTAAAAGAATTATTAAAGTAGAAAAAATCTTATGTACAATATTCTTGACAGCCAGGAGTTGGATTCATTAAAACAAAAAGAACCGCAGAGGTTTCAATATGTCCCCGAAGGCGGTTTTTATTTGAACATAAAAGGGCTGGAGTTGAAACCAGTTGAAGGAATTGACCTGGTGCGAATCCAGAATCTGGCCAGAATTGTCAGAGGGCTGGCGTTTTCGGCTATTGAAGGAATAAAATCAGGCCATCCCGGCGGCTCTTCCTCAAAGGTGGAGCAAATTTTGGCTTTGATTACAAGCGGCATTTTGGCATTTGATCCGATGAATGAACGCCATCCGGGCCGCGACAGAATGGTTTGGTCAGCCGGACACTGCACTCCGCTTTTTCATGCGATTTTAGCTCTGATTTATGAGTCTTTAAAGCGCCAGGGAACTGAAATTGATAAAGATAAATTGGGGGCGGTGATGCCCGGATGCCTGGCACGTTTCCGCCACTACCACGGCCCTTCCGGCCACGTTGAATCGCATTATGCTTTGGCTGATATTTCAACCGGTTCTTCCGGCCACGGATTTTCCGCGGCTTTGGGATTGGGCCTGCTTCAGAAATCCTGTGGCCTGCCTGCTAGAGTTTTCGTCATGGCCGGCGATGCGGAAACCGAAGAAGGCATCAGCTACGAAGCACGAAATTTAACAAACACTTTGGGCGCGGATAATATAATTGTTAGCTTAGACTGGAACGGTTTTGGCATTGACGGTCCAATAACGGAAGTCATTAGTTCTCCTTATATCAATCATTGGTGGGGATTGGGCTGGAATGTAATAGAAGTTGACGGACATAATATTTTGGAACTGGCCTATGCTTACAAAAAAGCAGCGGAAGGCTTTGGCAATGGCCGCGCAACAGTCATTATTGCGCATACGATAAAAGGACTGCATTACGGAAAAACAGAAAATACCTCGGATTCCCACGGCACGCCGGCCCCGCATCCGGAATACGTTGAAATTATGAAAAAGCTCGGCTTTGATATTCCCGGAGTTGACGGGGAAATACAAAAAGACATAGACGCGGTGCTTGCGCAATTGAAAAAAGAAGACGTTGAATATTTGCTGGCGCGCCTTGAAAATTGCAAGAAAAACTTAAAGCCCGAAGAAGAGCTAAAAACACAAATGGAGACGGCTTTAAAAGGCCGACCCATGGCAGATTACAGGCAGATAAAAAGACCGGCCCAGTTGCCGGAGGAACTTGTTTTCAAGGCAGGGGAAAAAGTTGCAACAAGAAAAGCGACCGAAGCATTTTTCAAATGGCTGATGGGGCAGAGCGCGTTTTTTTGGTTGGGTGCAGGCGATTTAATGAAATCGATTCTGACCGGCGCGGCAGAAAATGTTTACGGCATCATCAAAAAAGAGAATCCGCTGGGCCGCGGCATTCGTTTTGGCATTGCCGAAGCCAATATGGCAATGATGTCAACCGCTTTGACCCAGGATATTTTGCCTGGCGGTTTCAGGCCGATGAGCGTTTTTGCTTCTTATGCTGTCTTTACAACAATTATGAGCAATTCGATCCGCATGGCTTTGATAAATAATGCTCTTGACCCGGCAGCCAGAGGTTTTTTTATTGTTCTGGCGGCGCATGACGGGCCAGAAACGGCCGAGGACGGACCGACCCACCACGGGCTTTTTTGGATGTCGCTTTTTGACGCTTTGCCGGGAATTAAAGTTTTTAAACCAATGGATGCAAACGAAACAATTGAGATGCTTTTTTATGCAATGGAAAAAGGCGAGCCGATTGCGCTTTCTGTGATGAGGCCGCCAACGCCGGTGCTTGCTCGAGGCCATTCGACAAGCTCAGGGTATACAATCCCGGAAGCTAGAGGGGCAATTAACGGCGCTTATGTTTATAAACCATTCAGCGGAAATGGCAAACCGAAAAAAATTCTGGCGATTTGCGGCGGGCAAGTCATGGCGAATGTTTTGGAAATTTTGCCCGATTTGGAAACCAATCTGGATATTAAAATTATTGCCGTCACGTCGCCCGAGCTTTACGAAGAGCTTTGCGAAAAAGAACCGCAAAAAGCGCAATCTATTTTGTCGGACGAAGAACGTCAATATGTCATTGCGCTTCACAACGGCTGGCCGGGATTTTTATACAGATTTTTGATGCCCGGAAATTATGAAAAGCGCGCCATTGGGGTTAAAGAATTTTTGAAATCAGGCCCGGTTAATGAAGTATATCAATTGGCGGGATTTGATCCCAAGAGTTTGAAGGAGAAAATACTGAAAGCGTTGTAATTTATTTCCCCCCTCAGATGAGGGGTAGGGCGAGGTGTTGATATGAGAAAAATTCATAATCTTTTAAATAAAAAGCAGTTCCGTAAAAATCTTAGAAAACCATCAACCCCTCAAGAAACAATTCTTTGGTCGCGATTAAGAAATAATCAGTTAGGCCATAAATTCCGCAGGCAGCATTCTATCGGAAAATACATTGTTGATTTTTATTGTCCGGAAAGGCGTATGATTATTGAAATAGATGGTAGCCAGCATATAGAAGCCCAACGCGATTACGATGTAGAACGGGATAATTACTTAAAGAAATTAGGATTTAGGGTTTTAAGATTTTGGGACAACGAAATCAATAATAATTTAGAAGGGATTTTGCTAAAAATAATTGATAATTTAAAATAAATACTTCCCTCTCCTCAAGCGAGGAGAGGGGTAGGATGAGGTGATGAGTCTATAAAATCGCATCACCACTTCCCCCAAAGCCCTCTTTACCCCGTTAGATATTTAACATCTAACGGAGCGAGTCTGAGGAGGGGAGGAGATAAAAAAATACGGAAACACCTCAACAAACCACCCCGCAAAAAACAAGTTTTTGGGATATTTGGCATAAGAAAAATTATGATTCAAAACGGGAACGTAGTATAGATTTCTTAAGAGGTTTTGTTTTTATTTTTTTTGCTTTTTTTGTAATTTTTATTTGTTTATTAATAATTCCACCTAATCTGCAATCTTTGATCTTTGCATTTTTTATATTTATATATATTCTCCTTTTAGTTTATATGTTTTTTAGTCGGAGATGGATTTTTTTCGGCATGCTGCTAGCTGGAGTAATAATAATTTTCTGCATTTATAATTTAATTGACAATATTGATTAATTTTTAAATTTTGCATTGTCATTTTGCATTTTGATTTTTGCATTTTGAATTAATTATATGTTTGACATCATCACATTCGGTTCGGCGACGCGGGACATGTTTATAGTAAGCAAGAATTTTCAGAGCTTAAAATCTGATGATTTTGTTACGGGCAAAGGGCTTTGCGTGCCTTCGGGCGCAAAAATTTATGT
>Ga0100398_1002768_pt1 | contig 14524 bp, 7 predicted proteins | sample CryGeymeta201522_FD_81568 | JGI IMG/M metagenome (GOLD analysis project Ga0100398, IMG submission 81568) | Groundwater microbial communities from Crystal Geyser aquifers in Utah, USA - Crystal Geyser metaG 2015-22 | ecosystem: Environmental > Aquatic > Deep subsurface > Groundwater | place: USA... | reverse complement strand
GGTCGACACCTTCGCCATCACGACGCCGGTCACCAACTCGGCGGCGCGGCAGGGCGGGTTGGTGTTCGAGGATTTCGTCTTCAGCTATGAGGCGGAAAACGGCCCCGGAACCGTCGATATCGTCTATTTCAACAACGGGAACGACGGCGCCGATCTCGACCGCGATCTCTATGTGGACAAGATCACGGTCAACAGCGTCGTACTCGAATCCGAAGTGGACGGCGTATATACCTTCAACAACGGCGTCGTCGCAGGGCCGACCGAGTTTCTCTTCAAGAACGGCACACTGGCTTTCGAGGTTCCGGATGACGGGCCGGCGCCGACCATGCAGACCGTCGTGGTGCGCGCCGCCGGCACCGGCGGGGTCGCGCCGCAGTTCCGACTGGTGATAGACGGCGAGGTGGTCGACACCTTCGCCATCACGACGCCGGTCACCAACTCGGCGGCGCGGCAGGGCGGGTTGGTATTCGAGGACTTCGTCTTCAGCTATGCGGCGGAAAACGGCCCCGGAACCGTTGATATCGTCTATTTCAACAACGGGAACGACGGCGCCGATCTCGACCGCGACCTCTATGTGGACAAGATCACGGTCAACGGCGACGTGCTCGAATCCGAAGTGGACGGCGTGTATACCTTCAACAACGGCGTCGTCGCAGGGCCGACTGAGTTCCTCTTCAAGAACGGCACGTTGTCTTTCGACGTTCCGGACGGCGGGCCGGGGCCGATCATCCAGACCCTCGAGATCCGCGCGGCGGGCACAGGCGGGCCGACCATCGCACCGCAGTTCGAAGTGTTCATCGGCGGCGACTCGTTCACCTTCGATGCAATCACGACGCCGGTCACCAACGCCGAGCGCCGGGCGGGAAATCTGGTGTTCGAGACCTTCACCTATGAGTTCGAAGCCGCCACGCCGCCGGACAGCTTTGCTATCCGTTTCACCAACAACGGAAACGACCCGACCTCTGGCGAAGATATCAACCTCTACGTCGATTTTATCACGGTGAACGGTCAGACCTTCCAAGCGGAAGAATTCGGCGAGGTGATCCGCACTAACGGCGTCAGCGATGGATCGATCGAGAACATCGACCGCAACGCGACCATGTTCTTCAACGACCTGATGTTCGCCTGAACCACGGCGCGCGCCCCATCAAGGCGCGCGCGCCCAGCTGCGCCATTGCGGAGGCGCGCCGTTCACGCGTCTCCGCGCACCCTCTCCAATCGCCCACAGGGCGGCTTGCTCGGACGGAGTGGGGTTTTCAATAGCTGCCGTCAGATCACTCCCCGCCGACGTTGACCACGCATGGGTTTTCTCTGTGGGGACACCATGCTGCTGAGATGTTGAGGTCAGCGTCGCCCATGCGGCGCCGACTGTCGGCTGCGAACGCCCCGGCGCTCAACCGCCGGAGGCGAGCGCGCCGACATGGGCGGCGAGCGCGCGCACCGCGTCCTCGCCCAGCGTCTCCAGCCAGGCCGGCATCACGCCGTGCTGGGGATTGGCGACCTGCGCCGCGATCTGCTCGACCGGGCCGCCAAACAGCGCGCCGCCGCCCCAAAGGCGCGGCGCGCCGATGGCCTGCATGCCTTCGCCCGCCTCGCCATGACATCCTGCGCATTGATTGACATAGATCTCGCGCCCCGCCTCGCGGGCATGCTGCTGCGCGGGATCGTCCAGACTGGCGACATAGGCCGCCACTTCGGCGATTTCGGCCGCGTCCAGCAGGCCGTCCTCCCCGAACCGGGGCATCTCCGAGGCGCGTGAGAAAAAGCCCTCCGCGCGCACGCCGTAGGCGATGGTTTCATAGACGGCCTCGGGGTCGCCGCCCCATATCCAGGCGTCGTCCGTGAGGTTGGGGGCCAGCCCCGCGACGCCCGCGCCATCGTCGCCGTGGCAGGCGGCGCAATGCTCCGCGAACAGCGCCGCAGCGGCCGGGGCCCCGGGTTCGGCGGCGGCGCCGTCTCCGAACAGGGCCCCCGCCGTCAGGACTGTTGCAAGAACAAGCGCGTTCACAGGCCGCTTCGCCAAGGCATTCCCCCATCCTGCACGTTCACCGACCCCGCCATGACAAAGCACAAACCGGCAAAACACTGAAATGGCGCGTCATTCCCGAACGCCATGAGGTGATACGCCGCACCGCCCGCGCGGCGGCGCGCCCTTCAGCCCTGCATCCGCTACGAAACGATGCGCGCCATTTACCTCGAATTTTATTGACCTTGTCGTCAAATCGAGTTGTATCGGGCTTGTGGTTGCATGTGTAGGTGGAATGTCATGGTCAAGCTCCAGTCGATGTCCGGCGCTGCTTTGCGCACGCTGTCCCGCACCGTATTGCTGTCCAGCGTCTCGGCGCTCACCCTCGTCGGCGGCGCGCAGGCGCAGGGTCCGCAGGGCGGCGTGGTGGCGCGCGGCGCCGCCGAGATCTCCCAGACGACGAACCGCACGACGGTTCGCCAGTCCAGCGCGCGCGCAACCCTCGACTGGCGCAGCTTCGACGTCGGCGCCGGCCACACGGTGGCGTTCGATCAGCCGAACGCGCGCGCGGCCACGCTGAACCGCGTCACCGCCGGGAGCGAGAGCATGATCGCCGGGCGCATCACCGCGCCGGGCGCCGTGATCATTCAGAACACCGCCGGCGTCGTGTTCGCCGGAACCGCCAGGATCGACACCGGGTCGCTGGTGGCCACCAGCCAGCGCGTGGACGCCGACCGCTTCCAGCGCGACGGCGGCCTGACGATCGGCGGCGGCGAAGCCGCCGGCGCGCGCGTGCGCAACGAAGGCGCCATCACGGTCGGCGAGGCCGGCCTCGCGGCGCTGGTGGGCGGCGACGTCTCCAACGCGGGCGCGATCATGGCGCGCAAGGGCACGGTGGCGCTCGCCTCCGGCGCCGTGACCACGATCGACATGACCGGCGACGGGCTGGTGCGGATCGCCGTGGACGGCGACCTTGCGGGCGGCTCCTCGGTGGTCAACACCGGCGCCATCGACGCGGCGGGCGGCCGCGTGGTGCTGAGCGCAGGCGCCGCGGCGCGGGCGATGGACGCGGTGATCAACACCAGCGGGCTGATCACCGCCGCATCGGCCTCGGGCGACGGCGGCGCCGTCACGCTGCTCGGGCGCGGCGCGGGCGCGGTGCGGCTGGCCGGGACCATCGACGCCTCGGGCGGCGCGGCGGGCGGCTCCGTCACGGCGACGGGCGCTGCGGTCACGCTGACCGCCGACGCCCGCATCGCCGCGCGCGGCGGCGCGGCGGCGGGCGGCAAGGTTCACGTCGGCGGCGAAGCCAGGGGCGGCGGCGCGACCCGTCGCGCCGAGACCACCGCCGTCGCCGAAGGCGCGCGCATCGACGTGCGCGGCGACCGGGGCGGCGAGGCCGTGGTCTGGGCCGACGGCGTGACGCAGTTCGACGGCTTCATCACGGCCGGCGGCCCCTCGGGCGGCGGCTTTGTCGAGACTTCCGGCCGTGAGGCGCTTGGAGTGGGCGACGCCGCCTCGGTGCTGACCGGCGCCGGGGGCCTGTGGCTGCTCGACCCGCGCGACATCCTGATCGCAGGCGCCGGCGCGGGACCGGACGCCGGCGGCGACGTGACGCCGACGCCGGGCGCGACGCCCTACGAGGTGAGCGCCAACGCCGTGGTGGCGGCGCTGAACGCAGGCGGCGACGTCACCGTCACCACCGCGCAGGCCGAAAGCACGATGCCGGGCGACCTGACGGTGGCGAAGACGATGCGGTGGGATGGCGACGGCAGCCTTTCGCTGATCGCCGACCGCGACATCATCGTGACCAAGCGTATCGAGAGCCTGGGCGACGGCGCGATCACCGCTGCGGCGGGGCGCGACGCCGTGCTGAGCGGCGAGCTGTTCACGCGCGGCGCAGGCGACGTGACGGTGACCGCCGGTCGCGGGATCACATTGGACTCCACCGTCCGCGCCTTCGGCGCAGGCGACATCGCGCTGACGGCCCAAACCGGCGACGTCGCGATGAACCCCGACAGCTCGGGTTTCCGCGGCGTCCTCACCGATACCGGGGACATTGCGATGACCGCGCCGCTGGGTTCGGTGCTGCTGCGCAACCAGACCCTCAACGGCTCGGAGATGCTGGTGTTCTCGCAATCGGGCGATGTGACGGTCGCCGCAGGCGACAGCATCATCCTCGAGGCGAGCGATGCGCCCAGCGGCGGTGCAGCCCGCATCGGTCGTGACGGCGGCTCGGGCGACGTGACGCTGACGGCGCAGGTGGTGGAGCTGCTGGGCGGGGTAAAGCAGACTACAGGCTACGCCGGAATTTCGACCGGCGCGGGCGGCGCCCTCAGCGTGCTGGCCAGCGAACGGATCACCCTGCAGGGAGACGCGCCGGCCAACGCCGTGATCGCCGCCGTCGATGGCGCAACCCTGCGGCTTGAGGCGCCGCGCCAGGAATGGGGCGGCCGCGTCCGCTCCGCCGCGGTGGATGGAACCACCGGCGGCGGTTCGGTGCTGGTGTCGGGCGACATCACCGCCAGCTTCCGTCCCAACTTCAACCTTGCCGCCGGCCAGAACTTCGTGCTGGCGCCGACCGCGCCTGACGGCGCGCCGTCGTCCTACACCTCGCCGCTGACCCATGCGGTGTTCACCCACGGAACCGGGACGATCGACCTCGGCGGACCGGTGCAGGCGGCGAGCCTGCTCTACCAGTCCGAAGAGAGCGTGACGCTGCGCCCCGGCGCCACCGTCACCGGCACGGGCGCCGGCGACGCGGTGGTGATCGCGGCGGGACGCGCCTTCGACAACCAGGCCGGCGCCGACGCGCTGCGCGTGACCGCGCCGGGCGCGCGGTGGCTGGCCTATGTGGACACGTTCGCCGGCATGATCGGCGCGGAGCCTGAAACGCGCGGCTTCGATCTCTACGGACGGCTGTTCGCCGACAGCCCCGATCTCACGGGTCTCGACGGCAACCGTCTGATCTATGGCGAGACGCCCGCTCTGGCCGTGACGGCGGAGAGTCTCTCCAAGGTCTATGGCGTTGAGGCGACGCCGGGCGTGACCGTCACCGGCCTGCGGCCCAGCGACAGCCTTGCGGCGGTGTTCGCCGCAACGCCGGCGGCGGCGAGCGACGGGGCGGCGGCGGCGGCGGACGTCGGCGCCTACACGGTCGCCGCCCTGGCCGAGCTGTCGGCGCAGGCTCTTGTTCAGGGCTATGCGCTGACCGCTGCGCCGGGCGCGCTGACGGTGACCCCCGCGCCGCTGACCATCACCGCAAACGACGCCGAGCGGCCGGTCGGCCAGGAGAACCCGCCGTTCTCGGCCCGCTTCGACGGCTTCGTGCTCAACCAAGACGTCACCGCGCTCGACGGCGCGCTGGGTTTCGTCACGCCCGCCGACATCGCCAGCCCCGCAGGGCTGTTCGCGATCACGCCGGAAGGTCTGAGCAGCGGCAACTACGCCATCGCCTATGTCGCCGGCGTTCTCACCGTCACCGAAGCGCCGATCACGCAGCCCGAGCCTCCCGTCACGCCCGAGACTCCGGCGGCGCCGCAGGCCGCAGCGCTGATCTTCGCGGCCATCGAGCAGCAGAGCGGCGTGCCGCCGCTGAGCGTGGGCGACGCCAGCTTCCGCACCACCATCGCCGAGGCGCCCGCTGCGCTTGCATCCCCTTTCGTTCTCACCTACTCCTTTGGCGACATAACGCAGAACGCGCCCGTCGGCTTCGTCGCGGCCTCCGCCAGCATCGGCGGATCCGCCAACACCGTCGTTGAGGGCGGCGCGTGCGGCGGGCCGATCAACATCGGCGCGACCATCGACGGATGCGAGGAAATCGTCTTGACGGAGTCGTTCTGGAGCACCATCGCCGAGCGTCGTCCATGATCCGGGGCGCCCTCGTTCTCGCGCTGATCGCCGGAGCGGCGGCGGCGCAGAACATCCCCGCCAGCTCGGTCGAGTTTCAGCGGCGACAGTTCGAGCCGCAGCCGACGCCCGGATCGGAGCCGGTCCGGGCGGCCGAGCCGATCCCGGCCCCGGCGGCGGCGGCGCAGGATCAGGCTTCCTTCGTGCTGCGCGGCGTGACGGTGCAGGATGCGACGGCCATTCCGCAAAGCGCGCTCGCCGATATCTGGGCGCCGCTGATCGGCGCGCCGGTGACGCTGGCCACGCTCAACGACATCGCCGCCGGGATCGCGGCGCGGTATCGCGCGGCGGGGTTCGTGCTTTCCCAGGCGGTCGTGCCGGCGCAGACCATCGTTGACGGGATGGTCTTAATCCAGGTGGTCGAAGGCTTCATCGACGGCGTCGAGACGGTTGGCGGCGACGCGGCGGGGCAGGCGGCGGCGCAGCGATTCATGGCGCCGGTCACGGCCGACCGTCCGCTGCGCCTCGAGACGCTGGAGCGCGGCGTGCTGCTGACGCGCGAAGCGGTGGGGTCGCGCTTCGAGACCGCCCTGCGGCCCTCGGCGGCGACCTTCGGCGCCGCGACCTTGTCGGCGCTGGTTCCCGACCGGCCGCAGATCGACGCCTTCCTGGCCGCCGACAACTACAGCTCGCGGCTCTACGGCGCCTTCACGCTGTCGGGCGGCGCGACCGCCTACAACGCGCTGGGATTGTCCGACCAGATCGAGCTGCTGGCGGCGGGCGCGCCCAACGAGAACTATTTCGCCTTCGTGCAGGGTCGCTTCAGCGCGCCGCCGGCTTTTCTCGACGGCACGGTTTTCGACGGCGGGCGGCTGGAGTTTCTGGCGAGCTATTCCCGCGGCGAACCCGACCTCGAGCGCGTCGGCGCCACGCTGTTCGAATCCGAGCAGGAGGATCTTGAGGCCACCGTCGCCTTCGAGGTTCCCTTCGTGCGCACGCGCTCCGAAAGCCTGTTCGGCCGCGTTGGTCTGACATGGCGCGACAGCACCACATCCAGCCTGTTCGACGGCGCGCAGATCGACGAGGTCACCGACGAGATTCTGGTCGGCGAGGCCACCGTCACCTGGGATCGCGCCGACAGCTACAACGGCGTCACGCTGCTGACCGGCGGCTTGCGGCAGGGCATTCACGGCGACAGCGACGCCACCGGCCCCGGCAGCCCCGACGAGCATTTCACGACCGCCATTCTGTCTGCGGTGCGCCTGCAGCAATTGCCCGTCGCGGGCTGGTCGCTCTACGCCAAGGCTGTCGCGCAGCTGACCGGCGACGACCTGGTGAGCTCCGAGCGTTTCGGCCTGGGCGGCGACGCGCTGGGGCGGGGATTTGCGCCGGGCAACACGGTCGGCGACAGCGGCTACGGCGGCCGCCTTGAGTTGCGCCGCTTCGTCGGCGGCGGCGAGCTGGCGTCGGTGGGCATGGACGCCGTGCTCGCGGGGGCTGAGCTTTTCGGCTTTGCGGACTATGGCCAGGCGCGCGACTCCAGCGCGGCGCGCGACGGGCGGCGGTGGGAGACGCTCGGATCGGCGGGCTTCGGCGCCCGTCTGGACGTGACCGACGACCTCACCCTCACCTCTCAGGTGGCGTTCCAGATCGCCGGACGACCGAACGACAACCGCACCGACGAGCGTGAGGCGCGATTCCTGGTGAGCCTCGTCAAGCGCTTCTGACCATGCGCGCGGCGTCGGATGGGCGGGGCCGCACCCTACCCTGACGCGAATGCGCCCCGGGCGTTTGCACGCCTTGCGTGCGAACGCCTGAAAATGCGGCAGACAACGCATCGTCACGCGCGGCACGTCGCCTGAAAGAAGCGCGAAACAGCCACAACAGCGTTATTCTTGTTCAACACTTCGTTGATTCTGTCACAAATTGAGCGTATGTATCAGGTGGATAGTGTGCTTTGCGCGAAAGGCGGGTTGTCGCCTTGGGTACGGCGTTGACGCTGTAGGGTTGGAGTTCACGGTGCATAACGTACGTCACGAGACCCTGATCGAAGTGATGGCGGCGTCAGCGCCAAGCCGCATCCGTCGCGCCAGACCACCTTCTTTCGCATCTGCATCGGCCGCATCTGCATCGGCCGCATCTGCATCGGCGCAGCCCGCAGCCTGCGCAATTCGGCGCGGCCGGTCGCATGGCGCGTCGGCGCATCTCTCTTTGCGACACGCCCCCGTCGCCCCCGCCATTTTCATGGCGGGCCGTTCTTTCGCGCGCGGCGCATGGCGTCGCGCGCATGGCGCTGAAGACACGCCGTCATGAGGCGAGGGGGCTGGTCATGAAGATGGATGGCGGGATCGGGGGGGTCATGGCGAATTACGAGACATATTTCGATGCGAACAAGGAAGCCGGCCTGTTCGATGCGGCCGGCCTCAACCGGGATCGATCACAAGTCCGCCAGAACACGACCTATGGCGTCAATTTCATGCTGTCGCCCGCCGCCGTGCTGCTGGCGGCGCGCCTCGGCGACGTGCTTGGCTTCATGCTCTCCGGCGCCGCGATCTTTCTTCTCAGCGGCGGCGTGGCGGCGCGCGATCCGCAGGCGATGGCCGTCGGCGTCGTCTTCGTCGCGACGATCTACGCCCTGCTGGCCGACCGGGGCCGCTTCTACAGTCTCGAAGCGATCATGCGGCCGTTGCTCAGGATGGACGACATCCTGATCGCGACCGTATTGGCCGCCATCGCGCTGGCCGGCGCGGCGCTGGCCTTTGGCGCGGCCCCCGACTATGCCCCGGCCTGGATTGCGGGCTTCACCGCGCTGTCCTTCGTGACCATCGTGCTGCTGCGCTATGGCGCGCGCGCCGTCGCGCTCGCGTTGTCGCGCAGAGGGGTGATCGGCAGCAACATGGCGGTGCTCGGCGCGGGCCTGCAAGCGCAGCAGTTCCTGCGGAAATATGAGAAGGTCGGGCCGTATTTTTCGGTGATCACCGGCGTTTTCGACATCGACGCCATCGGCGGCGTCTGCGCCGGTCACACCGTGCGGGGCAATATCGACACGCTGGTGCGCCTCGTGCGCAGCCAGAAGATCGACAACGTGGTGATCGCGATGCCGCTGAGCGGCGACGTACGGATCACCGAGGCGATCGAGCGGCTCAAGGAGCTTCCGGTCAATGTGCATCTGAGCACGGAACTGGTCGGCTATGAGCTTAACCTCGACCCCGCGCCGGGCGATTTTGCGGCGTTTCCCATGTTCGCCGTGTCCAGGCGGCCGATCTCGGGCGCAAGCTTTGTGCTCAAGGCCATCGAGGACATCGTGCTGGCCAGCGTCGCGCTTGTCGCCCTGCTGCCGCTTTTTCTCCTGGTCGCCGCGTTGATCAAGCTTGACAGCCGCGGCCCGGTGTTCTTCAAGCAGAAACGGCTGGGCTTCAACAACAAGCCGTTTGAAATATTCAAGTTTCGCTCGATGTATCACCATCACGCGCCCGACGGCGAGGGCGTCGTCCAGCAGGCCACGAAGCGCGATCCGCGGGTGACCCGCATCGGCAGGATCCTGCGGGCGACAAGCCTCGACGAGTTGCCGCAACTGCTCAACGTGCTGAACGGCAGCATGTCTCTGGTGGGTCCGCGCCCGCACGCGCTCTCCCATAACGAGGAGTACGGCAGGATCATCCGCGGATATTTCTCGCGCCACCGGGTGAAGCCCGGCATCACCGGCCTGGCGCAGGTGAAGGGCCTGCGCGGCGAGACCAGCGACATCCGCCTGATGGAGGAGCGCATTCGCTATGACATCGAATACGCCAACAACTGGTCGTTGTTTCTCGACATCAAGATCCTCGTGATGACGGTTCTGGTGGTCCTGTTTCAGAAATCCGCATACTGACGGCGCCGATGGCGCGCGCCGCCGCTGCGGGAGCGCGCCGACAAGGCCGATAACAGCATGCGCCGGAACTGACGGCGCGATCCGAAATTCATATGTCCGGCGCATGGCGATGACACTCTCCCAACCAGATCGGCCCTGCGCGGTCGTCGTGCTTGCGGCGGGCGAAGGCAGTCGCATGCGCTCCGACGTCGCCAAGCCGCTGCACAAGGTGGCGGGGGCGTCGATGCTGCGCCACGCCCTGCGCGCGGCGCAGACGCTGTCGCCAGCCGCGCTCGCCGTGGTCGTGGGCCATGGCGGCCCGGCGGTGGCGGACGAGGCGCAGGCGGCGGCGCCCGGCGCGATGATCGTGCGTCAGCCGGTGCGGCGCGGCACCGGTGACGCCGCCCGGCTGGCGCTGGCGGCGCTGGGGGCGTTCACCGGCGTGGTGGTGGTGCTCTACGCCGACACGCCGCTGCTGCGGCCCGAGACGCTGGCGGCGCTGGCGGCGGCGGCGGGCGGGGGCGTCGCCGTGCTCGGCTTCGAGCCGTCCACGCCCGGCGGATACGGACGGCTGATCCTGGACGCGGACGGCGCGCTTGCGCGCATCGTCGAGGCGGCGGATGCGACCGGCGCCGAGCGCGCGGCGCGGCTGTGCAATTCCGGCGTGATGGCCTTCGACGCGGTCGCCGGACGCCGCTGGCTGGCGGGATTGTCGAACGACAACGCCAAGGGTGAGTTCTATCTCACCGACATCGTGGCCGCCGCCCGCGCCGAGGGGCGCCCCTGCGTCGCGCTGACCTGCGACGCCGCCGAAACGCTGGGGGTGAACGACCGCGCCGACCTCGCCGCCGCGGAGGCTGCGTTCCAGGACCGCGCCCGCGCGGCCGCCATGGCGGAAGGGGCCACGCTGACCGCGCCGCAAACCGCCTTTTTCGCGTGGGACACCCTTCTCGGCCGCGACGTCACGGTGGGGCCGAACGTGGTGTTCGGCCCCGGCGTCACCGTGGCCGACGGCGCGGAGATCAGGGCGTTCTGCCATCTGGAGGGCTGCGCCATAGGCCGGGGCGCCATCATCGGCCCGTTCGCGCGGCTGCGCCCCGGCGCCCGCATCGGCGCCGGAGCGCATGTCGGCAACTTCGTCGAGATCAAGAACGCGGCTCTGGGAGAGGGCGCCAAGGCCAACCACCTCGCCTATGTGGGCGACGCGACCGTGGGCGCAGGGGCCAACATCGGCGCAGGCGCCATCACCTGCAACTATGACGGCGTCGCCAAGCATCACACCGAGATCGGCGAGGGCGCCTTCATCGGCTCCAACAGCGCGCTGGTGGCGCCGGTCAGCATCGGCGCGCGCGCCTATGTCGCCTCCGGTTCGGTGGTGACGCGCGACGTGGCGCCCGATGCGCTGTCGATCGCGCGGGCGCGCCAGCAGGACAAGCCGGGCTTCGCCGCCAGGCTGCGCGCGCGGCTGAAGGGTGGGCTGACGGGCGGGCTGACGGGCGGGCGGCGGGATTGACCGCAGGCCGCCCTTCCTCCCATCGCGCCCTTGCGTCCGGCTGCGGCGGGCGTAGAACCGGGCGACACAGTTTAGGGTCATTTTTGCGGAGGCGTGATCATGTGTGGCATTATCGGCGTTCTGGCCAACCGCCCGGCGGCGGCGCTGATCCTCTCCGCGCTCAAGCGGCTGGAATATCGCGGCTACGACAGCGCGGGGCTGGCGACGCTCGACGGCGACGGCGTGATGCGGCGGTTGCGCGCCGCAGGCAAGCTCGGCGCGCTGATCGCCGCCAATGAGGCGACCCCGTCGCCGGGAAGCATCGGCATCGGCCACACCCGCTGGGCCACCCATGGCGCGCCGAGCGAAGCCAACGCCCACCCCCATCGCGCCGGTCCGGTGGCGGTGGTGCACAACGGCATCATCGAGAATTTCCGCGAGCTGCGCGCCGAGCTGGAGACCGACGGCGCGCGGTTCGAAAGCGAGACCGACACCGAGGTTGTCGCCCAGCTGGTCGCGCGTGAGATGCGGCGCGGGCTGGGGCCCACCGACGCGGCGGCCAGCGCGCTGAAGCGGCTGCGCGGCGCGTTCGCGCTGTGCTTCCTGTTCGAGGGCGCGGTCGATCTGCTGGTCTGCGCCCGGCGCGGGCCGCCGCTGGCGATCGGCTATGGCGAGGGAGAGATGTTCATCGGCTCCGACGCGCTGGCGCTGCAGCCGCTGACCACGCGGGTCGCCTATCTCGAGGATGGCGACTGGGCGGCGGTGACCCGCGACGGGGCGCATGTCTTCGACGCCGACGACCGGCCGGTCACCCGCGCGATCCGCGACATCTCGCTGGAGGCGGCATCGGCGGAGAAGGGCGGATACCGCCACTTCATGGCCAAGGAGATCCACGAGCAGCCCGCCACGCTCGCCGCCGCCCTGGGCGCGTATGTGTCCGCCGAACGCGACCGGGTGATCGGCGACGCCGGGGCGGTGGACTGGGCGCGGCTCAGCCGCGTCACGATGATCGCCTGCGGCACCGCCTTTTACGCCTGCCAGGTGGGCAAGCACTGGTTCGAGACCATCGCCCGCCTGCCGGTGGAGATCGACGTCGCTTCGGAGTTCCGCTATCGCGAGCCGCCGATGCCGCCAGGCGGCGCGGCGATCTTCGTCAGCCAGTCCGGCGAGACCGCCGACACGCTGGCGGCGCTGCGCTACGCCCGCGCCCAGGGACAGGTCATCGTCGCGGTGGTGAACGTCGAAAGCTCCACCATCGCGCGCGAGGCCGACGTCGTGCTGCCGCTGCGCGCAGGCCCCGAGATCGGCGTCGCCTCGACCAAGGCCTTCAGCGGCCAGCTGGTCGCGCTGGCGGCGACCGTGATCCTGGCGGCCCGCCAGCGCGGCGCGATCGACGCGGCCGGGGAGCGGCGCCTGGTGACGGCGCTGTGCGCCGCCCCGGCGGCGCTGGCCGACGCGCTGACGCGCGAGACGGCGATCGCGCGGCTCGCCGCCGAGATCGCCCAGGCGCATGACGTGCTGTATCTCGGCCGCGGCGCCATGCATGCGCTGGCGATGGAGGGGGCGCTGAAGCTCAAGGAGCTGACCTACATACACGCGGAGGGCTATGCGGCGGGTGAGCTCAAGCACGGCCCGATCGCGCTGGTGGACGAGCGCACGCCGGTGATCGTGCTGGCGCCGACGAGCGCGCTGTCGGAAAAGACCCTCTCCAACATGCAGGAGGTCATGGCGCGCAAGGGCCGCGTGGCGCTGATCTCGGACGCCGATGGTCTGGCGCAGGCCGGCGACGGCGTCTGGCGGCGGCTGGAGATGCCGATGGTCGATCCGTTCATCGCGCCCATCGTCTATGCGGCTCCGGTCCAGCTTCTCGCCTATCACGCCGCCGTCGCGCGCGGCACCGACGTGGATCAGCCGCGCAACCTGGCGAAATCGGTGACGGTCGAGTAACCGGCGCGCGTCAGAGCGCGGAGAGAGCCACGACGAGCGGCGCGCTCGCCGCGTCGCGCGCGGCCGCGGCGGCGAAACGCCGGTCCGCCGTCACCACCGGCGCGCCCGACTCCATCGCCAGCGCGAGATAAAGGCAGTCGTAAACGGGGTGGTCGAGCAGCCGCGCCAGCCTGAACGCCTCGGGCGCGAGATCGCGGTCGGCGACGCGCCGACGCAGCGGCAGCCGCTGGAAAAGCGCCAGCGCGTCCGCCGCGTCGGCCTCGGCCAGACGCCCCGTGCGCGCCATGCGCCAAAGCGCATTGGCGATCTCGGCATGGATCAGCGCCGGCGCCAGCAGCGTCGGGCCTTCAGCGCGGCGACAAGGGCGTCGTCAACATCGCGGACGGTGAACTGTCCCATGGCGGCATGCCTTCACTTTGCCTTCATTGAAAGCATGCCGCATACTCCGGGAGCGATCACCGTGTCGCTTGTCCGGTCAGGCCGACATGACGCCGGATTCCGCGCCAGCCCGCGCCCGCTGCGCCATTCCCGAAACCCGCAAGGCAAGCCGCCGCCCCCAAGCGCCGACACTGGCGCCGACACTGGCGCCAATATGAATGCTTCCTTCGCGAGAATAGATCAGGCCGATTACAATTTGGGATTGTATCAATCAGGTGTTGCGCAAGTCTAGCAATCATTTACCGCTTTTTCGATTGATGTTTTTTAAAATTTGCCGCATCCGTAGCTTCGCTACGCCGTGATTGGTTGTTTTGGCGCCGAAACCGGTAAACCACGTCAAGGTATTATTTGCAGGAGTGTTCGTCATGGACGACGTTGTTCCCACGATCTTTCGCTCGGAAACCCTCTCGGGAACATCCTACAAGGTGTTCCAGGCTGAGGACGCGGTGCTTGCGGGCCCGGCGATCATCACGGCGGACACTCAGGACTACGGCGCCGATGGCGGCGCTTTCGTCGATTTTGTCGGCGCTGGCGACCAGACGATCAGCTGGGTTGTCGATATCGCCGAGGCGGGCGTCTATGGCCTCGACGTGATCTATGCGCTTGCGCAGGGCCGGGCGCCGCGTCCGATGCGGTTGAGCGTCGATGGCGCGCAGATCGACACCCTGCCATTCGCCCCGAGCGCCACTGGCGGATGGTCGCAGTGGGAATCGCTCTCCACGACGCTGGCGCTGGAGGCCGGGCGGCGCGTGATCACGCTGACGGCGCCCAACGGGGTCGGCCCCAACGTGGATGCGCTGCGGCTGACCGAGGCGCCGACCATCGACGACAACGACGACGTCCCCGCGCCCTCCGGCGACGGCGGCGAGATCGTGGACGGCGTCGCCTATGTGATCTATGAGGCCGAGAACGCCGCGCTTGCCGGACCGGTGGTGGTGCCCGAGAGCGTCTCCGACCGGGGCGCGAGCGGCGACGCCTTCAT
>Ga0100398_1002767_pt1 | contig 14536 bp, 12 predicted proteins | sample CryGeymeta201522_FD_81568 | JGI IMG/M metagenome (GOLD analysis project Ga0100398, IMG submission 81568) | Groundwater microbial communities from Crystal Geyser aquifers in Utah, USA - Crystal Geyser metaG 2015-22 | ecosystem: Environmental > Aquatic > Deep subsurface > Groundwater | place: USA... | reverse complement strand
CGGAGGATAGTCTAGATAACTCTTACTTAGCATGGTTCCTAGGTGTCCATGGCCCACTGGTTAAGGATTGATATCCTTTAATTAACCAACGCCATGACACTGGAGGACGATTACAAACAAACATGGTAAGAGAAAGAAGAAGCGTCGTCGAAAACACAAACACAGCCGTCGAAAGGACAAGAAGAAGAAGAAAAAGAAGACAAAAAGATCATCCAGAGAATAGCAGTATTTGATTACAGTACTTGCGTTCTGCAGCAATTTAAGATGCACTGTGCAACCAATCTCGGCCAGTACATTTCTGGCTCTTATAAGTTAAATGTGTCCAACTGTTTTTAAAAAATTGGTTACTCTTTGAGCAATCAGTGGAGTAAAGACAGGATTAACTGAACAAGAGCGCGTTGCCTGTCGCTCACTCATACTAATTTCTTGCTGATCAACCCACTAGAAGAGGACGTCCAAAACACTTTCGAGCCACTGCGAATTTCTTTTCGATGTTCAATTTTGTACTAGTAACGATAGCGTCTAGAGCATTTATACAAGAGAGTTTTAAATAAAACACCACTTGTTTGTAAACGTCAGCATGTATGTAGTGGAAATATGAAGCAAAAGGCTATCAAACATAACATTATATAAAATTGAGCCAGGCAGAAATAGGGAGACAAGATAAGTCGAAAGCACAGAAAAAATCATAAAAAAATTTGGTGTTTTTTTCGATAAAGATCCGGATCAAAATAGATTTCTTGCCTTGTCATTCTTTCTCCCATGATGAAAATAGATTTCTTGTCTTGTCATTCTTTCTCCCATGATGAGTTGTAAAGGAAGTTTTGATCGTGTATTTTTGGTCGTTCGAAAAGGAAGTCCAGTATTATCGTTCGTGTATTCGTTTTCTCCTTAGCGTTAAGGCTCTCTTTGAAGTTAAAAAAACTAACTGCGCCAGACGAAAGTATTTAGACATTTCCATTCCGTTGTGCACGCAGTGATCAGCCGTTTATCAAATATTAGCGAGCGATCTCCTCGACAATTATCATTATTATCATCAGGACACTCTGACAATGTCTGGAAAGAGAAGAGAGCGCCTCCTGTCTCTGTCTTGCTTACCGAGGGTTTTCCTGTCGTCATCATTGAAGCACATGAGCAAGTCGAGTAACCTTTCAAATCTCAAGTCCTTCTATACGAAACAACTATTTTGCAGTAGAATCAGTCACACATGCATAATCAAATAATTGTATTATAAAAAAATATAAACCGGTGATGTAGCTTTTACAGATCGTATCGTATTGTATCGACGCTCTATTCAATAGTACAAATTGAATCCACGACTCTTTCTTTAGGCTGGTGCAAAGTCGTTTTGGTATCCGTCGCAGTAGGGCAGTGTTTCTTGATCTGGTACTTCGGTATCGAGCCACTCTCGAAAGAGTCTGGCAATCTTTTCGACCTCCACATTCCGACGTCCTATCCGTTTTCGTCGTCGGGTGAGGTGCACCTTGGACTTGGATTCCGGATGCGGATAGTGAATGACAAATCCATCGCCCAGTCGAAAGAGATGGTATCCACTGCGTCGAAATTGCCACATCCACGATACCTTGTTCTTTCCGTATCCTGTAAAGTGCTCCTGGTACGGCGGCAGCTCCTGGCAGCGACGTACCACAACATAAGGCTCGTACCGGACCGATCCCAAACACAAGATGGGTTCCAAAGTATCAGGTTCTTGCTTCAGCCACTCAGCATATCCTGTAGAGGAATGACCGTAGTAGTGCTCCTTCCCTGTAAATTGGAATATTCTTGGTTCTGGTTCGTCGAACGGGTGTCCGTAGTGCTGTAACAGATCTGACCTGGTCTCGGGAAGGAGCCCGTGCAGAGTCTCGTAACATCCTTCCTGTACAATGGCTTTATTGTCCTGGCATTCGAGAGTCGGATTGAGCTGAAATGCTGGCACAACAATGGAGTTCTTGTTGCTTTCGTGAAGCAGGCCTTGGTACCGCAGGATTGATTTGTACAGACCTGCGGACGGGATCAAATCGATATCGCTGTAGATAACGTGACTGGTCTTGGCTTGTCGGAGCGCAATGTTTCTCAAAGTGTTCACTGGGTAGTGACTCTTTTCGAAGCGTTGCTTGAAGACGGATGCCGTAAGGACAGCCGGATTGCATTCCAGATCTTCTGTAAGGTACCTGAAGAGGGAAAGGTCGGTTTCGTTCGAATCAGCCACAACGATAGAGATAGGTCCAGTCCAGCGACTGCATATGTCCTTCATGACGTGCAGTCGTTCCGTGGAGGTCTGAGTTACCAGTGTAACATCGACATCAGAAGGGTGTCGTAGAGCATCACACTGGGGAAAGTCTTCAAATCCCTTATCAAAATCAAAGTCGACAGCTTGGAGCAATCTGTAATTCATTTCTTCTTGTGACTCTGGCTGGTCTGTCGCTGCTGATCCGTGATTACTGAACGATGAACCAAACAAGTATCTTCTGGTCGCAGCTGGGCTTGGGAAAAACGAGACGCCATTACCAACAAGAAATTCGAAATTGTAGAACGGAGAAGACGTTGGAACAGAAGCGACCATGATCAACCAAACAAAGTTGATCGTTAACGCTCCGCCCACCAAAAGCTGAAGCAACTTGCTCTGGTGTTTTCGGAATGGCATTCTGCTTTTGTTGATGAAGAGTTTGTGGTTTTGTTTGTGTTTGCACTTGGCGCGCTTATAATTGTGAGAATATAAAAAAGTTAACACACGTCGTATCACTCTTTTTATCCGCCGATTTGTGCGCCGAGAACATCGAAAAGAGAAATTGGTCTACGACTGCACTTGTAGAGTACCAGTAAAAGTAGTATTAGTACAGTAGTATCAATCTTTGTTATCCTGCTCAATTTCTACGTACTACTAGTACTACTAGGTACAACTCTCGTAGCACCAAAATGCACGAACGAAAAAGAGAGTAAAATAGCCGAGAAAATGATGCACAACACTATCAATCGTCGGAGAAGGCGATGTCATCGTTGCACCAACTCAGATAGCTTTCCGTATATCCAAGACGCAAAAACCTTCCTGGTTACTGTTCTGGGTCAATGATAGGCTTTTGTTAAATAACCGTAAGAATTCTAGCTTATGATGAACTTACCGATACGTACCAGGTAGGGTTTTATTCACTTTTACTGGTAATGATGAGAAGATGACGAATTTGTCATAATTATTATTCACTTTTTCAGATCTCTAAGCAAACTGCTGCTAGTAATACCAGTAGTACCATCCTTGTTGACTTCTCTATTGTTCCCAGTTCGAAGAGCAGATCGCAACATCAGACTGAGCTGTTTTGTCGTCCTCTTGCAGATGACGCCTATCAAAGATGCGAATTAAAAATATTGGCTGCCGGTTCATCCAAGATTCGGCAAGGTTCCTTTAAAGGAAACTTTCTTTTTAGTGGAATTTCACCTTTTGATCGGTCCCCCCCCCTCCCCGGCATGCACACAATGACGTCGATCTTACACAGTCGGGGATAATGAGACAGTCATGAAATGAAACAGTAGCGGGTATCTTTCACACGATTTCGATTTTCGAAGAGCCACGTCCGAGAGTCGTACTGGTACCTGTAAGAGATGGTCACCTTTTTCTACCTGGTACGATTGCCATTTTTTGTCAACAAAGATCATCAGAACTTTAATGCAATACAAGCGTGCTTTTAACCTAAGTGCACGGCAGCAGTTGTTTAAGCTTCAGCTTCAACTACAGAGCTCAAATTACATAATGCTTACTCTCGTACCGGTACCTGGTAGTATTGAACAAGATACATCCACGACAGATACTACCCGGTACTAGACTACTTTAGTACCCTGGTACCTACTAGGTATCTGGTACTTAGTAGTACTGGTACAGTACTGTTTACCTGGCTGGTACCTGCATGGTTGTGCTGTACAACGGCTGTACAGTAAAAGCAATAACTTCAATCAACACTCGTTCGTGGGCTGACAACCAGCGTGTGGTGGAGTTGCATGAGTACTGGTAGTGGTACCTGATACCTGTTAACTTGTACCAGTAATACAAAAATAGTAGAGTAGGTACCGTTCTCACGTACGTTGGCTTACCAGGTACTGTACCATGTACTAGCTGGTAGTAGCACCCGAGTAGGAGCTGGCAAGTCTACGTAGTACCAGTACCAGGGAGTGGTACTGGTAGAAATACGTACTCGCTCGGAGAACTGGAATAAACGATACTCTAATAAAAAGAGCACCCGATTTTGTTCGTTCTTTCTTCGTCTCAAGTTATAATTATATTATTATATTATTATTATTTTCATTGAGAATCGTGACAAACTCGCCCAATTCCCAATTTTATTTATTTTTTGAGAGAATTGATAACGACCACCAAAATGAAGTCTACAGTATCGTCCATATCCATCCTATGTTTCGGTATCTACTTGGGGTTTTCCCTCTTGTCGGTTTACGAGCTTGCCAAGCTGGTGGGAACTGTAGAGGACACCAACACATCCACCAGCAGCATCAGTCAACTTCGTCCTCTAGAGATCTACTCCAATCTCGATGCGTACATTTCAGAGGAATTGCCAGAACCTGGCGATGCTTTGTCACAAGTATACGATCAAAGTTTACCCATTCCCCGGAATATGGAGAATAATAATATGGATATGGAAGAAGCAGAGCGTTTCGTGGTACTAACCTTTGCCAATTCTGCTTATTTTGAAAATCAGCTCATTATGAACTGGATGTGTTCGCTGAAGTCGCTGGGAGTGAAAAACTTTGTGGTTATTCCTATTGACAAGGAAGCAGCAGAGGCAGCAAAGAAATTAGGTCACGATGTTCTTCCACCGGAATCGATTTACTGGGATCCAACCTACTGGACCATTGAAGCTTCAGATACTAGCAAGAAGACGACGTCATCGTTCAGAAATGCTTTGCGCAGGGGTTTTAAGCCGACCGATATTTTCATCGAATTTATCTGGCGCCGTGCGCAACTGGTTCGGACGCTCCTCCGGCGTTATCCCAACCTGAACGTGGTCCTGTCCGATGCCGATACGACCTGGGCGTACCGGCCGTGGGAAGTCGTCCCGGAATACTTTAATTCCAACACTACCTGCGATATGTTCTTTACCAACGATATCGAGTACGGTGAAACAGAAGAACCATTGCGAACAGTAGAACCGCTCTCGGGGTTCATTATGATTCGCAATCGAAACATGGTGCAAAAATTGTACCGCGAATGGATCAAGGCAGCACTTGTTTTTCACAACAAGGACCAGCCCAGTATGCGAGCTGCGATCCAAACCTTCAAGTTCCGATTTTTAATCGAAGATGGAGAGTACAATACCACCAAGGGCAAGTTTCCACTGAATTTTTGTACGCTCTCTAGATCGCAGTTTCCAACCATTCAATACATCCAATCGGGACTGTACGGAGAACACCACAATAACAATACAGACAAAATTACAGTGTACCACCCGAATTTCGCTGAAAAGACATTGAAGCCAGAATTTTTCAAAAATCACAGCCAGTGGTACTTGGACGAGAGTGGAATGGGATGCGCTGCTACTCGAGCAATAGCATAATACGAATGGATGAAAAAAGAAAGAATCAGGGATATACTGTAGAAGCTTGGCGGGAACACATTATTTGTTCTGTGATTCCTTCCAGCCTAATACGTACTGTACCAAAGAAAAAGAATGATTATTATATGAATGTATTTTAACAGCATTACATGTGACATATCTTTGGTATATAATAATATTAGAGTATATATTATAGTATCTTTTAGACACGACTTACTTCAGCCAGCAGCAACAGATTCACAACAAATCCGATCCATTCTAAAAACAAACGAATAGCTCAGTAGATATTCTTCATGGCTTTGGTGATATGGGTGGATTTGAAAAAATCCTGTTGTGTGTAATGCAAAGTTTTTGGACTGTGTCTTCGGCGACAATAGTTCTCATCATTATGTATTTATCCACCGAATCCGTACAAGGTCTTGCCCTGGCGCTTCAAGGCATAGACGACATCCATAGCAGTAACAGTCTTACGACGAGCATGCTCTGTGTAGGTAACGCTATCACGGATCACGTTCTCAAGAAAGACTTTGAGGACGCCACGGGTCTCTTCGTAAATCAAACCAGAAATACGCTTCACACCACCACGACGTGCCAAACGTCGGATGGCGGGCTTCGTAATACCCTGAATATTATCACGAAGGACCTTTCGGTGACGCTTGGCGCCTCCCTTTCCTAGGCCTTTGCCTCCTTTACCGCGACCAGACATGATTTATTTGATGTTAAATTTGGTATGTAAATTACTTTTATTGAATTGTAAGCTCGAGAGCAGATTTTGTGCGACAGTGAGGGCTGTCGTTTACTACAGTTGACTACTATTAGACTACTCTACTTTCTTCGACGCCACCGGTTGTTGGGGCTGCCTCGTACAAACAGCACGTACAAAATCACGCGGAAAATATTTCCCTCTTCGAGCCGACCACTCCGAGTTGGACCGGATGCCGAGCCTACCTGGCTTCAAAAGTGGCCCGTGAGCATTCGCTTTGGGATGCAGAGTTGATCTTCCAAAAATAGTGATGCAGGCTCGCTATGTACCGAAAAAATAAAAACGGGTAGCTAGAGTTGAGTTGAGTACTCGTACATACTATTCAGAGTACGGTACCAGTAATAATGATAGTGGGAATGGGAATGGGAATGGGAATATGCTTTTCAAAGCCATGCTTTTGCGTCCGGAGACACGCTACTAGAGACGGGAACTGCCGTCGGATTTTTGGCTCAAAACAAAAGCTGCAAAAATCCTGCTACCAACAAGAAAGTAGAATCGCTTAAGGAAGTAAAAAGCAAACCACCTCTTGATCAATTATTTTCATTATTCGCAAATTCTTACTGCTTCCGCTGCCACTCGTAGCTTCCTCGGAATCAGACTGTTACGCCCGCAATGGCTTTACGACAATCTATCTACGGTTCGGTACATAATACGAGTATTAAGCTTACTAGTAGTCGTGCTACTCGTAGCTAGTAGGAGTACTGTAGTACCAGGTAGTCTAGCTAACTAATAAAAGACCCTTCTTCTACGGAAAGGGTAGTATTACTTCTATGAAGAGACAGTGCGAGTCCAATGATTTTAATCTGCTGCACTACTAGCTAGTACTTGAGCTACTAATAGTAGTAGTAGTATTTTACAATGTCGCGAAAGTTGGGTCGGCGTGGAAAGGAGGCAAAATGCCATGGGCGTGCGCCAAAACATGTTTGGTGGCGTGCTCGTTCCAACATAGGCGATCTTTTTCGAACATTTGTTTGGAAGGGCGTTGGCGGGAGATCGCCCTTTAAACTGAATACACTCGTACTACTGCTTCTTAGCTAAGCTACTGCAGATAAGTGTAGTAGTAGTAGTACTAGTAGTCTTACTACTAGTACAGTCAGTTTTCTAGTACAGTAAAGTCCGTAGTAGTACTCCTAGCTAGAGCGAGAATCGAATCTTGTTGTTGAAATAATTAATAGGAGTGTAGGAAGAATAGATTGCTGGTGATGTTGTTTCTCACAAATTTCTTCAGTCAACAAATTAATCTATCATGGCTCGTACTAAACAAACTGCTCGCAAGTCTACTGGAGGTAAAGCTCCTCGTAAGCAACTTGCTACCAAGGCTGCTCGTAAGTCTGCTCCTGCTACTGGAGGAGTTAAGAAGCCTCACCGATACCGGTAAGTACAAAGTCCAGTACATACAGCTGTAACAAAAGAATATTTCACTCTGTTGGAGATGAATGCACGACCGCTCAACAATTACTATTTCACTATATCATTCTCTTCACAGACCTGGAACCGTCGCACTTCGTGAGATTCGTCGTTACCAGAAGAGTACCGATCTTTTGATCCGCAAGCTTCCCTTCCAGCGTTTGGTTCGTGAGATTGCACAGGACTTCAAATCTGATCTACGATTCCAAGGATCTGCCGTCTTGGCACTCCAAGAGGCTGCTGAGGCCTACCTCGTAGGACTCTTTGAAGATACTAACTTGTGTGCTATCCACGCCAAGCGTGTTACTATCATGCCCAAGGATATTCAGCTTGCACGTCGTATCCGTGGTGAACGCTCTTAAATAAAAGTAAGAGTGTGTGCAGTGCGCTTTGTGCCACTGAGTCCATTACTATCATCATTATTATCAACAGGATTTTATCAAATCCACCCAGTACTACCAAAGTCAAACAGCACGTGATTTCGCGAGATTTAATTTCGCACATTATAAGAAAGGACAGTAGGATAGTAACGATGCCCGTCAAAATGTTCATTGGGTAGTGGGTAGTACCGTAGTCATGAGAAACATTGATATCAGACCGCATATCAACCGTACAATATTATTATCCGTCATGTTGCATTTCAGTTTTCCTCCTATGGTACTCGGAGTACAATGGTACGTACGGCCTTCTCGAGCTATAATTGTCCAGGTCCCACATTATTATCCTTCAAATCATATTGCAATGGTCCTACTCCGAGTACAATATCGTGCGGTCTTCTTGCGCTATGATCATTGTCTAGGTCCAGTGGTACCCTTCTGGCGGCATTATTCGTTCCACCTTGTCCGGGTCTCTATCAACTACTGTAGAATACAAATTGTATCATACTTTTCATAGTATTATCATCCAAATCCTTTCTATCGGTGAGAGGAACGGCCATGATGATGATGAGCCCAGCGATATAAAAAGGACTTGTGTATTCTGAAGTCTGAAGAAGCACACAACATATTATTATATTATACTAGCTACTAATACTGGAATACGAGTACTTCAGACGTTATAAGAATACACACACGCACACACTTGAAAAAAGCTTGCAAATACCAAGATCACTAAACTACTCTCGAAAATGATGTTGCTAATATGCAGTGTCGTGAAAATAAAGAGACGTATTGAGAATGGCACAATCATTCATTAAATACATCATAGTGCAGTAAACTACTAAAGAGTGAACTCCTGCTTTTGTTGAATTGGTAATATGGTAGTAGTCTAGTCTTTCGGGGCAGCATGCCAGTATCATGAAAGACATGGGTTTTACTACGAATATTCTATTAAGTACTTATGCCCTTACTACCAGAATAGGTGTACGATGGACAATAGACTTTCACCGACGGCAATTGTGTGCTTGTCCAGCAGTAGCAGCAGCAGCAACCGCCACGGTTCACATTTTAGCTGCAAATGGGAATTTCTTGCTACAATTGTCTTCCTGTAAAAAATTCCTATGGAGGCGGCGGTGTAAAACCAATACACCTGTTTCAGAACGCATAATGTCCGATCGTTTTGAAGAAAAGAGAATGACTGAAGAGTGCGTCTAAGCTTGCGTTTTGCGTTCATTGACTTTGGTAATTCAGGGTGGATTTGAAAAAATCCTGTTGTAATAATGTAGGTCGTGATATAAACCTAATTGTGCTTGTGTGTATTTTGTATTTATTTCGCAGTCTTCTTGGGGAGGAGAACGGCGTGGATGTTGGGAAGGACACCTCCAGAAGCAATGGTGACACCACCGAGCAACTTGTTCAGTTCTTCGTCGTTCTTAACGGCGAGAGTGATGTGACGGGGCACGATGCGGCTCTTCTTGTTGTCACGAGCAGCATTTCCGGCCAACTCCAGGATTTCGGCACAAAGGTACTCCAAAACGGCAGCAAGGTACACGGGAGCACCAGCTCCCATTCGGGTAGCATACTTTCCTTGACGCAAGTAACGTCCAATACGTCCAACAGGGAACTGAAGTCCTGCCTTGGCAGATGCAGTAGTGGACTTCTTCTCGCCACGGCCTCCTTTACCTTTACCAGACATTGTTTGAAGAGTAAATGTTATTCGTTCGGTTTGTTAAGTTGAAAGTTATCTTCCTCGTTGTAGAGAAAAATGGTTTTTTTGTGATGCTCGGAGGGACGAAACCGAATGATGAGAGATAGCTCCTACTCAGTACTAATTTTTAAATAATCGTATGCAGTGCAGCGGCATCCTCGAAATCGCCGGTCGTACTACGGAAGGTTGCTACGGGAATTTCTACAGGCATCGTCTTGGCGCGAGCCATAAATTTGAATACGAATGAGCTTATAAGATGACGTATTTATCAGGAGTCGACAGTCGTTATCTATGCCACGAAAACCCACTTCACGAGTATGAGTAGACTACCTGGTACTCGTAGCTAGTAGTAGTATTTATCTGAGAAAGACTTGCAGGGTTCGCAGGCTAGCCAGGAGCTGCTAGCCAGAGAGAGAGAGAGAGAGAGAGAACAGAGAGAGAGAACAGAGAGAGAACAGAGAGAGAACAGAGAGAGAACAGAGAGAGAACAGAGAGAGAACAGAGAGAGAACAGAGAGAGAACAGAGAGATTTGAGGCCTCATATAATTCATCAAAGCGAGTTTGCTAGAAGCACATACGCTTGATCAATTCCAGCGGCTGCAAGTTTAGCCTAGCAGTATGCTTTCGTTTACGCATCGCTGACACGAGCGCTGTTACCAGGTACTAATAAGGGTTCGCGCCTTTAGAAACAACAATACCAAGAGAAAAACAAGCATACACGAAAGTATCAATACGTAAATAAGAAGCGATGACGGCGTTATAATGGTGGGAGGACATCGGTGTTTCCGTCACAGGTATTTCTTTCCAACAAGAAAATAGTAACCAAAAATTAGTGAGCTTGAAGCTTGAGTCTCCTTCGGTTTCTACCGACTATCAACAAATTCTAGATTCTACTCCATTTTATTTGGATAGCTAGATTTTGGGATTTAAAAAAAAAACATCCCCAGCAGCTCAGCTCAGCTCAAGTCGACTCTTCTTGATAAGTAATGAAAATGGCATCGGCACTTTAGCGGGGTCAAATTCCAAAATAGTACGTGAACGGTTGCAACAATTTTCCTCCCAGTACTCAAACAGCATCTTTGTGAGAAAAAAAAGATAACGATTTCGTAATATAAATAAAAGCAGCACCATTGTCTTATCATAATAGTTAGGACTTGTTGAATAAATTCTTGAGCCGGTCGACATCTTCGTCACTTGGTCCACCATAGCCAGGATCCGGTGAACCCCCACTGCCACTTCCGCTGCTGCTGCCACCGCCACCACCACCACCTTTGGGTCGCTTTGGACCTTTTCTGCTCGAGGGAGGTTCATAATCATCATCGTCATCATCGTCATCGTCGTCGTCGTCATCTAATAATTCCAGAATGGTAGTTGATTACAAAGCGCAGTGAGACACAGATAAAAATATAAAACATTTCAAACAGACGCCATTAAGTCATCAACTCTAATCAGCACTACCTACCATCATCGTCGTCATCGTCATCATCGTCGTCGTCGTCGTCGTCCTTTTTATTTTTCAAACCCTTCAACTCATCTTGTACATCGCTGTCGGTACTGTTACTGGTAATATTAAAATATTCAGCTTTTTGAACTTTCATAATTTCTAATCCCTTTTGTACGTAGGCTTCTTCTTTTCGTTGTCGAATCGTTTCGCGTAAAAACATGACACCAAACGTAGGAACGAACAGTCCAATTCCAACCTTGGTATACATGACGGTTTTCTGTTTATTGTTGGCATTGGACACACCAGCAAATTGGCCGGAACGGGTGGAAGAAGAACCTGATGACGACATGGTCATGGATTGTGCCATTGCCTTATCGGCTTGAGTAGCAACTCTCCGACCATACGAATTCGTATGATGACCACGACTGCCATTGCTGTCATCATTATCATAATCTAGATCAAAATCATCTTCCTCTTCTAAATCTTCAACATTACCGTATATAGATTTTCTCTTCTTGTTCTTCACACTTTTCTTGTCGTCGTCATTGCTAGTACTAGGCGATGAGTAGGAGTCGTCGGTCAAAGTAGCAGCATCCTTTTCGTTTTGTTGCTGTTGCTGTTGCTGTTGCTGCTCGGAAACAACAATGCTATCTTTGGATGTTCCTGGACGTAAACTAATGGTTGTTTGTTTTCCTTTTTGGGATGCAACTTCGTGAGCAAATTTCGCTTGTGCAGGAAGGACTTGAAACGTCCAACTCGTCATGAAAATAGTCATTGCAGCTGCTGCAGTAGTAGTAGTAGAAGTAATACCAATTCTTCGTCTTCTATTATTTGTTGGATGACGTAAAAATCGTTTCAAAGAATTAGACAATGACGATCGACCCAGGAATCGTCGGAAACGTTCCGTAATTCTGGCTTTAAAAGATGAGGACGATGGTAATGGCACTGGCACTGGCTTTGGTGTTGATGCATTGTCCTTAGTATCGGAATCGTGGTCATCACTACTCCCACTAAACGTCGATTGCAAACGCGTATTTGTACATTGAAACCGTAATGGTTGTTGCTGTTGCTGTTGCTGTTTTTGTAATTGCTGGGATAAACATAAACACGGTCGCGGTTGGTAGACTGTAACAGTGCTGCTGCTGCTTCTGATGCTTCTGCTACTGCACGAAGAAGGTATTTGAAAGGATGTGACGGTTGTGACAGACGCAAAAAGAAGAAGGTTGCTCAGCACAGCCAAAAAGAATAGGACAAACTTTTGTTTTTGTTTTTGCTGTAGTTGTCTCATGGTGAAAGAATGCTTTCTCTCGCTCGCTCTCTCTCTCTCTCTCTCTCTCTCTGTTAATTCTCTGCTGGTAATAGAGTAGAGTAGTAAGTAAATATAGCTAGCTAGGTGCTAGGTGTTATCCAACTTGATTGTTTCCTTACCGTAGCAAGTACTTCTATAATGAGTAGTTAGACTGTGGACAAAGTAGCTAGTAGTACAGTAGTACGTGTTATGTTCTTGTGATCGAAGGCGACAGACGGCTGATGAGGAAGATTTTCGTTTTGTGATGCCACTTGGATCTTGCCCTGAAAGATTATTGGGTTCTGAGCTCTTACTGTATGCCTAGGTGTACGGCCCCCCTTTTTCGTGATTCAAGCGCGCCACAATAAAATGGGATTGATTTTATTACTGCAGATGATACTACTACACCATCATACAAAAGCCAAGAGAGCCTACAAGTCGAGTGTGGCATCCTCGTTTTCTTTCCCTCCCCCTCTTTCATCAAAATAATTATTTCGACACAAAAAATTAATAGTACACGAAAAGGTATGTTCGCGATGATATTGCTTTTTGATGGGTTTTTTGTTTTTTGATCGTGCACAATAGGAACACCTTTCACAAGGGACGTCCGTCGTTGACTTAATTGTTGCTGTTGTAATCGTGTCTCTCCACTCCGCTCGCTCTCAATTACTCACTGACCCGATACCCCATCCTTTCCCAAAACATAGTTTTTTCAATTTTCAATCATGGCCAAGACACCCTCCAAGCAATCTGCCAAATCGGCAAAGACTCCCAAGAAGGCAGGAGATAAGAAGAAGAACAAGAAGCGTGTCGAATCCTATTCTTCGTACATTTACAAGGTCCTTAAACAGGTCCATCCTGATACTGGTATTTCCAAAAAGGGAATGTCGATTATGAATTCATTCATCAATGATATCTTTGAACGCATTGCCAGTGAAGCTGGAAAGTTGGCCACCTACAACAAGAAGGCCACTCTGAGTTCGAGAGAAATTCAAACGGCTGTACGTCTCATGCTTCCTGGAGAACTGGCCAAGCACGCCGTTTCCGAAGGAACCAAGGCTGTTACCAAATTTAGCAGTGCCTAAAGAAATACTGTAAAAGGTTTTATTGTCCCGATACGTACAGGCAATCTAATAATACAGTACAAAAACAGGATTTTTTCAAATCCACCCTGCATTATCCAAAGCCATATACGTACAACGTACGCAACCAACTCCCTCCAAGAGTCGTAGTCTCGATTGATTTGTCTGCCGTCAATCAGATCGTAGTGTTGCGTACTGAGAGTACTCCGTCTCCTAGTGTTACCTTTTGCCATATTTCTGATTATACAACTTAAGATTCTAGGAAATCCTCGAGCAATCAAGTTTGTGTAGTAGTAGTCTAGTAGAACGCGAAATGTTTCGCGTTTCCATGTGTCGCATGTGCGCACGATTGAGTAAGTGTGTGTTACCTGGTAATAATATGGTGGCGGGGTGGCGGAGTTTTTTCCGCTGTGCATGCACATTATTATTAGTTAGTTTATTCTGAAAATAATGATCTTCTCCTTGTCAATGGCGGCGGGCCGTCGCAAAAAAACACACAGACCCATTATTAGTACTCAAAAATACATAATAATATTTATTGTCTCAAGTCTCAATCTACCGCTTTATAGTATACTCGCTTTTAGAGGAAAGAGGAATGATCTATTTTTCTTTTTTGATGGCAGTCGTTCCGGTTGTCGCGATAATCGAAGGAGAAAATGCTTCTCGATTTTTCAACAGAACGAGAACACAATTCTCACAAATAAACGATTAAAAGTGTATTATTATTTGTATTCCCTTAAACGAAAGACAACTAGTCTACTTTGTCATTGTTATTTTTGTTGTTGTTGTTATTATTAACACACATTTCATATCAGCAGTAGGGTTCATGCTAATTCCAGACAGAAACCATAAAACACGAATCGATGTTCATGTCTTAAGTATTTAGATGCATCGGCCTGGAGGGCGTGATAT
>Ga0100398_1002757_pt1 | contig 14555 bp, 16 predicted proteins | sample CryGeymeta201522_FD_81568 | JGI IMG/M metagenome (GOLD analysis project Ga0100398, IMG submission 81568) | Groundwater microbial communities from Crystal Geyser aquifers in Utah, USA - Crystal Geyser metaG 2015-22 | ecosystem: Environmental > Aquatic > Deep subsurface > Groundwater | place: USA... | reverse complement strand
CCCAGCTCACGAAACATCGCGTGGCGGCGCAGCCAGAACGTCGCCGTGGCCCCGAGGTTGGGATGATCGGCCCATGTCTCGCGCGGATGACGGCGCAGCAGGTCGAGCAAGTCGTCCGGCAACCGCGTGCGGTGGTCGAGATCGAGCGGATCGCGCATCGGCGTCGTCTCAGCCCCGCCAATCGGCGGCGCGGGTCGCGGCGATGGGGAATGGTGGGCGGTACTGGATTCGAACCAGTGACCCCAGCGATGTGAACACGGGCCGATGCTTGTGCCCCATGGCCTTTTTCGACTCCCAAACCACTGAGAAAGCGCATATAATGCGTGACAGGTGGAAACTGTCGGAAAGCGGCGATAACGCGTGCTTTGTGCCCCATGGGGCACAAGACTCGCCGTGGGGCACAAGAGATTGGAAGGGCGCATCATGCCGAAGTTCACGGGAACGAGGCTCACAGAGATCGCCGTCGAGCGCATCGGCGCAGCGGCGAAAGGCAAGAGGATCGAGCGGCCCGACGCGCTCGCGCCCGGGCTCATTCTGCGCGTGGACTCGCACGGCCGAAAGGCATGGTGGGTGCGGTATCGCGTCGGCGCGAAGCAGACGAAGGCCCTGCTAGGCGACTGGCCAGAAATGAGCGTCGAGACCGCGCGCGACAGGGCGCGAGAGGTTCGGCGCGAAGCGGAGCGCGGCGTTGACCCCAAGGCGATGCGCGACGCCCGGGACGCCGAAGACGCCCGCGCCGCAGAGACCTTCACGCACCTCGCCGACGCCTTTTTCGACGTGTTCGCGCCGCGCGGTGCGAACACGAAGAGGGAGATGATGACGACGGTGCGCACGCACCTTAAGCCGCTGGCGGGCGTCCACAAGGAGAAGCTTCACCGGTCCATGCTCGCCGACATTACGCGCGCGCTCGCCAGTCCGAACCGTGAGGGAGGCGCGAAGCCGGGCGCGGCGCGGAAGGCATACGAGGCGGCGTCACGCATCGTCCGGTGGGCTGTCTCCGAGGGCAAGCTTGAACACGATCCGTTCCACCTCATGAAGCCGCCAGCCAAGGGGGCACCGCGCGAGCGCACCCTCGAGCATCGGGAGATTGCCCTTCTATGGCAGGCGTGGGAGGCGGAAGGCGCGCCGTTCGGCACGATGCAAAAGCTGCTGCTGCTGACGGCGACGCGACGCAACGAAGTCGCGCGGATGCAGTGGCGGGAGATCGACAACCCCGACGCCCCGACGATGTGGACCATACCGGCCGAACGCGCGAAGAACGGGAAGCCCCATACCATCCCCCTCTCTGTCGCCGCGCGTGCCGTGCTGGCCACGATCCCCCGGGGCGCAGGTGCGTTCGTGTTCTCGACGAAGGACGGCGTGCGTCCCGTCTCCGGCTTCAATCACCATAAACCGTTGACCGACCGGCTCGCCGCAGAGATCGCCGAACGGGAAGGCGTCGCGCCGGTGGGCGCGTGGACCTTGCACGATCTGCGCCGCACGGCTCGCACCGGCTTCGCGCGCCTTGGCGTGGCTCGCGAAGTCGCGGAACGGTGCATCAACCATGTCGGCGGTTCGCAGCTTGAGCGGACGTATGATCGACACACCTATGAGGCCGAAATCGCCGACGCCTTCGCGCGCTGGGGTGCTGAGGTGACGCGGATCACCGGCGGCGCGCCGGAGTCGAAGGTCATCGCCCTTCCGCGGCGCGCGTAGCGAGCACGGCGAAAAAGCCGTTGACCATGTGATTCGCGGGTATCCCCGGAGCATCAAAGCGATTCGTGGGGAAGCGAATGAACAAGGCGATCATCCGGCGCGACAAGATTCGCGACAAGACCGGCTATTGCTACCACTGGGTTGTGAAGCTCGAGAAGCGCGGCGAATTTCCGAAGCGCGTTCGACTTGGGCCGAACTCCGTGGGCTGGATCGAATCTGAAATCGACGACTGGTTGGCCAAGCGGCAGCGCGTGGCCGCCTGATTTACGCTGCGCCCGCCACACGCGGGCGCGCCAATTCTCCGCCACCCCGGCGACAAGACATTTCACAACGAGGTTATTCACCGTGGACGGCGGCAACATTCTTGCGCCCGATCGCGACGCCATGCGCGCCATGCTCGCGCGGCTCGCGGCACCGTATGGCGACGATCCGGGCGGCGGGCTCTTCGAGATCGCGAGCATCCGCCACGACGCGCACCGCGTCACGGCGCGGCACTTCGCGGCGGGCGACGTGGATGGCATGGCGGAATTCGCCGCGTCGCTGAACGCCGGGGGCGCGGCGGTCTACGTCGGCGCGGCGCTCCGCCGCGATGCGCCGCCAGAGGGCCGCGCCAAAACCGCGCACGTCGCGGCGACGCGGTGGCTGTGGCTGGATTACGACGACGCCGACGCGGCGGCGCGCGGCCCGGCGACGCTCGAGGCCGCGGGGCTCACGCCCGCTTTCGTCGTCGTGACGGGAACGACGCCGGGGCTGCGGTTGCAAGTCTGGCTCGCGCTGGCCGAACCCTGCGCGCCCGACGTGGCGTCGGCGCTCATGCGCAAGCTCGCCGCGGCGACGGACGCGGACGCCGCGCCGACCGACGCGCCCCGGATCATGCGGTTGGCTGGCGGCGTCGCGTGGCCCAAGCCGGGCAAGCCGGGGCGCGTCGCCGAACTGGTGGCGATGCGCGACGGCGCGGGCCGGGCGCTCACCTTGGCAGAAGTCGAGCGAGCCGTCGCCGCGCTCACGCCCGCCGCACCGGCCGCGCCTGTTTCGTCCGATGCACCCGCGCCAGCCGGGCGCGCCGACGGCGGCGTGTTCGCTTCGTTGCTGGCCAGTCTTCGCGCCTCTGACGCGATCGGCGCGACGGGCGGCGACGCGGAATACGGAAGGGCCGCGGCGGCTGCGGAGTGCGCGGCGCTGCGGCTTGTCGGGGAAGGCGGGCGCAACCATGCGCTCAATCGGGCCGCCTATCGACTAGGGCAACTCACCCCGCATCTGCTGACGCCTGAGACGGCCCGGGCAATGTTGCTCGACGCCGCGGCTGCGGCTGGGCTTACCGAAAGCGAGTCGAGGGCGACGGTCGCGAGCGGACTCGGCGACGGCGCAGGCAATCCCCGGCACCCCGAGTGCCCGGGCTCGACTTGCTCGACGACGGCCACGGCGACCGGCGGCGCGACGTTCGGCGCGGACGTGGCGGCGGAAGCGCCCGCGTCGGCGGCGCGGGTGCTCGCGCCTGCGCCGTTCGTGCTCACAGACGGGAGCGACATTCCGCGCCGTGAATGGCTCTACGGGCGGCACCTGATCCGCGGGTTCGTCTCCGCCACCGTCTCACCCGGCGGCGTCGGCAAGTCGTCGCTTGGAATCGTTGAGGCGCTGGCGATGGCCACGGGCCGACCGCTGCTAGGCGATCGACCGGCGGGGGCGCTCCGGGTGTGGCTCTGGAATGGAGAAGACCCGGCCGACGAAATGCGCCGCCGCGTCACGGCTGCGGCCCGGTTCCACGGGGTGACGCCCGCCGAACTGGCCGGGCGGCTCTTCGTTCAGTCGGGCCGCGATGCTCCGATCAAGCTCGCGCAGGCGAGCCGGGACGGGCCGACCATCAACGCGCGGGCGATCCGCGACCTGATCGACCATGCCAAGGCGCACGGCGTGGACGTGCTCAGCTTCGATCCTTTCGTGTCGCTCCACTCCGTCCCGGAGAACGACAACGGCGCGATTGACGCCGTTGTGAAGGCGCTCGGCAGCGTCGCCGAAGAGGCGCGCGTCGCGATTGAACTCGTTCACCACTCCCGAAAGCCCCCGGGCGGCGCGGGGGCCGTGACCACGACGGTAGACGACGCGCGCGGCGCGGGGGCGCTGATCGCGGCGACCCGATCGGCGCGGACGCTGAACCGGATGACGAAGGAGGAAGCCGACGGGTTCGGGATCCCCGTCGCGGAGTGCTGGCGCTACGTCCGAGTCGACTCCGGCAAGTCGAACATGTCGCCACCGGGCGACACGGCGACATGGCGGCAACTCGCATCCGTCGAACTCCCCAACGGAAGCGGGCTCGCGTCGGGTGATGACGTGGGCGCGGTCGCGGCGTGGACCCCGCCCGACGCCTTCGACGGCGTGACCGCGGACCTTGCGCGCCGCGCCCGTAGCGCAGTGCTCGCGGCGGATCGCGAGAACGGCGAAGCGCGCGCCGATGCGCAGGCGACGCTTTGGGCGGGCTGGATCGTCGCCGACGTGCTCGGGCTCGACCGGGCCAACCCGGCGACCAAGGGGCGATGCAAGAAGCTCATCGCCAACTGGCTGGCCAATCGGGTGCTTGTCGAGACCAAGGGGCGCGACCCTGAGAAGCGCCGCAAGGTGACGGCTATCACGGCGGGGCCGTGCGTCCCCGGCGATGCGGGCGAGCCGTCATGAGCGGCGGCGGGCGGCCCGCCCCAACCTGCACCAACCTTGCACCAACCTCGCTACGGGAGGTTGGGCGCACCCTTCCGCCCCGCCCCTGCCCCCACCCTGTAGGGGTAGGGGGGGGTGGTTGGGGCGCTGTCTGCGACCCCGCGTGCGATGCGCACCCGCCCCGACCTTCCGCCCCAACCTTCACCCGCGCCCCTGCTGGCGAGCCCTGCTCCGCAGCGCGCGCCTTCATCGGAGACAGCACCATGAACACCGGAACCGGAGCTTTCATTCCCGCGACAGGTGACGTGATCGTCGCCGCGACCGTGCGGCCCGGCGAGCCGCCGACGATCCGGCGCTATCCCGTGATCGGCTGGGAACGATCGCGCATCGCCTACGTCGCCGTGACCCCCGACGGCGCGGCGAACGAACTCAACCCGGCGCGCGCCGATGGCTGGGCGGCGAACGCGGTCCTGCGCGACGGGCGGCTCTACTGGAACGGGAAGGAGTTCGACTCGGAAGCGGCTTTCGTGGCCGTCGGGCTGCGCGTCGTCGCCGCGCAGACGGGCTCCGAATTCTGATGGCTGACCGTGAGGACGACATTGCGCCCGCCGCGCTCGAGCGGGGGCGTCTCGTGTTCCCCGTCCCCGGAACGGTGCGCTGGGTTGATGGCCAGCCCGCAGGCGTCTGGGGCGAAGACGCGCCCGTGACGATGCACGTCGCCGACGGCGACGCGATCCGCCCGGCGACGCGGGCCGAACGGCGCATGGCCGCGAAGCTGTTCCCCGAGATTCGCGGCGTCGCGAAAGCCGCCAAGCGTGGGGCGCTCCGCTTCATGGCGTGCGCCCGCCGACAGCAAGCCGGTAGTCCCGGCGACAATTGAACAGAAAGGATTTCACATGCGACCGAAAATCTCCGGGCTTACCTTCAATCAGGGAACGCCGCGCCGCGATGGCTCGCGCGTCTTGTGTTACTTTGACGCCGAACACGCGGGGCTTCGTCTTCACGGCTGCGCGCTCGCCGTGTCGCCGCGGAATGGACTCGTCGTTTGGGGGCCGCGTTCCGAGATCGGGCCGCGGCGCGGCGTGTCGATCATCGACGACGGGTTGCGCTCCCGCTTCCTCGACGCGGCGTGCGAGGCGTTCCGCGCGCTTGGCGGCGTCATCCCGCCCGACGTGGCGCGCGCGACCGGGCGCGACGGGCTCGCCGCGGCGGGCCGCGTCGTCGCTGCGCCCGTGACCATGCCCGACACTGACGGGGAGGGCCGGTGATGGCGAGCGACGACAAGGCCGCGTGCTTCATCCGGGCGTGGATCCGGGCGAACATCGGCGCATGGCGCGAAGCCGACTCCGCTCGCGTGGTCGCCGAACTCGCGAGCGCGACGGGGCTCGCGCCTGACGCCGTGTGCGACGTGATCCTCGACGAACTCGCCGCGTGGCGTGAGGCGCGCAGCGTCGGGGCGCTGCTCGAGCGGCGCGCGGCGATGCTGGCCAGCGGCGCGACGCCTGATGACCCGTATGTGCGGACGCTGGAACTACTCGCGCTCGCGACGCCGATCGGCGCGGCGAGCACGGCGCAGTAACCCCGAACCAACGCCAGCGCGCCTATAGTGACGGGCGCGGCTTCCCCGGCGCGCGGATGCTTGACGCTTCGCGAGCCGGGACGCCGCACCCCTTCACGACGGACGCCGCGCGCTCCGTCGTTCGTCATGCCCGGCGCTGGCGGTCCCCCCGTATCTCTCAGCTTGGAGGACTCCATGTCCGCTCTTCGTCTGCCTTCCGCCCTGCGCGCCGTGCGCGCCAACACCGACGCCGGGGCCGTTCTGCGCGACCTGTCGGCGGCGTTCGCCGACTTCCGCGCCAAGTCGGAGTCGCGCGTCGCCGCGCTCGAGGCGGAACTCACCGAGACGCGCGCCGAGGTGGCCGGGCGTCACGCCGCGGCCGTCATCGGCGGCGGTTCGGGCTCCGCGCCGCTCACCGATCGGCGCGCGCTGGCCAGCTTCGGCGAAGTCCTGCGCGGCCGCGCCGAAATGTCGGGCGTCGTCGGGCCGTCGGGCGGCTACGCCGTGCCGCTGGAAATCGACTCCATCGTGACGGAACAGGTCGCCGACCTGTCGCCGATCCGCGGCGTGGCGCAGGTGGTCACGACAGCTTCCGCCGCCTATCGCCGTCTCGTGAACGTCCGCGGCACCGCGTCGGGCTGGGCTGCGGAGCGTGACGACCGCGCCGAGACGGCGACGCCGAACATGGCCGCCATCGAACCCCCGTCGGGCGAACTCTACGCGCTGGCGGTGGTGACGAACGAGTTCCTCGAGGACTCGGCTTTCGACGTGCGGAACTTCCTCGCATCGAACGTGGCCACCGAGTTCGCCGTTCAGGAAGGCGTCGCGTTCGTGTCGGGCGACGGCATCAAGAAGCCCGCGGGCATCCTCGCCGCGCCGACGGCCGCGACGAAGGACCACGTTCGCCCGTTCGGCACGCTCGAGCACGTCGGCACCGGCAACGCCACCGGCTTCGACGCCACCGACCCCGCCGACTCTCTGCATGATCTGGTGACGGCGCTTCGGCCCGGCTACCGCGTCGGGCAGGGCGTCGCGTGGGCGATGAACTCGCGCACGGCGGGCGTCGTGCGGAAGATGAAGGACGCGGAAGGCCGGTATCTCTGGCAGTCGAGCATGGGCCTTGGCCAGCCGAACACGATGCTCGGGTATCCGGTGGTTGAGGTGGAATCCATGCCCGACGTGGAAGCCGGGGCCACCCCGATCGCGTTCGGCAACTTCCGGGCTGGCTACCTCATCACCGACCGGCGCGGCGTCGTCGTGATCCCCGACCGCGTGACCAAGCCCGGCTTCACCCGGTTCTACTTCTCGAAGCGCACCGGCGGCGCGATCCTCGACAGCAACGCCATCAAGCTGTTGAAGATCGAAGCGTGATGACCGGGGGCGGCGCGCCCAGCGCCGCCCTTCGCCCTGCGCGCAAGGAAAGCGCCTGACGGCTGCGCGTCGTCGGCGCACCCTTGCACCCGCCGCGCCTCTCGCGCCCGCCACGCGCTTTCGCATAAGCGCCACGGCACCCCCGGGGGGGGGTGGGTGTGAAATCCCGGTGCTTGGGGGAGGATACCGCATGGGGGAGTTGAATTTTTCCGCGTGCGTTTCGGACTTTCGGAACGTCACCCCCGCTGACCTATTCGGAGTCCGCGTCATGCCGATGCCCCGGAAGCCCGGAACGCTCCACGTCCTGCACGGCACGCGCCCCCGTTACGACCGGAGCGGCGAGCCGCGCGACCTTCCGCCCCTTGGCGAGCCGCCCGCCTGCTTGCGCGGCCCGGCGCTCGCCGTCTGGCGCGAGATCGCCGCGACGGTCGCGCCGGGCGTGCTTGCCGCTCCCGACCGGTTCGCGCTCGAGATCGTGGCGCGCCTTCTGGCCAAGCTCCGGCGCGACGGGCTCACCGCGTCGGAGACGCGCGCCCTGCAACGCGGCTTCGCCAGCATCGGCATGACGCCCGCCGACCGCTCGCGCGTCGCCCCGGCGCTCGCGAAGCCGGAACCGGCGGGCTCGCCGTGGGACTCGCTCGACGGCTGATGCGCTACCGCGGGGCCGCGCCTTGATCGCCGCGCCGCCAGCCGTCACAACGGCACCATGTCACGCCCGCGCCCGCCGATCGTCAGCATTCCCGGACTCCCCGGCACCGTGTCGGATACCGATCTTCTCGCCGTCGTCGCGTGGGCGAAGGAATGGCACGGCGAGCCTGTCGAGAAGTCCGACGCCGAACTGCTGGCGCTGGCGCGCCAGTCCTTAGACGGCGCGGCCCTGAAAGAGCGGGCGCTTGGAACGCCCGCATATCTCGTGGTCGCCGCGGCCGTGAAGCTGGTTCGCTTCCTGTCGCAGCGCGAGCGGATGTTGCGAACGACTCGCGTCCTTCCGCTCGCGCTCTTCTCCGCCCGTGTCGATTGCTGCGCCGTGGCGCAGAAGCTCGACGGGAAGCGGTTTCCAGTCGCCAAGCTCCCGACGATCCCCCTCGAGGGATGCGACACCGCGCGCTGCTACTGCCACGTTCGCGCGGTGGCGAAGTAGCCGCTATCTGCTGGCCAGCAACGCCGCTGTCGCGCCCGTGTCGCCGCGCTCTACCGCCTGCGCGAAGGCTTCGACCTCTTCGACGCTGGCGTGCTCGCCGAGCGCCACGCGGGCCATGCGGCCGACGCCTTGCGCCTCTCCGGTGGCGACGGCTTCGCGCATCGTCGCGCCGAACTGGCGGGCGATCCGGGCCGACGTGGCGGCGTGATCGGCGAGCACGTCGGCGGCGCTCGAGGCTTCAACGGCGATGGTGGCGGGCATGGCGCGGACTCCGTGATGGCGCGGCGGGGAGTTGCCGCAACGCCATGCTACCTGAACGCAGCTTGGACGAAAAGCCGTTTATTATCAGTTGGATAGCGTCACACCCCGTCACACCGGGTCGGCGCTCTAGAGCTTCACAGTCGGGCACGAAGGCGATAGCCTTGCGAACTCGTAGTGTTGCTGTTGATGCGGGGACGATTACATGAGTGATCCGCCTAGAGAGAAGCCGTATAGCACGAAGATATGGCGCGATTTCCGAAAGAGCCTTCTTGAGCGATTTGGCGAATACTGCGCCAAGTGTGGTAAAGGCGGGCCGGGCGTTGTTCTGCAAATACATCACTTGAAGTATCGGCGCGGCGTGAAGCCATGGGAATATCCGCTCTCTGATCTGGAAATTCTGTGTCGCGGCTGTCACGCAGAGGCACACGGGCGGATCATGCCGCGCACCGGGTGGGAACTCGAGGCGTTCAACGACACTGGCGAGCCTTCCGAAGAATGCGAGCTTTGCGGCACTGAAATTCGCTACGTCTATACAATATCGCATCCGTCGTGGGGGATGCTCGACGTGGGTGAACAGTGCTGCGACAAGCTTACAGCCGAGATCGACGCGACGGGACACCTGCGGCTCTACAAGAGCGCGCTGCGGCGCAAGGAGACGTTTCTAAAATCGCCGCTATGGCGACGTGTCGGCACTTCGCTGTTTCGACGATACGCGAATTTCTACTGTGAGATACACCCGGACGAATCCGGGCACCGGCTCAAGCTGACTTGCGAAGGGCTTGGAGAGATTCCCGGGCGGAAGCTGTTCGCCAGCGAAGACGAAGCGAAGGCGCTGCTCTTCGATCTTGTCGAGAGCGGGGAGCTTGTCGCGCTGTTCGTCAAGCGTTTCGGGCGCTCAGAGTGAGTCGCCCGATGTTCCCCAAGCACATGCGGCGCTTTGTGCCCCACCTTGTGCCCCACGTCTGATGGACCGGTGAAAAGCGTCCGGGATGCTGCGCCTAAGTGATTGAAAGATATGGTGGGCGGTACTGGATTCGAACCAGTGACCCCAGCGATGTGAACACTGTGCTCTACCAACTGAGCTAACCGCCCGTGAGCCGCGTGATTACGGGCGCCGCGCGAGCGCGTCAAGAGGCGCGCGCGACAAGGCGCGTCGCGCAGGCGGGAACCTCGTTCAGCGCGTCGATCAGCGCCGCCGCCGCCAGTTCGTGATGCGGCTGGGCGGCGTAGCCGAAGCGGCACAGGATGCAGGGCAGGGCGGCGCGCCGGGCGGTCTCGACATCGGTGACGGTGTCGCCGACCAACACGGCGCGCGCGGGCGCGGCGCCCAGCCGGGCGATGGTCTCCAGCAGCGGGCGGGGGTCGGGCTTGCGCACCGGCAGGGTGTCGGCGCCCAGCACCGCGCCGAAGCGCCCCGCCACGCCCAGCGCGTCGAGCAGCGTCCGGGCGAGGCCCTCGGGCTTGTTGGTGCAGACGCCCAGGCGCCAGCCGCCCGCCGCCAGCGCGTCGAGGCAGGCGAGGGCGCCGGGAAACAGGCGGCTCTCATCGGCGATGCGCGCGGCGTAGGCGTCGAGAAACGGCTCGAACAGCGCGTCCACCCGCGTCTCGTCCGCCGCCAGCCCGGCGCCCGCCATGCCGCGCCTGAGCAGCGCGCGCCCGCCCGCGCCCGCCGTGATGCGGTCGGCGACCGGGTCGAGCGCGGGCCAGCCCTCGCGCGCCGCGATGGCGTTCAGCGCGCCGATCAGGTCGGGCGCGGTGTCGGCCAGCGTGCCGTCGAGGTCGAAGATCACGGCTTTCATGCAGTCTCCGGCGAGGCCTGTCCCGGCGCTCGCAATGGGGCGCAATTCGGCGTATCATGCAATCTTGATAAGTCGGGCGCAACGTCGCCCCGACACAGGTTCGCACAAGAAACAAAAAGCGAGGCGCAGTGAAAAAAATCATGATTCTCGCCGCTGCGGGGCTGCTCGCCGCCTGCGGCGCACCGAAACAGAAGGTCGCCAAGGTCGATCCCTACGCCGTGACCCGCGACGACAGCTGCTACACTGTCGATCTTTTCACCAAGGTCGAAATCGCCCATCCGGGCGAGACGGTGCCCAAGGACTGGCGCGCGTTCTCCGGGCGCTGGGGCGGCGGCAAGTGGGCGGGCGAGTGGTGCCACGACCTCTATGTGCTCGACATCGCGCCGGACGGCCAGGTGCATCTCGTCGAGACCTACGCGCCCTATGCGCCGTGGGGCAAGCGCGCCACCGCGTTCCGCCGCGTGGCGCAGATCGGCGAGGACGGGCGGCTGCGGCTGAACTATGGCCGCGTCAAGCTGGTCTATTGGGTCGAGAACGGCGTGATGTATGGCGCCCGCGACGAGGGGCTGGGCGCGCAGCCGATCGCCATGGTGCGGCGCGACGCCTGAGCGGGGTCGCGCGCGCAATCCCAGCCCAGGCGCTTGAGGAGCGGCGGCCGGGGGATCTGGCGTATGGCGCCGGCCCGTTCACGTGCGGCGGCGCTAGACGCGCTTCAGTTCGCGCCGCATGATCTTGCCGGTGGCGGTGGTCGGCAGGCTGTCGGCGAACACCACCTTGCGCGGCGCGACATGCGGGCTCAGCCGCGCGCGCACATGGGCGATCAGCGCCTGCGCGGTGGCGTCGTCCGGCGCGGCGCCCGCCCGCAGCACCACATGCGCCACGACGATCTCGGTGCGCAGCGGGTCGGCCTCGCCCACCACCGCCGCCAGCGCCACGGCCGGGTGGCCGCTGAGACAGTCCTCGATCTCGGTCGGCCCGATGCGATAGCCGCTGGAGGTGATCACGTCGTCGGCGCGCGAGGCGAAGAACAGATAGCCTTCGTCGTCGATGCGGCCCTCGTCGCCGGTGCGCATCCAGTCGCCCGCGAATTTCTCCGCCGTCTTGTCCGGGCGGCCCCAGTAGCGCAGGAACATCGAGGGCGCGCCGCGCCGGATCGCGATCTCGCCGGTCTCGCCCGGCGGCGACACGCGCCCGGCGCTGTCGATCACGGCCACGTCGAAGCCGGGCACGGCGCGGCCCATCGAGCCGGGCTTGACGGCCATGATCTTCGCATTGTTGGCGACCGCCTTGTTGCATTCGGTCTGGCCGTAGAACTCGTTGATGGTCAGCCCCAGCGCGTCGCGGCCCCAGTCGAGCAGCTCCGCCCCCAGCGCCTCGCCGCCGCAGCCCAGCGTGCGCAGCCGCGCGCCGAAGCGCGCCAGGTCGGCAACCTGCCGCATCAGCTTGAGCGCAGTCGGCGGCGCAAAGACGCAGGTGACGTCATGCGCGGCGATCAGGGCGAAGGCGCGCTCGGGGTCGAACTTCTCGAAGCGGTGCGACAGAAGCGGCACGCCCCAATAGAGCGCGGGCATCATGATGTTGCACAGGCCCCCCATCCACGCCCAGTCGGCGGGGGTCCACATCGCGTCGCCCGGTTGCGGCGGGAAATCATGCACCAGCAAAGCGCCGGGCAGATGGCCCGCCAGCACCCGGTGACCATGCAGCGCGCCCTTGGGCGGGCCGGTGGTGCCGGAGGTGTAGGACAGCAGCGCCGGGTCGTCGGGGCCGGTCTCAACCATCGCGTGCGCGTCGCGGGCGCGATCCAGCGTCGCGGCGAAATCCTCCGCGCCGCCGCCGCCCACGGTCAGGATGCAGGTCAGATCGGGCAAGCCGGCGCGGATCGCCTCGATCTTGCCCCGGTTGGCGGCGTCGGTGACCAGCGCCTTGGCGCCGCTGTCGCGCAGGCGGAACGCCAGCCCCTCCTCGCCGAACAGGGTGAACAGCGGCGCGGCGATCGCGCCGAGGCGATAGGCGGCGAGGTGGGTCAGCAGCGTCTCGGGCGACTGCGGCAGCAGCACCGCCACCCGGTCGCCGCGCGCCACCCCCGCCGCCGCCAGCGCATTGGCCAGCCGACAGGCGGCGCGCTCCAGCCGCCCATAGGTCCAGACGTCGAGCGTCCCGTCGGCGCGCAGATGGCGCAGCGCGGCGCGGTCCGGGCGCGCGCGCGCCCAGCGCCCGCACAGCGCCTCGGCCATGTTGAAACGCGCGGGCGGACGCCAGCGGAAACCGGCGCGCATCGCGTCCCACGAGCGGCCCGGCGCAAGGGCGGAGAGGTCGATCATCGCCGCGTCGCGGCCGCGCGGTGCGAGAGGTGGTGTGGGAGATGGATCATGCGCGCGCTCCGCTGGTGCGCGCGCATAGAACGCTTTGGGCGCGGCGTTGTCAAAGCGGCCCGGGGCGGCGTCTCGGCCGTGACGCCGCTTCAGGCGCGGTCATGCGCTCAGGCTGGCGAGGCGTCCCGCGCGGCGAGCGCGCGCGCGCCGCGCGCCATCGCCGCCGCCAGCGCGGGGCGGGCGCGCAGCCTGGCGAGGTAGGCGCCGACCGGACCGCCGGGCAGCGCGAACTTCGCCGCCTCCGCCCATGCGGCGCAGTGGCCGAGCAGCAGGTCGGGCACGGTGAAGGCGTCGCCCATGACGAAAGGATTGTCGCCGAGCCGCGCCGCCAGCGTCTGCATGGCGCGGGCGAACTCGGCGCGGCAGGTCTCCTTGACCTGCGGCACGCGCAACGCTTCGGGCAGGACGAAACTGTGCTTGCCCGCCGTCCACAGCGCGCCTTCGACCTCATCGACGCAGAACTGGGTGAAGCCGTCCTGCCGCGCGCGGGCCAGCGTGCCGGCGGGATGGGTGAAACGGCTATGGCTGTCGGCGAGAAACTGCACGAGGGCCACCGAATCGGTCAGCGGCTGGTCGCCGACGAACAGCACCGGCACCTTTCCCGCCGGATTGGCGGCGCGGGCGGCGGCGGATTGCGGCGGAGCGGCGTCGTAGTCGTAGGGCGCGCCCAACTCCTCAAGCATCCACATAACGCGCATGGCGCGGGAGCGGGGGTGGCCCACAAGGCGAAGCCTCATCGGCGCGGCGCGCAGATAATCACGCTTTCAAGTCCGGGGGATGCGCCTCAGCGGCGCGGCTCATGACGAACCCGCACGGGGATCGGTCTCGGCTGCGGCGCCGGCGCCAGATCGTCGAGAAGATCGGCGAGGGCCTGAAGTATCTTTTTCACTGCGACTCTCCCTGCCTTGGCGGCGACTGCGGCGACCCACCGCGCCACGCGCCTCGTAAGACAAATCGGCGTTCCCGGGTCGATTTCAAGCTCACGCCCGAAACATTACGAATTAGTTTAGACGCCTTGGCCCCGCTGTCAAACGGCGTCGCTCTCACAGCCGCGCCGCCGCCCGCCCGTCGTCGCGGAACAGGTGGCACTGGGCGCCGTCGAGCGTGACCGCGATCCGCTCGCCCGCGCGCACATCGGCGTCGCCTGAGGCGCGCGCCACAAGCCGCTGGCCGTCGGGCAGGTCGAGGTGAATGAAGTGGCTCTCGCCCAGTTGCTCGACCACGTCGATGCGGCCCTCCAGCGGCTGGCCGCCTGCCGCGGCGAAATGCTCCGGGCGGATCCCCAGCGTGACGGTCTCGCCCGCGATTACGCCCGCGCCGGAGACCCGCGCCAGAATGTCGCCCCCGCCGGGCAGGGCGCAGCGCACGCCGCCTTCCTCGACGCCGGTCACCGTCGTCTTGATGAAGTTCATCTGTGGCGAGCCGATGAACCCGGCGACGAACAGGTTCTGCGGGCGGTGGTAGAGCTCCAGCGGCGCGCCGACCTGCTCGACGTAACCATCGCGCAACACCACGATCTTGTCGGCCAGCGTCATCGCCTCGACCTGATCGTGGGTGACGTAGATCATCGTCGCCGCCATTTCCTGATGCAGCTTGGCGATCTCAAGCCTTGTCTGCACCCGCAGCGCGGCGTCGAGGTTGCTGAGCGGCTCGTCGAACAGGAACACCTTGGGGTCGCGCACGATGGCGCGGCCGATGGCGACGCGCTG
>Ga0100398_1002746_pt1 | contig 14599 bp, 14 predicted proteins | sample CryGeymeta201522_FD_81568 | JGI IMG/M metagenome (GOLD analysis project Ga0100398, IMG submission 81568) | Groundwater microbial communities from Crystal Geyser aquifers in Utah, USA - Crystal Geyser metaG 2015-22 | ecosystem: Environmental > Aquatic > Deep subsurface > Groundwater | place: USA... | reverse complement strand
TTGGGTAGTCTGCTTTTACCCAGTCGAGAATGCCACCAAGCATGTTGTGGACTTTGGTGAAGTTATATTCTACAAGGATCTCGCATGCTATTTCGCTTCTGTATCCTGATCTGCAATACACTATGATTTCATGATTTTTATACTCTTCCAGTTCACCAACTTTCGTTTCAAGTTCATTGTAGGGTATCAGAACGGCATCGTATAAGTGGCCGCGGTCGTATTCGCATTGGTATCTCACATCCAAGATAACGAGGTCAAGGAAAGAACAGTTTGTTATCATATTATAGGCTGCGTCCACTGTAACATTGTGGAAGGTTGTCTCCGTCGATTCAGCGAAGGCTGGAGGCATCAAGCCAACGCTAAGTAACATTAGGGCAATAAGAATGGCTCCTGCAATCACTTTAGGATTAAGTATGGACATAGTAACTTCCGTTTTTCTCATCTCCACTTTTCAACATTCTTCTTTTCTCCTTATTTTTTGTTCTCTTTCTGCCCTTTCACTTTAGGGCTAGGCGGTGATATACCTCCAAGACAATTTAGTGTTGGCTTAGTGTTTAAGTGTTTCTGTTAACAGTTCTTTTCTCTATGTTTTCAGCCCCACAGTAACGGCATTTCTTGTCCTGTTCAGAATTTCACGTTAAAACTGCAAAAACACAAGACGAAATCGAAGGTTTGCTTGAGGTAGGCTTTGGATATGTATGCCCGAAAGACAGCTTGATCTGCTTTAGGAAACGCAAATAGTATGTAGATAATGGAAAAACTATGGAGTTATTGCTATCTTTATTTCACTTTTGGTTGTAGAAAGTATTTCAAAAGCTTCCTTAATCTCTTCCAACCTCATTTTCCTTGTCACAAGCGGCCTCACGTCGATTGTTCTTGACGCTATAAGATTGAGAGCCTTTTTGAAATGCAAAGGCGTCGCATGAAAGGCTCCGCGAACCGTTACTTCTCCATAATGAAGCAGTTCTGTGTCAACCTTGATTTCTGTTCCGGGTGGGCATCCACCGAACTCCAAGACTGCGCCGCCTTTCCTGACCAGTTTTAGGGCTTGCTCCCAAGTTGCTGGCAATCCTATGGCTTCTATTACAACGTCTGCACCATATCCGCCAGTTAATCGCCGAACCTTTTCCATAACATTTTCTTTTCCAGCGTTAATTGTCTCGTCTGCGCCTAACTTCCTAGCGAAATCCAGTCTTTCCTCCACAAGATCTATACTGATTATTTTTCCAGCATCCTTTCTCTTTGCAGTTAAAAGATGCAGCAATCCAATGGGTCCAGCACCAATTACAGTCACAATGTCGCCCAATTTTACGCCTGCTTCTTCAGCTCCATGCAGCACGCATGCCAACGGTTCGGTCATTGATGCTTCCTCGTAGGAAACGTGCTGCGGAATTTCCTGCATATTAACTAGGACCATACGGGCTGGAACCTTAATGTATTCTGCATAGGCTCCCCAGAGCCAAATCATGTTCTCGCAAAGATTATATTTGCCCTTCTGACACATCGAACAGTGCAAACATGGGGCGCTGTTGCCAGCACGGACGCGCATACCTTTTTTCGGCCAGTCTAAACCCTCACCAACTTCAACAACTTCGCCCGCCCACTCATGACCGAAAACTGTTGGAAGTCTTATAACCTTTTTAACATAACCCCTCTGGAATATTTTCAGATCTGTTCCACAAGTCGTTGCTGTCTTAACCTTGACAAGAACTTCGCCAGCCTTAACCTCTGGCACATCAACATCCTCAATTCTCAAGTCTTTTACGCCGTAAAGCATTGCTGCCTTCATTTTTATTCACTGATTTAACACTATAACTTTCAGGCTCTCCTTATCTTCCAGAGCGGTTTTAAAGGCTTTGGCAGCGTTTGCAAGCCTAAAACGATGGGTTATCAACTCCTTGACTTTCAATCTACCAGTTTTCATAAGTTCTAAAGCCTTTCTGGTTTCTAAATGCGAAGTTGAATAGGATGGGATTATTTGGATTTCCGAGAAAAACAGTTCTTTTGGGCTGATTTGTAAGTATTTTCCAGGACTGGTCGGCGCAAAAACGCATAATTTTCCTCCTTTACGGCAAATGCTTAATCCAGATTTGTAGGCTTCTAGGCTTGGTGCAGTAACAACTACAAGATCTGCACCTATCCCGTCAGTTTCAGCGTTAACAACCGCCTTTAACTCCTCATTTTTCGGATTAACTATGACATCTGCTCCAAACTTTTTTGCCACCTGTAGTCTATAGTCAATCAAGTCACTCACAATCGTTTTTTCTGCTCCGAAAATTTTTGAAAGAGCCGCGTGAATTATTCCGGTTGCTCCGGCTCCGATTATTGCAACTGTGTCATCTGCTTGGATACTGCTTTTGTTGAAGGCTCTTATGCAACAGCCAACTGGCTCGACTAACGTGGCTTCTTCGAAAGAGAGTGTTTCTGGAATTTCCAGTGTATCTATTTGGAGGTTTGGGGCTGGGACTCTGAAGCATTCTGAAAGTCCGCCAGGATCAATGTGTGTTTCACGAAATTGTTTACATAACGTGTAGTCTCCGTGTTTGCAGTAATGACACGTTAAGCATGCCACATGGTGATGAACGAAAACCCTGTCGCCAACATTGAATTGTTTAACTTTGCTTCCAGCTTTAGCGATTATTCCCGTTGGTTCGTGGCCAAGAACGAGTGGAGCACGATTCTTGAGATACCAGTCCATGAGGTCTGAGCCGCATATTCCGCAAGCTTTCATCTCTACTAGGGCTTCGTCTTCGCCGATTTCAGGTGTGGGCGTTTCTTCTATTCTTATGTCTTGTTGGCTATAGTATACTGCGGCTTTCATTTCAGTTCAATGGTTTTTCTATGGCTAAGCACTTAAGACTTTCCAATCTACATTATTTCATAGGAAGCGAAGAAAATGTACGTAACAAGTGTAAGCAAAGTTGAGGAAAATGAGATGAACGTGAAGGGTGCACGTGGCGTAAAAGTCAAATGCTTATTGCGTGAGTGTGTAGGAGCCAAAAGACTTCAGTTAAGACTTTTCTCGATAGACGTTGGTGGTTACACGCCCCTTGAAAAACATAAGCACGAACATGAAGTTTTCATACTTCATGGAAAAGCCCTTGTTCGAGGAGGAGATGCTGAAACCATCGTAAAAGAAGGAGATATCATTTTCATTTCATCATGGGAAAAGCACCAATTCAGGAATATGGAAAAAGAAAGACTTCAGTTTTTACGCACAAAGGAAACAGTTGAGTAACACCTCATTTCTCATGAGAATCGAAAAGCCTGAAAACATTGTTGGTTACGTGGTGCTCGTTATAGGGTTGATTTTCATAATTTTAGCGGCGATACTGGCTTGCTTACTCTTTTCAAGTGGAACATAAATACCAGAGTTTGTTCAGATTCCAACAGAAGGCGAATTCACCAAAGCCGTTGCAACCGTCAGCAATGTTTGTCTGGTCTTCTTCATTTTCATTGTAATCATTTGGACAGGTTCAATAATTTCCAGCCGTGGCATAACGTTAATCAAAGAAATAAAACTGAAGATTGTTGAAGGAAGTCTCGGATAAGAGGTACAGATTATCAAAAAAAGGAAAGACTTAGAAAACCTAGACTAACGTTAAAACTCCGCTTTTTCAAGTTTCTTTTTAGCTTTTCGCAGAAATTCACTGGCTGGGGCACCGTCTACGATTCTATGGTCGTACGAAAGACTTAACATCATGATAGGCTTAATTTCAATTTTTCCATCAACAACAACTGGTTTTTCAACAACTCTCCCAACAGCAAGTATTGCCGCTTCAGGCGGATTAATTATCGGTATAAAGAATTCAACACCATACATGCCCAAATTTGTAATTGTAAAAGTTCCGCCAGTCAAATCCTCTTTTGTGAGTTTACCTTGCCTAGCCTTCTCAGTCAACTCTTTAATGGCAACGTCTATCTCTTCTAAGGCTTTCTTATCAGCATTATGAATAACGGGAACGACTAAACCGTCTTCTGTTGCAACCGCTACACCTACGTTTACGTCTTCAAAAATTTTTATCTCATTTCCTTCAAGCGTCGAGTTAATTATAGAATATTCAGCTAAGCTTTTCGCAACAGCTTTCACGAGAATAGCAGTGTAGGACACTTCGGTTTTGTCATGTGACACCATAGCCTTTGAAACGTCAACCTCCATAGCTACTGTGCTGTGGGGCGCTGTTCTAAAACTTGCAGAAACTCGTTCAGCTGAAGTTTTTCTATAACCGCTTAACGGAATTACTTCTTTGACTTTAGGCAAAATCCCACGTGTTTCTTCAATAAACCTTCTAACATCTTCCTCTACAATTCTTCCTTCAGGTCCACTTCCTTTGACAAGAGCCAAGTCTATCCCATGCTCTCTTGCCAGACGTTTCGCAGCAGGCGAAGCTAAAACTCTCTTCTCAGTCCCTTCAACGGCTTTTGGGATTTCCACGGATATTTCTGCTTCCGAAAACGATTCATCTGGAGCCGTTATAACAGCTAAAACCGCATCTACCGGGGCTTCATCATTTTCTTGAACAAGAATTTTTCGCAGTATGCCTGAAGCTGGAGCCTCCAAATCGTAAGTGGCCTTCTCTGAGAACACCTCAACGAGGGGTTCACCCTTCTCAACATTGTCTCCTTCCTTCTTGTACCACGTTCCAACGGTGCCTTCCTTCATTGTTAAGCTGAGCCTGGGCATAACAACTTTTGTCACCATTTTACGTTATCTCCTTCACCGCTTTAATTATAGACTTCTCGTTCGGAACTACATATTGTTCAAGGGGTGGACTAAATGGGATCGGTGTATCGGGTTCGGCTACACGTTTTATAGGCGCATCCAAATAGTCTATAGCTTCCTCAGCAACTACAGCAGTAATTTCAGCGCTCACACCAGCGGTTTTGCAGTCTTCGCTTACAACCACAAGTCTCCCAGTTTTCTTAACAGAACCAATTATTGCTTGCTTATCGAGAGGCACTAAAGTTCTTGGATCAACAACTTCCACACTTATGCCTTCAGCTTCAAGTCCCTTAGCCGCATTAAGGGCTTCATGAACCATGTATAGAGTAGCCACTATTGTCACATCTGAACCTTCCCTTTTCACATCCGCCACTCCAAAAGGAACCGTATATTCAGCTTCTGGAACCTCACCTTCCATTGGATACAACAGTTTATGTTCACAAAAGAAAACAGGGTTGCTGCCACGTATAGCCGTTTTCAAAAGCCCCTTCGCATCATAAGGTGTTGAAGGCACAGCAACGTACAATCCTGGAACGTGCATGAACCATGCTTCTAGGCTTTGCGAGTGGTGAGCTGCTATGTTTACTCCAGCACCGAAAGGTGTTCTAATCACAAGCGGAACTTTCACTTGACCGCCGAACATGTAGTGTATTTTTGCTGCTTGATTTGCAATCTGATCCATGGCTAAGGCTGTCAAGTCTCCAAACATTATTTCAGCCACTGGACGCGTACCAGTTATTGCAGCACCTACAGCCGCACCTATTATGGCTGACTCTGATATTGGAGTGTCCCTTACTCTTTCATCTCCAAATTCTTCAGCTAAACCCTTTGTAACTTTGAATGCTCCTCCCCAATATCTTCCAATGTCTTCACCTAGCAGAAAAACTGTGGGGTCTCTGCGCATCTCCTCTCTTAACGCTTCTTTTAATGCCTCTTTATAGGTTATCTTTCTCATTTTTATTCCCTCAAAATTTAGGCGTAAACATCCTCCAAGGCTTCCTCTGCAAATGGATGTGGACTCTCTATGGCGAATTTAACTGCTTCCTCAATTTCAGCAGAAACTTCCTTTTCAATTTGCTGAATTTCAGCTCCCAATAGAACATTTGTTTGCAGAAGTTTTTCTTTGAACCCTTTAATCGGGTCTTTACGTAACCATTCTTCAACTTCCTCTTTAGATCTATATTTAGCTGGGTCAATCCGAGAATGCCCTTTACGCCTATAGGTTTTGCACTCAATGAGCGTAGGTCCTTCGCCTTTTCTGGCTCTTTCAACAGCTTTTTGTGCAGCCTCATAAACCGTTAGGACATTGTTTCCATCCACTGCAACACCAGGGATTCCGTACGCTATGGCTCTGTCTGCAATGTTTTTTACAAGCATCACTGTTGATTGACGGGTTCCCATGGCGTAAACGTTGTTTTCACAAACAAAAATCACAGGCAACTTCCATACTGCAGCCATGTTTATAGCTTCGTGGAATGTTCCTTGATTCGAGGCGCCATCGCCGAAGAAACAGGCTACAACGTTGTCTGTTCCTTTGAGTTTTATGGATAACCCAGCTCCCACGGCTATTGGCAGTCCAGCCCCAACAACGGCTGTTGCACCTAACATGCCTACGTTAAAGTCTGCAATGTGCATTGAGCCACCTTTTCCTTTGCAGTATCCCGTCTTTTTGCCTAGGATTTCAGCCATGATTCGCTTTAGTTGGGCACCTTTAGCTATACAGTGGCCGTGTCCACGATGAGTACTCGTGATGTAATCGTCTTTTCTGAGGTTGCTGCAAACGCCAACCGCTACGGCTTCTTCTCCCGCGTAAAGATGTATTGTACCTGGAACAAGATTTTGAGCGTAAAGTTCAAAAACCTTCTCTTCAAAACAGCGAATTTCAAACATTTTTTTATACATTTCAACAAGTTCTTCTTTGCTAATGTTTAACTGCAATTCGTTTCTCTCCTGTGCAACTACAAGGCTTACGCTCTTATAGAGTTTCGAATATTTTTATATTGTCCTACCTGTTGTTGATAGTTAAACGGAAGGATACAGAGTGAGTTTTTCACGAAGACTCTTCAAATCACTTCTTTGTCTAGTTAACATTTCCGTCATTTTTTGTACTGTGGGTCATGTATCTTTTTCCGAGGTAATGCAAAAAACAAGTTCAGAGCTTCTCAAATTTGAAATTGACTATGTGTATGTAGGAAGCCTAAAACATGTTATCACGATTGTTAATCGCTCTCCCAACCCGGTTACGGGAGAACTCTTCGTTCCTCTAATTGGAAACAAGACTGCACGTCATTATGTCATTCTCCACAACATCTCATCGTCGCAAACGCTTCATGAAACATTCTTGAATGACAGTTCTGGAAACAGATACTTTCACTGGAACAACTTGAAAATAGGTGGAAAGCAGACGTTCAGCCTGGAATTAGACTATTATGTGCTTTCTTTCGGCATCCACTACCTAGCCGATTCGAGCATTGTGGAAAATTATGACATGAATTCTGAAACATACAAGAAATATGTGGAGCCAGAAGAACTGATTGAATCCAACAATTCTAGAATAATCTCACTGGCTTATAACCTCACTAATAATGTAGATGATTGGCATGAAAAAGCACTGAGAATATACGATTTTGTGTATCATCATATACATTATGAGAAACAAGAGGAGGAAAGGGGCGCCTTATGGGCTTTAGAGAATGGTGCTGGCGACTGTTCTGAATATTCCTACCTTTTTGTTGCATTGCGCAGGGCTGCTGAAATCCCAGCGAGGATTCAGGCTGGTTTTGCCTTTCACCGCGCGAGCGAAACTTTGGAGGATGGACACATGTGGGCTGAATATTACTTAGAGAATTATGGATGGATACCTGTAGACGTGACATGGCGGCTATTGGACGCGATTGATGACAAACATTTCAGTTCGATTCAAAGTGTACCAGAAGTTATTCCATACGCCAACTATTTCTTTGATTCTAAAGCAGAAGAAGACAATGTGACAGATGAGCAAATAGTCTCATTAACACCTTGCACGACTGATGTTTTCGGCGATAGCTTCATTGAAAACGTTGCGAAGACCATCCAAAAAGCAAGCCAAGCAAAATTTGCAATTTTCTTGGGAGAAGTCTTTGGGACGGCGCTAATTTTTCCATCCGAAGTTGAAGAGGTTGAACAAACATTTCTCGAGAGCCAAATGCAACTACAAAATGCTATAGACTTTTGGAATGAAAATTCAGAAATCGCTGAATCAGATGCTGTTAAGGCTCTTGAAAACGTTGAAAAAACACTGCAAAATGCTTGGATGCTCATAGTAAAAGCGTTCACGATCTTCATAGGCATTACAATAGTCATCCTGTTGATCGGGTTATTTTTTCTCAAGCGATACCAAACCAAACAGGATAGGAATTCAGAGGAGAAGTTTCATTTACATGATGCTCTAATCTTAAATTAGAGGAGAAAACAGCTTTGATGGTTGGTATTGTTGGGAAACCGAATACTGGAAAATCAACGTTTTTCAGTTCGACAACCCTCGCACCAGCCAAGATTGCAAGCCACCCATTCACAACAATAAAGCCAAACAGAGGAATCGGATACGTCCGAACCCCATGCGTATGCAAAGAATTTAATGTCCAAGATAATCCAGTCAACTCCCTATGCCTCGACGGAATAAGACTCATCCCAGTCGAACTAATCGATTGTGCAGGCCTTGTACCTGGTGCGTGGCAAGGAAGAGGATTGGGAAACCAGTTTCTAGACGAAATCAGAAAGGCAGACGCCTTAATCCACATTGTTGACGCTTCTGGTGGAACAGATTCCGAGGGAAGAGTATGCAAGCCGGGTGAACATGACCCATTAGAGGATGTGCAATTTCTGGAACATGAAATAACTATGTGGATGGCAAACATACTTAAACGAGACTGGCATAAGATCGCCAGAACTGTGGAAGCCGAATCAAAAGAGAACCTTTTCTCTCTGCTGGAAGAAAGGTTAAGCGGCTTGGCAATAAGAAGAAATCACATATCTGAGGCGATAAGAAGAACAGGGTTAAATGCTGACAACCCTACAACTTGGAGCGAAGACGACTTTCTAACACTCGTAGATACTCTAAGGCAAATCTCCAAACCCATGCTAATAGCGGCAAACAAAATAGACGTGCCAACAACTGAAGAAAACCTAGAAAGGCTGCAAAAATTGAATTATCTTGTGACACCTTGCTGCGCAGAAGCCGAACTTGCCTTAAGGAGAGCAACCGAAAAAAAGCTAGTAGATTACAGGCCTGGAGACTGCAACTTCAAAACAAACAAACCGGAGCAACTGAATCAAAACCAAACTAGAGCATTGGAAACCATAAGAGAGAACATTCTACTCAAATTCGGCTCAACAGGCGTTCAAGAAGCAATAAACGCAGCTTTCTTCAAACTTCTAAGCATGATTACCGTTTATCCCGTTGAAGACTTGGAACATTTGGCAGACCATAAAGGAAGAGTTCTTCCAGACGCATACCTTGTGCCATATGGAACAACAGCACGCCAACTCGCTTACATAATTCACACAGAACTCGGGGAAAGTTTCATCTACGCAACAGAAGCAAGAGAGAAAAAAAGAGTGGGAGAAAACTACACACTTAAAGACAGAGACGTCATCTCAATTGTGAGCGCCAAAAAGAGAGCTTAAGTAACTATTGACCAAAACGCCTCCTACGCTTTTGAAATGTCCTAACAGCCCGCAAAAGATCAATAAATCGAAAGCCTGGCCAATAAACGTCTAAAAAGCATAATTCACTATATGCGGACTGCCACAGCAAAAAGCCGCTTAATCTTTCCTCTCCAGAAGTTCTGATAATTAGATCTGGATCCTGCTTTGACATATGTGATGTGTATAAATATTTCTCGAATACTTGTTCATCGATTTCCTCAGGATTCAGCTCTCCCTCATGCACCTTGTCCGCGATCTTCTTGGCAGCATCCACGATTTCCGCTCTCCCACCATAAGCAAGAGCAAGATTCAAAAAATGATCATCATAACCTTGTGTCGCCTTTTCCACATCCAATATGAGTTGCTGCAGATCTTTCGGCAACAGGCTTAACCTGCCTATAGCTTTTACATGAATCTTATTCTTGTGTATGCGTTCATCCGTTAGAATTTTCCGAAACTGTTCTTGTGCAATTCGCATGATTTCTTCAACCTCGTTCTTTGAGCGACGGAAGTTTTCTGTGGAAAAGGCGTAAAGCGTTATAGATTTAACGCCGAGTTTCAGGCACCAGTCGAGAAGCTGATCAACTTTTTCAGCGCCTTTTTCATGCCCAAACCACGGGTTGAGAGCCTTTTCAGACGCCCACCTTCGATTTCCATCCAGAATTATCGCTATATGACCTGGCTTAACACCATTCTTAACTTGATGCCACAGCCACTTCTCATAAAGTTTGTATGCTCCAATAGCTGAAAGGAATCCTTTAAGCATTTGTCACTCAAACCTCGCGTCTTTAAGCGCGTTTGCACATGGGCAATTACGTTCACTGGGTAAGGTCTTAATTGTTTCAACTAGAATTTGCTCTATTTTAGGGAGAACGCTTTTTGAAATTTTGGAAACATCAAGGGCTGTTAATCGTTTTTGCATGCCAGCAGCCATGTTTGAAACGTAGCAGATGGATGCGTAACACATTTCAAGTTCCCGTGCAAGCACTGATTCTGGAATACCCGTCATTCCAACAACATCGCAACCCAAACGCCTAAACATCTTGATCTCTGCAGGAGTTTCGTAACGAGGCCCCTCAGTGAAGACAATTACAGCCTTATCCCAAACATGAAATCCAAGTTTTTTCGCTGTATCAACTAGCAGTTTACGAATTTCCGGACAGTACGGCTGAGAGACATCAATATGAGTCACTGGAGCTTCATCGTAAAAAGTTGCTGAACGAAGCTTTGTGAAATCAACAAAATCATGCGGAACAACAATGTCGCCAGGTTTAAAGTTAAGGTTTATCGCACCCACAGCGTTCGTAGCCAATATTCTTTGTACACCCAGTTCATATAACGCGTAAATGTTTGCCCTATAATTTATTTTATGTGGAGGAACAGAATGATCGGGACCGTGTCTTGGCTGAAAAACTACGTTTTTGCCGCTTATTTTTCCAATATGGAGAGGTGGTGGTACTCCGTATGGCGTTCCTAAACGTATTTGTCTAGCATTTTCAAGCAAATTTTCGAAACCAGTTCCGCCGATAATTGCAATTTTAACTTTCTTCAACTTCAAGTTGTTCTTCGGTCTCCTTGAAAAATCCTCTTGCAGATCTATGTATGACGAGAATGACTAGAGTGGAGGCTATTCCTATTAAGATGCCGATGACTATGGAGAAGATCAGTTTTTCGGTGGCGGCTGTTTCAGGGTTGATGAGCACTGCTGAAGTTCCGTCGAGAATCCATCTGGACCATCCAATCAAAACTATTAGGGCGGCATTGCGCAGTAGTTTGATGTCATGTTCAAAATATAAACGGATAGCTGATCCCAGTAGCACAACGCAAATGCCTACAACTATGAGATCCATCGAACCATGAATGAAATACCCAGTAATTTGTGGTAGCTTGATAAGCCATCCACCAATATCTTGAGGTGTAGTGATGTTTCCAATGAACGTTGTAGCGCTTGTTGATCCGAGATAAATGCTAACTACTATGCACAATACCCCGGAAATCTTGGAATAAGTTGAAATCTGCACTGGAAGAGGTGGCGGAGAATACTCTCTAATCCATTGATAGAATTTTGTGGCTGTTTTGTCGACTCCGAATCCTTTTATGAGCATGAACACACTTAAGACGAAGATGAAGGCTATCCAATATTGGTAAAGCAGATTAAAAATTGAGAGAATGCCCAAGATTAGAAAAAGCAGTCCAGGTACTCCCAACGCGATGCGGGAGTAACGTGGATTCTCTACTATCATTTTCATGTATCGTGTGAACAAGGCTGCTGTTTCTTCGATTGATTTGCTGTGCTTCATCACTATTCTTCTAACAGATGAAACAGGTACTCTTGACTCTATAAGTGGCAGGACAGCCTCGTCTGAATATCCATCTGTGACTAGAATAACCTCATGTGCTCGAAAAGAACTTAGCAAATCACTTAGTTCAGCAACTATTTTTCTGTCAGCGCCAACTCCTCCAAGTTCGGAGCCACAGATTGTTGCTATTTCGAAAACTTCGTGAGGTTTACTTTCATCTTGCAGTAGATCGTAAACGCGCACAGCCTCGAATATTGCATTTGCGTCTGGTTCCTCGGGGTCTCGTAAAGCTAAGGCTACAGCGGCGTTGAGATTTTCTTTTCTTCCTGTGACGGGAGTTTTGATCTCTGCTTTTGTTCCTAAATCATTGTCTCTGTCAACGCATAAAATGAGGATTCTTTTTTGTTCCTTCTCTTCTGCTGTCATCTTGTTCTCTTTTCTCCAGTATAATTTATGTATTGTCTCTTTAATCTTGCGTTGTTTTTTTCTTCTCTGTAAGGATTTTGAATTCCTCCCAAGTTATTTTCTGTCCTTGCTTCAGTTTTTCTTTTGCCTCTTTTCTGATCTTTCTCTTTAGAGCTTCTTCGCTTTTCTTTTTTTCTTTCTCTTCTGCCTTTCGAATTGCTTCTCTTAACAGTTTTATTTGGTTTAGAATTGCCGTTATTCCTTCTTGAATAGGCTTTGATTTTTGTCTTGTTTCTAGGAAGCTTTGATGCATGTTATCCGCTTTCGTTTCAAGTTTTTTGACTTCATTGATTTTCTCAAGCATTTTATTGTGTATTTCTTGGCTTTTCTGTGCTGTTTCGGTTAGTTTTTCGTGATAGGACGTGTTTTTGGTTTCCATGGCTTTTATTTCAGTTTGCAACTCGAGCGTTTTTTGATGTGTCATTTCAAGTTTTTTGTGAATGTTCACTTGAGTTTCGAGTTTTCCAACTTGGTCAACAAGTTCTTTTTCTTCTTGTAGATTTAGCGAGGTTGTTTGAATCTCCCATTCTATTTCATCTAGTTTCTTCTGCAGAGTCTGAAGGCTTTTTGAAGGCTTATTCTTGCCCAAGGTTTTAAGTTGTTGATTTAGCTTTTTTGTTTCCTCAATTGTTTCACGAATTTCGGCTCTTGTTTTTTCGCGCAGTTGTTTTAATTGCTTGACTTTTTCGTTTAGTTCGTCTCTTTCATTTCTTAGTTCGCGTATTTCAGTGTGTAAATTCTTAACCTGCTCGTTGAGACTATTCCGTTTTTCTGCCCATTCTTTCGCTTCGGTGTTTAGCCTATTTCTCTGTTCTTTTAACGCTGAGAGCTTTTGTTCCGATTCCTCGATTTTCTGATTTTTTCCTTTGTTTGACAACTATTTTTTCCTCTTTTGTTTTGTCCATTCGAGGATTCTTTCAATTAGTTTCGCACCATCTTTTGATCTGAAAAGCGGTAGGTTCCAGTTTTCCTTAAGCCTCCACCTTTCCGCTGAGCTATTTTTGGTTCTTTTAAGGAATGGTTGTTTGTATATGAGTATCCCCCTTCTTTGCCATTGCGGGGTCTTAGCTAAATTTACACCCTGTTTAAACATTATCTCGTGGAATTCCTTGGTCTTCAAGCCTTTGAGTTTTCTAGCTATTTCGGCTGGCTTGTAACCCATTTTACGGAAAATCCAGTAAGCATATGCGTTGTTGTGGTTTCTCCAAGTGTTCATTTGCCGCCAAGACAAATACTCAACCATCTTCTCTGCATCCGAAGCAACAACTATACGTGAATCAAAAGCAGCGATTTGCGTTTTATTAAAAAGTTTCTGTAGACTCAATGAGTAAGCACTTGAGACTAAACCCCCCATTACTGAATCTATTTTTTCAATTCTCCCTAGGAAGGGGGCAGCATCTGCAAAAAGAATGTTTAGCTCGTCGCTTGCAGCATAGATTAAAGCTGGATTAAAACCCTTTTTGAACAGAATCTTTCCAGATGAAACAAGGCATTTTGCGAATTTCTCATCGAAGGGTTTCTCAGCTTTTATTGTTTCTGAAAGTTTTCTGAATCTCCATCCATCCAGCCTTATGAAGAATGGGGTTTCTGGTGGAATGCACGTTTTTGAGAATATTTCGTTTTTGGGCCAGTTCTTGTATTTATTCAAGGATGATTCTTGCATCGACTGTTTTTGCTCCCTTCTCATAGACCATTATGGGGTTTAAGTCGAGCTCTTTAATTTCTTGGTGTTCCATAACAAGCCTTGAGGTGTTCAATAGAATCTCTACTATGGCTTCTATGTCTGCTTGAGGCATATTCCTGTACCCTTTCAGCAGTGGATAAGCCTTAACGTCAGTAATCATTTCTCGGGCTTCATCTTCTGTTACAGGCGCAATTCTAAAGGTCACATCCTTGAGGATTTCTACGAAAATCCCGCCTAAACCAAACATTATTGCTGGCCCGAACTGCGGGTCTTTGGTGGCGCCAACTATCACTTCGGTTGATGAAGAAGCCATCTCTTGGACGAGGATGCCAACGATTTTTGCGTCTGTTTTATGCTTTCTAACTTTCTTTAGTATTTGTTTGTACGCGTCTCGAACGTCCCTTGCATCCTTTAGATTAATTATAACGCCGCCAACATCTGATTTATGGATGATGTCTGGTGAAACAATTTTAAGAACTATTGGATATCCAATTTCATCCGCGAATTTAACAGCTTCAGCTTCGCTTTTCGCTAGTTTAAACTTAGTGACTGGGATGCCGTATTCCATGCAGACAGCTTTGGCTTCTGGTTCAAGCAGAAATTTTCTCCCTTCCTTTCTAGCTCTACTAAAGATTTCTGATTCAGTGTTCATAGTTTGAAGCGTCCTAGAATAAGTAATATGGATATGCTCAACCTTTTAAAAATGTTAGGGGTTAGGACTATTTTTTTGTCTTAGTTGAA
>Ga0100398_1002739_pt1 | contig 14618 bp, 5 predicted proteins | sample CryGeymeta201522_FD_81568 | JGI IMG/M metagenome (GOLD analysis project Ga0100398, IMG submission 81568) | Groundwater microbial communities from Crystal Geyser aquifers in Utah, USA - Crystal Geyser metaG 2015-22 | ecosystem: Environmental > Aquatic > Deep subsurface > Groundwater | place: USA... | reverse complement strand
TTCGGGCCGCTAGCAAGCTGTGTCGTGACTATGGGGTTCCCTTGTTTCTAGACGCATGTCGTTTTGCCGAAAACGCTTATTTTATCAAGTTGAGGGAAGACGGCTATCAGGACAAGTCTCCTCTTGAAATTGCACAAGAAATGTTTAGTCATGCGGATGGGTGCACCATGTCTGCGAAGAAGGACGGACTTGCAAACATTGGAGGATTCCTGGCTTTTAATGATGACGAATTGGCCGACAAAGCCAAAAATATTCTCATTTTATCTGAAGGTTACGTGACTTATGGAGGACTGGCTGGCTATGATATGGAAGCCATTGCTGTCGGGCTCGAAGAAGTCATGCGAGAAGATTATCTTGCATATCGCATCACGTCCACTCAATACTTGGGCAGCGTTCTGTCAGGGAAGCATGGAATTCCTATTGTTCAACCTCCGGGAGGACATGCAATTTACATTGATGCAAAGGCGATGCTGCCACACATTCCTCAGTCAGAATATCCCGCATGGACATTGGCGCTCATCCTGTACCTAGAGGGTGGGATACGCAGCGTCGAAATCGGCAGTGTCATGTTTGGTCGTCAGCCCGATGGAAGCGAAATTCCGGCTGCAAATGAGCTTGTGAGGCTAGCGTTTCCTCGACGCGTATACACCCAATCACACGTGGATTATGTTGCAGAGGTCTTAGGATACATTGCCAGCAAGAAAGACCAAATACGTTGGGTGCGAATGATGGAATCTCCACCCGTTCTGCGCCACTTTACTGCAAAGTTCCAGCCTGCACACGATGGTGTGTTGCTAGCTGATAAGTAATGGCAAAGTAGGAATAATAAGTTTTAGGAGCTGTTAGGTACTAGTATCCATAGGTACGTAGGTAGGTGAAGGCAGTATGGTAGCTGGTAGGTTGGTGACCTGGTACCAGGTACTACTATACCTGGTACAGTAGGAGTACAGTAGTTCGGAAATTAGATCACATAATGCCAACATTAAATAACCCTACTGTACTGTGGTACTTACCAGTAGCTAAATAGCGAAAACACGACAATATTTAATTGTACTGTACGGTACCTGGTACCTGGAAGGAGACAGCAAGGAGGCTCCGAACAAGGGACGCCCTACTAAGTAATAGTAGTCCTATTTCACTTGCCACAGATTCGTCCAATAGTCAAAGTCTGACAGAAACGAATTACTAGTAGCAACTGTAGCTACTTTACCCTGGTGGTACGTACCTGGTACGGTACTTAGAGATTTGAGTGACACTTTGTCGACGAATCCATTTATGGGAACGTCAAGACCCCAGAGACGAACGTCTTCATCGGATTGGTACCATCAATTTGTCGCCAGTGGTATCATGAGAGGCTCCGTCGCTGTTGGTGATTTGATTTATCGTCAACGACAAGCGCAGCAGGCGTTGATGATGAGACGAAGTTCCAGCTATTGAGACAACGACAGGCTTTGAAAGGGGACGGCTGTTAAGGATTGATATCCTTTGATTAACCAACACCATGACGCTGGAGGACGTTTACAAACAAACAAGGGAACGCCTCCAGTCCTTAGCACACTACCCGTGCTAACTGGCTTGATCTTAAGATGCTCTTGTAGTTTGATTGGTTGCATATTGTTTTAGAAATAAATTGAGTTTGCGGAGTTACATTTAATTTTTCTATTCTTTTGACTTTCATGTAACTCGCTTTGAGCACGTTAGTAGGTGAATGTTTGTTACATTGACGCTGATGTCTTCCTTCCGCGATTGAAGAGTCAATTTAGAATGCACTGGGACCAGCAAATACGAAACGAAGAGACAATATCAGTAGGGATTCATCTACTAGCATCGCAATCATCCGCTTTATTTTTAGCTGTGTTGTAAAGCAGGAAAGCGCAGGGTTGACTGGGCCTTGTTGCGGCTATTATGATTGCCGGGTGCCCTGTCATCCTTACTGTGCAATGCACAGACTTAGAGTAGATTTTGTTGAATAATTTTTAAGAATGCCGGGACGCTATCTTGTAGGACAAGGTGGATGCATTTTACGCGATAGAGGCAAGGATGATTCTAAAATGGCGGTCGTCGTACTCGATTGGATTTATCAAGACAACTAACGTTTGCTCGCGACTTCAATTGTAACACTATAGCCCCATTCATCAAAGTCAAATGTCATAATGTGTTATGGATATGAAGACGTCGTCTCTGTGAAAAGGTTTTGCTGCTTTGCTTGTGAAAGTCGTTGTAGGAGAGGAAACTAGACTCTAGACTACTTGATTATGGACTAGCGAGCAAACATAGAAGACCGGAAAAGGCCGTCAACATGATCGCAGAGTTGTACAGTACTACTTTGTACATTGCCTACGTAGTAATTCGTATTCAACAGAATACCGCACATGGCAGGAAGAAGGTACAGTACCAAAATAATAATAATATTATCACATTAGTTTTTATCCGAGTGGACGGCAGAGCAGCGCCGTTACGTCCCAATTCTATTTAAATCTAATACTTGCAAACAAATTTTCCCTCTCAATTTTCAATGGAAGTTATCCGTGTTCGTTTGGAGAAGCTACAGGCATGTCTAAAGGAGCAGATCTCGGCCGAAACTGACGCTTCTTTGTCCGATGAACATGCCAGGAAACGATTGGACGAAGCGAAAGCAAAATCTAAAGCAGCTCTAATGGACATCCTTCGCGAAATATCCAGCACTGAAAAGAGCTGTCTAGCACTGGAAGATCGAAAAGCGCTCGACCATGAACTGTACATGATTTTAGCTGACCAGGAAACAGGTAACACGCTAAAATGGCCATTGATACGCTCGCTAGAACACCCGTATTGCTATCGAGCTTTTCTGGGACTTCCTGAGGTGATGGAGCAAACCCGAAAGTTTCTGACGACAATCAAGGCCGCAAAAGTAGAGGAAATACTGAAGGAATGCATACCTCTGGACACAACCAAAGAATCGGAAGAAATAAGCACATTCGATACCTGTGTTTGGATGGAGCAAGTGCTATCGTACATGACAGGTGACGGAAAACGCAAAAAGGAGCTAGATGGATTTGCGATGTCGACGCAGAGTAAAAATCATATCCGAGCTGCTATCAATCGAGTAAAGAGTCGACAAGACCAGCTGAAAAGCAGTGCAACATCAAAAATACAAAACGATTCCACCCAAGCCATCGAACAGGTAGCAATCATTGTGGATCGAGACGTTCGTGTACTCGACCAGGAACGAGAAACACGTCGAAGCCTTGATCTTTCCAAGCTTGTTGGTAATGAGAGGTAACGAAAAAGAATGTCCATCGTGAGGTTGACATCCACAGAGACATGCCCGTGGATCGTGGATAATCTCACGAGGAGACTTGGAATGGAAAAGCTACGGCTGCTAAAAATGGCAACTAAGATTGCTCTTTGAGGACAAATGGCTCCGAGATCGTGGCGAACCTTGGTCTTGACTAACTAATAATCATCCGCCTGCCACTCCAGTACTTCTAAGGTATCTCTAAAAAAGGCCTTGAAAAATGACAAAGCAACGGAAGAGATTTGCAAATTCTATTCATTTGTTGAAAGATCGGATAGCTTGTCTCTGCAGCCTCTCCAACGCACGGCAAAGTTATGGTGTCGCTGTAGGTAAGCTTAGAATTACCTCAATATCTCTTCATAGTATCACTGCTTTCGCTGCTCATACCGTTACGGTGATGATTACTGCACGCGGGTCAAATTTCAACCAGGCAGAAAACTAATGATATGCAATACTGATTTATTGTTATAATGCTACCAATAACTGGTAGTGGCAGGGATCTTCAACTGCCGCCTCCCGAGTACAGAGTACGAATGTAGCAATAAAAGATCATACCTGATAATTTCCTCCTTTGATATAAATAACTAGACCATCCACTCTACCCACCATCCGTCGAAATCCTTGCAGCTTTTTTACTTTATTTGATTTTCACATTGAAACTGCAGCTAGCCATATTTTGACCATCCGTCAAAAAGTCGCACGATACGACCGACGGAATGCCCAAATTAGCCAACGCCCCCCGCAGCATCCCACAAGGAAAAGCCAGCAATTGAATGGCCGTGACACGCGCATTTTCTTGATTGTTTGGAAAGTGTGTCAGCCATCGCAGTTCCAAATCTTTCAACACAAAAACACCCCGATGATTGGTCTGTAACTTGTCAATTTGCTTCCGAAAGACTTCAATCCAAAATTCCTTGCACAAAAACTTGACGGCTTCCAATTGCGATGCGGCCACGGCGGCAGCGGGATCCTTTTTGGCAGAACTACTGGACCCTGCTGATGCTCCAAAGGTTTTGGATTGGGCCAATCGTTCGCACAGGCGATAACCGACACTGTACCCGATGCGTTCCAGTTTGGCGGCAGCCATTTCGCAGGCAAAAATGGAATGTTCCTCGGTATCTCCTTCCGGTGGACAAGAAAGTTCGGCATATCGCACAATTTCGGCAATCAGAAATTCTAATGCAGGGTCTGATACTTGGAGATGACCTGTGTTGCTGCCTTCATCTTTATGAGCGTGGCTGGGTGCCATTGTATGTCGTATGTCTGGCGTCTCGGGGTGTTTTGTAGACAGCTGTGGAAGTAGTTCCCACTAGGACTCTAGTGATTATTTCGAATGATGCTAAAAATCTAGGACAAGCTAGTTCAATTTTCAGCTAGAAAGTGAAGGCGTGGGCTAGCTTGATAGTTTCCTTATCCTATCCTGAGAGGAGATCTACCCTGTTGTCTACGAGTAGTTTCGATAGCGTTGTTGCCAAGATATCAAACTTTTGTTGTCCGAAATGTTTGATGAGAGCGGCTGCAGTAAACACTACTAGGACGCACACGTCTTCCAAGCTAGCCGTTGCTGCCTTTTTTGAATTTGGGATTTCACCTCATTTTCTTGATTTGCACCGACAATTTCAGCTGTGATGAGAGAGATATTGCCAGTATAATTACTGGTAAACAACTTCCATACTAGTAAAACAACCTTCACAAAAAGTCATACACCTACTCGTACTGGTCTTCTCCTACTAGCTAAAGTACAATTCTGCATGACAGAATAGGAAGATGTCGACCTTTGTAATTCCTCACAATGAAAACGACGGTGAGACAACGGTAAGTTTATCGCATTAGAAATAAAGAGAGAATGCCAATTTTGCACCGACTCCACCTTTTCTCCTTACTAACCATATCTTTCGTTTGTTTTCCGCACAGCCGGTCCCCATTCGACGTCCTCACAGCAAAGCATCGGCCTCTGTACAACAGCCTATGCAACGTAGCTTCGGGACACCTCTCAGCAATATCAGCACTGCTGCTGCGGCTACTAGTCTTACCACTTCCAAAAAGCTCCCACGACAGTCCTCCTCCAAAAAGGTTGTCCGTGCTAGAAAACTAGTGCAACAACACCGAACACCCTCGCGAGAATCCGTGGCTGGGGCATCACCACTTCCGTTGTCGTCACCCACTACCGATAACAACAGCAACATCGGCTACCAGAGCACTGATCCAGTCACATTTACCGTGACCTTTTTACCTGGTTCCATGGGATTGCAAATGGAACCCTCCAATGGGCTTTTGGGATGCAAGGTCCACGCCTTTGCAGATAAAGGTCCAACGCAACCTGGTCAGGCTCGATTGAGCGGACAGATTCAACCCGGTGACGTTGTGGTGAAACTCAACGATGAACCCGTGAATCATCATACCTACAATCAGATCATTGCCCGTCTCAAGCAGTTGGGTCAAATGCCACGAAAAATGGAGTTTCAACGCAGTGATACAAATGAAAGCACCGAAGATAATACTCCGTTACGATCTTTACCAGCTCTGACCACTCCTGTCGCGTCATTACTCCACGCGGAGCAGCAACAACAACCAAAACCCTCCGTACTCTTTATGGATGCTGCCACCGACTCTCCCACCGCCGTCGTTTTAGATATCGAGGAGCAAGAAGAAGAAGACTGTCTCATTGATCGATCATCGATACTGTCCCCTTCCAAAATCATAAAGAATGTGCAACAAGAGGACTTGGAGTTGGGGTTAGGTACTTCGACGATTCTCAAACGATCCACCAAAAAGAACAACAAACCGTTGACCAGTGTTTTTCGCACCGTTTTCAATAGTGTCATGAAAGGAGGAGCCTTGGATTTCTCTTCCAGTAGTGCAAATGGTTGCAAAAATAAACTACCCTTTCAAGAACAAGATGCTAAGCTGCCAATGAATGCTGCTGCCGTCCAGCGAGAGCAACAAAAAATGGAAGAAAGCTTTCACAAAAAATCACAAATGTTGCAGGACTTAAGTCAAGTTTGCATGGTTGTAGATGATATTCGCTTTGATGTTGAAGCTCAACCTGAGGAATCTCCTAAAAGTGTAAAAAATTCATTTGAGGATCAATTCAAAGGCGCACTCGAGCAACTACAAAAGGTGCAAAATGAAGAAGCTAATAGGGTCGGTCTTTTGAAGCGGAAACTCGACGAAGCCACTGCTCGCGTGGCCGAATTAACGGAGAAATTAACTTCCCAACAAATCGAGTCGGAGGCCAAGGCGGAACAAATACGCCAAGCAGCATGCGATGAGCAAAGGGCACGTCAGTCGGATCTCGAACAACAGTTGCAGGATGCTCAGGGCAAAATAAAAAGCTTAACAGAAGTCAAATCCAAAACGGTTCTTGAGTTGGAGCAAGAGCTGATGGAAGCTAAGGCTAGAGTTGAACAGATCATTCAAGAAAAAGACCAAGCAGTTGCATCTTTTGAAGCTGTCTCGAAAGAAGTCCAGGAACTTCGTACCAAGACCAACATGACCGAACTACAAGTGGCTAAGCTGCAAACAGAACTTCGTGATAGTCGAAAGGAAAACGACCGTCTCGCTGCAGATGTAACAAATATTCAGAACAACCTCCAGAACAGGGAATCATCGCTTCAAGAGAAAGAAAAAGATTTAGCCGACAATCGTTGCACCATGGAAAGGTACGAAGAAAAGTTTATCGAGAGGGAGACTGAATTCGAGGCCCTGCAAGAGGAAATGGACTTTGCCGGGCGCGAGCTTGAATTTGCTCAGTCTGAAATTCAGTTGCTCAAAGAATCGATGACCAAAAAAGAGCAAGAAGCAGCCGACAAAGCGATTGCTGCCCAAGCAGAACAACATCGCCTCAAGGAAAGTCTTGCAATGACTGAGAAAGAGTTGGAGGAATTGAAACAGCTAAGTTACGACAAAGAGCATGAGCTCCAGACGCAACTTAACCAACGCACTTCAGAGCTCAATCAGCGACGTTCAGAAGCAGCGGATGCCGCTGAACGAGAACAGGAATTGAAAACCGCTTTGCAACAGAGAGATGCTGATCTTGCTGCATTGAATCGAAAAATTGCTACCGAAATGGAAGCTATGAAAGACCAACTGCAACAAAAGTCGCAATTTTTAAAGGACAACCAGGCCTTGTTGGACAAGAATGAAACAGACAAGAATAATCTCGCCAGTGAAGTCGCCAAATTAGCTTTGCAGTGCAAGGAATACGAAACCATGCATGCGGAATCTCTTGCTACTATTCAGGAGCGTGGATTAGAGCTCAACAGAAAGAAGGAAGAAATAACGTTTCTCCAAGAGACAGTAAAAATGCTGGAGCACGAAAAAAGCAATGCTGAAAAAGAAATCCAAGACCTAAAGAGTACCGTCAATAAAAGCTACCAGGAGAAATCTCGAGTAGCCAAGGAACTTCAAGCCAGCAAAATTGAAACAAGCGAGACAAAGGCCGAAGCGACCAAGATTCAAGACGGTTTACTCGAACAGTTGAAGCAAGTGGAAAATAAACTGAAAGAAACAGAACTTGTAGCTAAACAAAAGGATCAGGACTTGATGTTACTTGCCGGAAAGCTTGACAAGACATCGTCCCGTAGCGAGACTTTGTCCGTCGCCTTGTCGCACAAAGAAGAAGCTCTCAAAGCCGCTTCTAGTACTATTGAAGGATTGCAAGCGGAACGGGACGAGCTAACTAACCGAGAAATTGAACTCTCCACTAATATGTCGGAAAAGGAACGCCAATTGGAAGGCCTCGAAGCATCTGTCGTAGACTTGAAGACTAAGCTCCTAGAAGCTACCAACCAGATCTCTTCTCTGGAACAGCAGACCGCACATTTGGAGACCTCTCGATGTGTCTCAAATCAAGAAGTAAATTCCTTGAAGGCCGAGGTGGAAACCTTGAATGCACAGATCCAGGGTCATCGTAAAAGTTTGGACGCCAATGCTTTGGAGCTCGCGTCGAAGTCGTCGCAAGTGCTAGCACTTGAATCAACCATTGAAAATCTGCGTGATGACGTTCAACAACAGCGGGAAGAAATTGAGTCTTCCAAGGTTGCTTTGGTTGCCGCACAAGCCCAGTACGCACAATTGCACGAACGTTTCGTGAGTTCAGCAGAAGAATCCTCTGACAAGCTCAAGAGTTTGACAACGGATCTTCTTGCTGCACAAGAAGAAAATGCCGACAACCTGGAGATACGATCCAAACTGGAGCGACAAGTACTTTCGCTCAACCAACAGATTCAAGACCGCGGCGAAATACTCTCTTCTACTCAAACAAAACTCGAAATTGCAACGCAGAAGGTTGAAGATCTCGGAAAGTCAAACGAAAAAATACGAAAGGATGCGGATGCCAAGATTGCAGAACTTTTTGATGAAATCACACGAGAGTCTGCCCTGGTACAAGAGCTGGAACAGGAATATAATACTCGATCGAAGGAGAACTCGACTCTAAAGGAGGAATTGGCGGGGCTTGTCAAAAAGCTAGCCATTGCCAGCTGCTCCTTCAGTGCTGAGCAACAGTCTTGGCAAAAGAAGTACGCCGATCTTGAACAGACATTTATGGCGCAAAAAGATGAACTCTCAACCATAACGGCACAACACTCCGCTGCAGTCGCCGCAATGGGCCGCACCGAAAAAGAAATGAAGAGTCTTCAAACTAGCTATGAAGACCAGCTCTCTCTGTTGCGTAGGGACGTAGCTTGCAAGGAGGAAACTATTGCAGAGCTCTGCAGCGAAAAAGACTCAAACGCTGTTGCTCTTTCTACTTGCCGCGAGGAGTTGGATGGAGCAAGATTGGAAATTGAAGGCCTTGAAGAATCTCGCCAACGTGTACGCGACGAACTGGTGAGCCTGAACAGTTTTCTTGAAGAGGAGCGAGCCGACCACACTACTCGACTGGAGGAGCTCATCAAAAAGCACAAGGAAGAATCCAATCGCTTTTTCAAGGAGAAGCAAGACATTGAAGCGTCTTTCCACAAATCGGAAGAAAGTCGTTCCAATTTGCTATCACAAATAAACAGAATGCAAAAGTTGATCGAGGAAGAACGAGAAAAAAAAGAATGCTTGATTGTCGAGCACGAAGCTCTTGAGCTGAGTCTTCACCGAGCCGAAGATTTAGCTGCAGACCTCCAGTGTGAGCTCAATATTCTCAAGGAGGAGCAAGCCAACCAGTCCATCGATAGTGCCGATACGACGACTTTGGCACTTTCCATGTCTGAGCTCCGAACAAAGTGCAAGCATTTGACGGAAGCAGTCCAACAAGCTGAGGTCCGCACTGCTTCAGGAGCTGCTACTGTTTCTCAGAAACAAAGGCATATTGACCGACTGGAAGCCGACATGGCTGAACTGTCTGCAGAACTTGGACGTATGATGGAAACTTCGGAGCAACTAGAAGCAGCACTACTGAATGCTCGCATGGAAAAGACCACAGCCGAGAATGACGCCCAAGACTTACGTATGAGCATTGATCACCACCAAGCCAAGACTGCTGCTTTGAAGGACGAGCTCAATCAGCAGTATAACGATAACTCGGAATTGTTGGATCAAGTCCGTGCGCTCCAATCCCAACAGAAAAGCTCCAATGAACGCGAGAACAACTTGCAGCAGGAACTCGACAATACTAAGAAGCTCGTTGAGATTTTTGAGCAATCAGAATCTGAAAGCAAAGCTGACATAAACAAACTCTCTCAGCAACTTGCCAATGCGACAAAAGAGCGATCGGGCGCCCAAGGGAAAATTTCTGACCTTGAATCTCAACTTGCTCAAGTAAAGGACCAGTGTTCCGATTGTCAAAACCAGAATAAATTGCTGGAAGCTGATTTAAAACGAAGCAGTGCACGCCTCGACGAGAAAACTCGAGAGCTACGCAACATAGACTCCAAGTATAATTCCACCATTTCCAACCTGGAAGCACAACTCGAAGCGCATGTGAACACCGTTCGGACGATGGAAGAGGCCGAGCGAACTTTCAAGGAAAAGCTTGAGAAAGAACGCACAAAAGCAATAAAAATGGGAGCTCTTCGGGAGGAGGCGGTTTCCAAGCTTGCTGAAGCCTCTCGAGTGCTCGCCTCTCAGAAGAGTCTAATCTCTGCACAAGAATGCAAAGTGTTAGAAACTGAAAATATTGTAAAGAAGCTCGAGGAGGAAGTTGAAGCGCTCAAGGAAACTATCAAGGCAATGGAGTCTCATGAGCAAGAACATGGAATGCTCCGATCTTCGCAGATCGAAGAGATGGAAAAGAAACGTGTCCTTCTCGAAAAGGCCCGATCGAATGCGAAGGCTGAGGCTGACCTTCTCCGTGACGAAGTCAGACAGGCAAACCGCAGAGCCACTGAATTAGACCGCATGAATAAGTCCCTTCAGAGTCGAATCGATGAACTTCGGGCGACCGCAGAGACCACAAAGACCCAGCTTCGAGAAGCTCGTGGTGCTTGGACACAATCCGATGATTTGGCTCGTAAACTCGAGAACGATTTACAAGGTAGCAAGGCGGAAGTCGATCACCTAAGATCCAAGCTTCAATTGATGGGCGCCACAATTGCCCGCCTCAAGTCTGATCGTGTGCTTCTTGAGGAGGCTGCAAACAAGGCTGCCACGAATAACGGTTTGACGGATGTCAACTCACGCGAAGTATCAAAACTGAAGAGTGATCTTCACACAAAATCTGCTCAGTTATCATCCGCGGCGGCAACTTTGCGGAACTACAAACGGTGCCTCACAGAAATGAAAACGACCGAAAAAGAACTTCTTGTTTTTATTGACGATATCATCCTACAGGCAGAGGAAGCCTTTGCAGCGTTGCAAGACTTGGCTACAGAGCTACAAGAGCAGAACGCGTTTGATGAAGCTTATGCCACATGTTGCTCAAATTTGGCCTCCATTATCCATAAGACGAAATCCGACTTTGCTCAAAAGAAATCCAAAATTTTAGGTTGGCGCAGCCAGAGACCAACAGACACACCAACCAAGACAAGAGCAGCTGCACCGGCTTCTCTTTTGTCGCCCACCGAGGCCTCAGTGCTAAGAGTCTTTGGAAGAGTCAAGGAGGTTGTCGGAACCGAAAAGGATTCACAAATTGGAATGGTCTTATCGGATCTGGAATCGCAAATTGGATTTTTGGTTGACGAACTAGCTTCGACCCAGAAAGCGCTCCGATCGAAGGATGAATTGTTTGCCAGTCTCGAGAGGAACCAAAAATTGGAATCCATTGCTGAGGACGACAAAGAAAATATCCGTGACGCTGCTGCTGCCAAAGTTGCAGCCAAAGTTTTTGAAAGTCAAAAGCTCGCTCAGGCCGACTCTTCATGAAGATTGTGCTAATATTTGTTCTAGTGATGGACGTTTTTACGTAAGCTTCAGCTTCATCAAGACTTCACCGACATAATATCTCCTTTTTTCATGACTTGTTGCCGCATCACTAGCAGAGATTCAAGTACCGATTTGGCCATTCTAGGATTGTATCTTTTCTCAATCTCTCGCAAAATGTGCAAAGACTTTCGAGTAGTAATCAATAGAAGCGTCGACGACTCTGTCGGTATGCGGCAAATACTGTGAATAGGACCAGGAAGTTGGAAGTCCAAGAAAGGCTGCCCATAGTCCCTGTCATCGTCAGCATTCGTCTGCCCGTATAGCAGACATCGACCAGAATACGTACCGATGGCAATGTTTTCCTGCCAGGAGTTAACCGTCAGAACAGAGTCTTCCTGTACTTGCGTGCTTGCTGTGCTGAATCCTTCCGCGACCATGTAGGGACCTTCCCATTTGGCGTCGCGCGTGTCAACTTTTTTTAGAAACCGCGCCACGTATCCACACAGAGATCCAATCACCGCTTCAATTTTCCCCTTTTCCGCTTTGTAGTTCAATGCAACACAAACTATAGGTCCATCAACAGTGACAGTGTATTCATCTCGATAATGCAGGGCCACTTGTTGACTAGGCTCCTGCAATACATCTAAAACTCTGTACCCAATCAGGCGCACACTACCATCTTGACACGCTACTATGATCAGATGATTGTGTCCTGGATTGTCGTCCACGGAATCTTCATTGCTGTTTGAAGTTGCCGTGGAGGGTAAAGAGATACAGTCAATGGCCATGACAGGCGCCTGAAATGTCATTGGTTGTGATTCCGCGTTGTCTTCATTGAAAAATAAAACAGCCTGTAAGGTACCTGTGTTCTTATCGGGTCGGAATAATCTTATTTTGGTATCATCCGCACTTCCAATCCACACGCCAATCTCGTAGAAACCGTCCGAATCTTTCTTCAAGTGACCAATACATGGCGATAATGGACGAAAATCCAACATCTCCGCAAATTGCAATTGCATCTTCCTGTGAATCATAACAAGCTGTGCTGCAGGTTGGACGTACCCCTCCTCTTCTGCTTCACATCCATTTTCTTCCTCTAAATTGGACAATGTATTCATACCTGATATGCGATTTGTATTAGCTGTACCTTCTGTAGCTCCACCTCCTGTCGAAATAACAGCGGGGTGTGAGGAAACGGAGGACGTTACAGACGAACCTCCACCTCCCTCACAAGAAGATAAAGAGACATTTCCGCTAGTACTGGATAGGCGACGGTAACTGGCAGGTCGACCAGTTGATGCACTTTCGACAGTTGCGATGGTTGCCGTAGTACGGTCATCATCGTTCCAGCTGTTTGCTTCATTAGTAGTTGTATTTGTTCTAGAATTTTCAGCACCGCCACCACCTCCATTCACATCAGCAGCAGCACTATCATCAAACGTAGTCCCAGCAGTTTTACTAGCTTTGGTAGCATCCAGCAATACCAGGGCTTCCCATCCACTTTCAGGACAATGTGAATATCCTACACAAATATATTTCTGGGCTAATCGAGATGGTAGTCCCGAAACAACTGGTAGTACCGATTGTTGCTCAAATGATACTGCATCGCGAAAAAGAGCGTCCGTAACGTCGTCGCTGTCACCAGCATCATGATCCATAACACCACTGCTACCTGGAATCTGTACTTTGATTTCTAATAAATGTCGTTCTGTTGCCAAACGACTCTTCCAAAAGGATGACGGTGGTATCTCCTCGTCGTCGTGTGCGTCGTCATCCTTAGAACTACTTCTACTACTAGTACTAGTAGTAGTTGTTGTGATGGGTATTGTTGTAATGACCCTGCTGGACACGTCCCTAGGTGTCGAATAACAAGTAGTAGCTGTCGTAAGGTGACACATAAAGACTTCACGAAAATCTGGACCTGCCAGAGGATTGTAATTATGTTCTCCCAGAAGATGCAATGCTTTGGTTGCCATTGCTTCAGCGGATGCATGGCATTCTATTTCTTGTTGTTGCTGTTCCTGTTCCTGTTGCTGTTCCTGTTCCTGTTGTCCTTGCAAATTCGTTTTGTCGTCTTGGTGAAAATCATCAACAGTTGTAGTAGTAGAAGTAGTAGTAGCCGCAATGTCCGTGTCAGCAGTAGCAGTAGCAGCAGTAGCAGTAGCAGCATTTGAAGCAGCAGCATTTGAAGGAACCGATTCTTTGACGAGAAAAAATGGTTGAGAATTATGTATCCAGAAATCGTGGTTGTTGTTATCGTGATTTTCACTTTCATCATTACTAGAAGTACTACTACTTTTTATCGGCTTCATTGTTACACGAAAGAGAAAGCCTTCACCCGTCTCGTCTATCAGATTGGCAACGCGTGCCTCGGTGGCTGTACTATCACTCTCTGCAGTTGTAAATTCAACATCCTCCGATGCATTAGATGGACGATATTGTAGAATATATGATTGTGTTGTTGCCGTCGTTGTTGTTGTCGATTCTGTTGACAATGATGATGCATTCAAAATTTCTTTCACAGCGGCCGTCCATGAAACTGTCAAGCTATCGTGAGACGATTCTATGCACTCAATTTCTGCAGTTGTTGTTGTTGTTGCTGTTGTTGTTTGCTTGTTCTGTAATAACAACAACTGCGGCTTTGTGCTGCTCATCTTGTTTGTGCAGTTTTTTTGTTTGTTTTTTTGCAGGCGATCTAAATAAGACGTCTGTGCTAGCTATACTACTTTGGCAGTAAAATTCCTCGATATTATTATTTATTCGTTCCCTTTCAGAGCAGCTCTATCCAATGCTAAAGTAAGTATTCGTCATGATCGTGATACTGTAATAATATATAATATTATGAATGATGAAAAAGAGGCTCATCAAAATAAAGATGTGATGCTACTCTAGTAGTAGACCTACTAGCTAGAGACTACTAGTCTACCAGTGCGAAACTGCTCTGACGCAAGCCAACCACAATGACGCATGAATTGCTCCAAAGTCCCTTAACTCCACTAAAACTGAACCATAGGTAAAATCCGTCAATATAAAGTCAAAAATTCAG
>Ga0100398_1002724_pt1 | contig 14660 bp, 14 predicted proteins | sample CryGeymeta201522_FD_81568 | JGI IMG/M metagenome (GOLD analysis project Ga0100398, IMG submission 81568) | Groundwater microbial communities from Crystal Geyser aquifers in Utah, USA - Crystal Geyser metaG 2015-22 | ecosystem: Environmental > Aquatic > Deep subsurface > Groundwater | place: USA... | reverse complement strand
TCCTTTTATTGAAGCAAAAACAAATGAGAAAGTTATTTCGTTTCCCAATCCTTTTTTTCCTTTAAGAGAAGGACTAGTAACATTTAAATCTGAATCAGGCATGAATTTGACAACTGTTACTATTCTTTCTATTGATGGTAGAATAGTCAGAAGATTGATAGGTACTGGTCAGACAACTATTACTTGGGATGGCAGAAATACACAGGGGGAATTACTTTCAAGTGGGATTTATTTAATTCTGGCACAATTTGAAAATGGAAAAACAGCTACCTCAAAGATGACTTTGATTCACTAAATAGAAGATAAACCACAGCAGAAGATGCTCCGGAATGATCGAAATACCTGCTAACAAAAAAGTAGTTCGTTTTGGGAGTTTGGAAAGAGTATAAAAACCTGCATTTATAAAGAAGAGAATAGACCAGAACCCGAGCGTAGATAAATAGAGAAATGAGAGACCTACTGCTGGATTTTTGGTGAAAGCAATAAAAGGCGAGAGCAGAATCGGAATGAAAAAAATTGTTCCGAATCCGGCAGGCTGTTGATTATTTTTAATATTTGAAAAGTGTTTTATGGTCGGGCAGGCGATAAGAAGAAGGATCGCTGTTCCGGCAAATAGAGCTGTGACATACGATATTAATGGGGAAATTGAAAGGCCTTTGTAATTTGTCAAGTATTGATTAACTGCGGTCGCAATCATTGTGTACACGGCAAGCAGAAGATAATCGCGCTTAATGTAGGTGTAGTTTCTATGTGAAAGAGCCAATGCCGCGAAGAACGCAGAGATAAATACTCCGGAGAGTAGAGGTGATACCTTAATTATTTTCGAATCAAAAATTGTTAGGGGGAGAGCATTGCGACTATTCGAAGTAATGAAGAAAAAAAAGTTTACGAGTTCAAATTTCATATTGAATGAAATATACATTAAAATTTGGGGTCAGGCTTGAACTTATTTACTTTTTTAGAGTTTGAAATTACAAGTGGAAAGATATAAATTAGAAAAAGTAAATAAGTTCAAGCCTGACCCCATGGAGAGAGTATGAACTATGAGTTCACATACATTGCGCCGTCAAGGAGCGAAGAGCTTGTTGAACTGCTTTCAAATAACTCAAATACGAAAATGATTTTAGCTGGAGGAACTGATTTAATTCCGAGCATACGGCTGGGTGCATTTAAACCTGACACTGTTATCGACATCAAGAAGATTCCTGAACACAGAATAATTAAGTATGACGAAAAAGATGGCTTATCAATAGGTGCGGCTGTCACTGTAAATGAACTTATCGAAAACAGAATAGCTCAATCTAAATATCGTGCTCTTGTTTTGGCGGGCAAAGAGCTTGCGTCGAATCAGATTAGAAACAGGGCAACTGTTATAGGAAATATATGCAATGCCTCGCCGTGCGCTGATATGGCGCTTCCGCTTCTCTGCCTTGGAGCAAAAGTTATTTTGGTGTCGGCACGTGGCAGAAGAGAAATGTTGCTCCAAGATTTTTTTGCAGGCGTCAAAAAAACTCAGCTTGGTCTTGATGAATACTGCGAGCGAATCACAGTGCCTTCAGAATATTCAAACTCGTCCGCAGGTTTCAAAAAACTCAAACGAATTAAAGGACACGACCTCGCTCTAGTCAGCGTGTGCGCCACTCAAAATCAAAACTTGATTAGAATTGCAGTCGGCTCTTCAGCGCCTACACCGGTCTTTGCAGGCGAGTTTGATAAAAAAGTTACTCACGAAAAAATCATTCGAGAAGTTTTGAAAAAAGTTAATCCAATAGATGACATTCGCGCATCGAGAGAGTATCGATTGTTTATGCTTGAGGCATATTTGAAACGCTTATTGAAAGAGATCTCACGATGAAAACGATAAAAGTTTTTGTAAATGGAGAGAGATACACACGAAATATTCCTGAGCATATAACCTTATTGCGATTTATTCGTGATGAGCTCGGCTTGATTGGGACAAAGGAAGGATGCGGAGCAGGGGAATGCGGAGCGTGCACTGTGACAATGAATGGGAGAGCCGTGAACTCATGCATGGTGCTTGCTGTGGAAGCAGACGGCGCGCGAATCGAGACTGTTGAAGGCGAAACTGCCTCAACGAAACCTTCCAAACTGCAGGAACTTTTCGAAGAGCATCATGCGGTTCAGTGCGGTTTCTGCACGGCAGGAATGATAATGTCGATAAAAGAGCTCTTGAAAAATAATCCTAAACCTTCTGTCGAAGAGATAAAGCAGGGAATCGAAGGAAACCTTTGCAGATGCACGGGCTATCAGCAGATTGTCGAAGCTGTTTTAGATTACACGGGACAGTTGGAAAGTCCAGGAGAGTTGAAAATTGTTAGATGAATTAAAGAGCGATGCACTGAAGGTTGTAGGCAAAGAAAAAAAACGGGTGGATACTCTCGATAAAGTCACGGGCAGAACTTACTACACGGGTGATATTCGACTGCCGGGAATGCTTCATGCAAAAGTGAAGCGAAGTCCGCACGCGCGAGCTCGAATAATCCGAATCGATACATCGAAAGCAGAAAAACTTGACGGTGTTCGGGCAGTAGTGACAGGCGAAGAGCTCGATATCCGAGTGGGACTTTATGTTGTCGACAAATACATTCTCGCTCGAAAAGTTGTGAGACATTTTGGAGAAGCTGTGGCCGCAGTAGCGGCAGACACAATCGAGATTGCTCAGAAAGCTGTAGATTTAATTGAGGTCGAATACGAACCGTTGCCGGCAGTTCTCGATCCTGTTGTCGCATACGGTAAAAAAGCTCCGCTTGTTCATCCCGAACTCGGCTCGTATGAATACGTCAAGGCGGTTTTTACTCCGGTGCCAGGAACCAATATTGCAAATCACACGAAATTACGAAAAGGCGAGATCAAAAAAGGATTTGCTGAATCGGATTTCATTGTCGAGAGGGAATACACGAATCCATCGGTTCAGCATGTGCCTATGGAAACTCACGTCTCAATTGCGCGCTGGCTTGCTGGCGACCAGATAACAATATGGACTTCTGCTCAGTCGCCTTTCACTGTTCGAAATCTTTTTTGTTATTCATTCAAACTTTCTCATAAAAACGTGCGGGTCATAGTTCCAAATATTGGAGGAGCTTTTGGCGGAAAAGCCGGTATTCATCTTGAACCTCTCGTTGCAGTGCTTTCTAAAAAAGCCGGCGGAAGGCCCGTAAGGCTTGTTGCGACTCGGGAAGAGGAGTTCAGCATGCTTCCTTGCCGGAGCGCGCTTACTTACCGCATAAAGACTGGAGTGACAAAAGACGGAAAGATTGCGGCTCAGAAGATGACGATGTTTTGGGATTCCGGTGCGTATGCCGATTACGCGGTGAACGTCACGCGCGCGTCAGGATATTCCGGCGCAGGACCTTATGAGATTCCAAACGCATGGCTGGACGCCTACACGATGTATACGAATAAATCTTTCGGCACTGCCTATCGCGGATTCGGACACGTTGAGTTTTCGTGGGGAATTGAGCGGCACATGGACTTGTGCGCGCAAACAATAAAGATGGATCCGTATGAGTTTCGACGCCGCAATACTTTGAAGCCTGGTTCGATTACTTTGACTGGTGAAGAGATAAATCGGAATACGGGTAATGTCACTCGTTGCCTCGATGAGGCCGCGAAAGCCATTGGATATGGTAAGCTTTCGGCAAAAGAAAAAGCTCGGCAGAAAAGAACCGGAATGAAGATTGGAAAAGCTGTAGTAGCTCTTCATAAAGCACCTGCGATGCCGCCATTTACCGGAACAGTTGTTATACTTCGAATGAATGAGGACGGCACGGTGACCGCGAATTTTTCGCTGACTGAAGTTGGAGCAGGAACTTACACATCTGTTGCGCAGATAATTGCGGAGCGTCTAAAGTTTCCGTTGGAAAAGATAAAGGTCTCGATCGACACTGACACTGAGCATGACCCTTACGACTGGCAGACTGTTGCCTCGAAAGGACTGCTTCTCACGGGCAATGCGGGAATACTTGCCGCCGAAGATTTGCTTTCAAAAGCTTACGAAGTTGCCGGACAGATTCTTCGAGCAAAAACTTGCGACCTCGATAACGACGATGAAAAGATTTTTGTCAGGCATCATCCAAAGCATTCAATTACATTCAGACAAATTGCGGTTGGATATGCTTATTCTGACGGAAATGGAATTGGAGGACCGCTTGTTGGAGTGGGAAGATACATTGCGCAGGGACTTACGAATATTGACAAGGAGACCGGCCAGGGCAATCCTGCGCTCGCTTGGACTTATGGAGCTCACGGCTTGATCGTAGAAGTGGATTCGAATACAGGTGAATATAATGTGCTAAAAGTTGCTTCTGTTTTTGATGTAGGACGCGCTGTAAATCCTAGAAGCGTTCGAGGCCAGGCGATTGGCGGAATGATTCAGGGGCTGGGAACTGCAATGTGCGAGGGCTACATCTACGATAAAGAAGGAAGGCTTCTCAATATTAATTTTACCGATAACAAAATCCCAACTGCGCTCGATGTGCCGGAGGAGATAGAAAGTATTGTTGTCGAGACTCCGCAGATAGACGGCCCTTATGGAGCGCGCGGAGTCGGTGAGCATTCGATGATAGCTGTATGCGCCGCGCTTGGGAATGCGATTCAAAATGCTGTCGGAGCGGATATCAGTCACATGCCGATACGTCAGGAAGATGTCTGGCGCGCTTTGAAAAATAAAAGTTCGATAGACAATTTTATTACTCGTTGCAGTGTGGGCTGTAGAAGATAATGTTATAGGGGAGGAAAAAAATGGCTGACGAAAATATGAACCATAAAAAGCTGAACATCATTTTTGTGCTTATTCGAGGATTGTCATTTTCGATCTTTATACCGATTATCTTAATTTTGATTGCAGACATAATTTTTTCGCCGTTTCTTCATCCCTTGTTGAGAATTATTGCCGGAGTATTTTTAGTTCTTGTCGGAGTACATCTTTTGCTTTTTAGAAAGAGGCATTCCGAAGAACATTTTGAAGAGATGATAATTGGTCTTGAGAATGCAAGAGGCAATGATGCGGTATTATTCAGAAACCCTGCGCCTCCAGAAGTGGTAAAGCATTTTTATAGCTATCTCGGAGTGATCCTCACCTTTATAGGTCTTTTATTTATTTTTGCTTCATGACTGAAAGTAATTTTGGAGCGCGAATTTGCACACTTAAAAGAATTGAGTCATCAGGTTGTTTGCGAGGCGAGGTCACAAATATATTTGATCATTCTTTCAACGCAAAGCTAGACGGAAAGATTTGGAATTTAAATCTCGCTGAGGATCATCTTAATCCGTATTCGATACTTGTAAATGAAACTACACTCAAAAAAGTTTTTGGAGGAATGAGAGTTGAGATTAAGCATCGAAGAGCCAGAATTGGTTTATTTGAAGGATTGATAGATAGAGATATATTCGACCCAATTCAGTCCGATTTTTTTTCAGTAGAGTTTTTTTTGAAGAACATAAATTTATTGCGGCGTATTCTAATAAAATTTGGGAAGCGATCTGCTGTAACCGAGGCGCTTTTTTCAAACCGGAAAAATTCTTTTTTTGAACCTGTTCACAATCTGATTGAGGAGTTGCCTTACACTAATTTAAATAAATTCGAAAGATTTTTTGGCGGCGGAGAAGGACTTACTCCGGCTTGGGACGATTTCATATGCGGAGTTATTCTTGCAGATAGATTTTACGGCGGAGCTTCTATTGAAGTCAGCAAAGAATTTTTAAAGAGCATCGAGAAGAGAACAACCGCAATTTCTTTTCAGAGTATCGAACTTGCGGCGGAAGGAAAAAGCTCGCTTTGCATTGAAAGAATTATTTCGAAGATGGGGTGTGAAAGGATAGCTTCTGCTGAATTCATGAGAGCCTTGTCAATCGGGCACTCTTCGGGCTCTGACATTCTTTCAGGGGTTATGGCGTGTTCTGAAGCTAATCATAAAAAAGACTCAGTTGGAAATTTAGCTGTGTATTAATGATTTATCAAAAACGAATTTTCAATAGAATGAATCTATGATTAATGAGCGAAAAAATTCAGCTATACTTTTTGTTATTGTATTATTAGCTGTATTGCTAAGACTCCCAGGACTTTCATGGGGACTGCCGAATCAAATGCACCTTTGGCCATACAATACTGATGAATCGTATGTCTTTCGCATGTTTGAAGGAATGGAGCCTGCCAAATTAAATTTTCGTCCTCCATTATATTTATGGGGCGCATTTTATGTTTATACCGCTGGAGTCGCACTTGCTGTTGGAGCAAAGACAGGAATTCTTACTCTTGTATCAAACCGCCAATTTTATGCAGATAATCCTATTGAACTTGCAAAGCTTTATCTGACGGTGCGTTTTATTACATTTTCTTTTTGGCTCATTTCTCTACTGCTCCTTCATCGATTGACAAAAAAGTTATATGGAGAATTCAGCGCCTCTTTTGCCATTGCAATATATTCTCTAGTTCCTCTTTCAGTAATATCTTCAACAATTGCAACTCCACATATAGCGGAGCTTTGCTTTTCGTTAGCTACAATGATTAATGCATGGAGTCTTCAAAATGATAACAGTCTGCGCAGATATTTATGGATCGGTTTTTTCTTTGGGCTGGCTACTTCCACTCTTATTGATTCGGTTGTCCTAGCAGTTCCAATTGTGACTGCTCATATTTTATCAAAACCTCAAGGTTTATTTTGCCGGCAAAACGGCAGGCTATTTATTACTTTTGCCGTCGGCATCGCTATTTTCATATTGATTAATCCATATCTTCTCATGCCTAATGAAGCTACAAACAAAAGCCTGAATTTTTCTTACGCATATTTTTTTAAAACATCACATCCAAGCTTTACTAATTTCTTCAATTATCTTTCCTATGCTGTTTCATGGCCGATAATTGCCGCCGGCTTAATTTCTATCCTTTCAGTTGTTCGATTAAAAAATCGTGAATCGATATTTTTAGTTTCATGGCTATTCATCTACGCAGTAGTTATTTTTCTGGACGGACCACGTTTTATGAGAAGACATATCGGACTGCTTCCGCCTCTAATAATATTTTTAAGTTATGGAGTATCGAAACTTAAGGGAAAAATTCGATTGAGCGTTGCGGCTTTTTTAATTCTTTCCGCTGTGATTCCGAGTATTGCATATTTGGATCTTTATAAAAGTCCGGATGTTCGAACTAATGCGAGGGAATGGGTGGATAAAAATATTCCGCAGGGAGTTTCGATTGGGGTTTTTGATTGGCATAGAGGACCTCATCTTAACATCAAACGGAATTCTGTTTTTCTTATTACACGAGGTGAGCCTGATACTGCAATAAAGTATTTTATCGCTACCGAGAATGAATATCCTAGTGAACTTGCGCTGAGTCGATGGCCTGGTTCGAAGATAATAAATAGATTTCGCCGAGTTCCCATGCTGGGCCCCTTTTCATGGAGACTCGAAAACGCTCCGGAAGATTGGCTTTATACTGCTCCTGACATTTATATTTTGAGAGTAGGAACAGATCAAAAATAATCACCGTATTTTTTGAAAAGAATTAGATTTGCAAAGAAATTTGATTATACTATTTATGAAAGGAATTTAATTTGTGAGTGTAAAAAAAATTCTAGTTCGTAAATCAACTTATTTTGATTCTGTCTCTCTTATGAGAATTGGTGAAGCTGTAAAAAAAGAGTCTGGTGTTTTGAATGTCGTTGTCGGAATGGGCACAGACTTTAACATTGACAGTCTTAAGCGCCTTGACCTTTTTGCTCCCGAACTTAATGGAATAACTCCTAACGATCTTGTTATAGCTGTTCTAGCAGATAACGCTGAGAATGCTCAGAAAGGCGCTGAGAAAGCCGAGAAGCTTTTGACTGAGCGAGTTATTTCGAAAGTATCAGCAGATTATTCTCCGCCTACGTTGAAAGGTGCGATAGAGCTTGATGCTCTTTCAAACGTTGTGCTCATATCCGTTCCAGGACGATTTGCAGGGCGAGAAGTCAGAACTGCGCTGGAGAACGGAAAGCACGTGATGCTATTTTCAGATAACGTTTCGGTTGAAGAAGAGATCGAGCTGAAGGATGAGGCATTGCGACGCGGGCTTTTGATGATGGGACCGGATTGCGGCACCACGATACTGAATGGAGTGCCGCTAGCCTTTTCAAATGTTGTCCGTCGAGGCGATATCGGTGTAGTTGCGGCATCCGGCACGGGACTTCAAGAAGTGACCTCGCTGATTCATCGATTCGGATGCGGAATAACTCAAGCGATCGGCGTTGGCGGCCGCGATCTTTCCGAACGCGTTTCAGGAAGAATGACTATCTTAGCGGCGAAAGCGCTTGGAGCAGATCCCGCGACAAAAGTTATTTTGCTCGTCTCGAAACCTCCGGCGCCTTCTACAGAGGAATTACTATGTTCGGAATTGAAGTCGCTTGATAAGCCGATTGTTATTTATTTTATCGGAGCCGATTCAGCTAAAATAAAAAATGCGGGATTTGAGCCTGCAGATAATCTCGAGAATGCCGCGGCTAAGGCATGCGAATTGTCATCAGGCACAGAGATAATTCAGATCGTCTCAAATGAAGAAATTAGTAAGAAGGCAGTGAAGATGCAGGGGCGATTTATCAGGGGACTTTATTCAGGAGGTACGCTCTGTGATGAGATGCAGAGACAGCTTCTGCCTCTGCTTGGAACGATATATTCGAATACTCCTGTTCCCGGCGCAAAAAAACTTTCTGATATTCATAGAAGCGAGGGGCACACAATAATTGATCTTGGCGACGATGATTTTACGCGCGGCCGAGCGCATCCAATGATCGATCCGACAGCTCGCATTGAACGCTTGCAGTCGGAATTTGCAGACGCTTCTGCAGGCATGATTCTTTTCGATGTCGTTCTCGGATACGGCTCGCATCCGGATATGGCGGGAGCAATGTCTGATGCGATAGTGAAGGCTAGAAAAGAGACAAACCGCAATCCGATACTTGTTGCAAATATTCTCGGCACAGACGAGGACCCTCAGAATTATGGAGAGCAAGTAAAAAAACTTTCTGAAATTGGAGTGCATGTATTCCCGTCGAATATATCTGTTGCTCGCTTTGTTTCTGCAGTAATTGGAGGTTTAAGATGAAAGAAGCATCTCTTGAAAATATCACAAAACTTTTTAATTCTGAAATTCGAGTAATCAATTTGGGGATTCCAATATTTGCGGACGAACTCAAGAAGCAGAACGTGAAGGTCATGAGTGTTGATTGGCGGCCGCCTGCAGGCGGAAACGAAAAGACAATGAATTTACTGGATCGAATTCGAGCAAAGAAAAAAGTTTAAGGAGGAAAAAATGGCAGATTTAGAAAAAGCGAACAAAGAAGCGATATCGAGGATTCAATCCTCTCAACCATATCTTGTAGGTCTTTCGACGGCCGGCGAGACAGTTCCAGGCATGAAGAAGAATATGGTTCTTCATGCCGGTCCTCCGATTACGTGGGAACGGATGTGCGGCCCGATGCGCGGCGCAGTTGCCGGTGCGCTCGTTTACGAGGGACTTGCAAAAAATGTTGAAGAAGCGGAAAAGCTTGCGGCAGATGGTGAGATTATTTTTTCACCGTGGCATGAGCACAACGGCGTCGGCCCGATGGCAGGAGTTGCAACTGCTAAGATGCCTGTCTGGATTTTGAAAGATAAAGTTCACGGGAACAATACTTATTGCACATTGAATGAAGGACTAGGAAAGGTATTGCGTTATGGAGCAAATTCAGCGGAAGTTCTCGATCGTTTGAGATGGATGGAAAATGAACTCGCTCCAATTTTGAAAGAGACTCTTTTACTGAAGGGCGAAATTAATCTCAAGATGATAATCGCGCAGGCTCTTCAGATGGGCGACGAGGTGCACAACAGAAATCGCGCCGGAACTTCTCTTCTGATAAGAGAACTCGCGCCTGCGATGATTGAAGTGAAGGCAGATACGAAGGCGAAGAAGAAGGTATTGGAGTTCATTAATGGAAACGACCATTTCTTTTTAAACCTCTCGATGCCTGCGGCAAAGGCGATTACGATGGCTGGTGAATGGATTGAGGGATCGAGCATTGTGACTACTATGTGCAGAAATGGAACTGATTTCGGAATAAGAGTTTCAGGGTTGAAGAACCAATGGTTTACAGGGCCGGCTCAGATTGTGAAGGGACTTTTGTTTCCGGGCTTCACCGAGAAAGATTGCAATCCGGATATTGGCGACAGCGCGATAACGGAGACATCAGGACTCGGAGGATTTTCAATGGCTGCGGCTCCCGCGATAGTGAAGTTCGTCGGAGGAAGCGCGCAGGACGCTTTGAATTTTACTCAGAAGATGTACGAGATTACTGAAGCCGAGTCAGAAACTTTTCAGATTCCTTCGCTTGATTTTCGAGGTTCACCAACCGGTATTAATCTTCTCAAGGTGTGTGAATTAGGACTGCTCCCGCAAATCAATACCGGAATTGCGCATCGAATGCCCGGAATCGGGCAAGTCGGAGCGGGACTTGTTAATCCTCCAATGAAATGTTTTGAAGATGCGCTTGAAGCTTTCGCTGAAAAATACGCATAAGAGAGAAAGTGAGATAACAATGAAGAGATCAAAGATAGTACTGGATAAGCATGCGTAGCAAGCACAGGCGAGGCGTCCATTGACGCGAGGCGTCTGTTGACGCGAGGCGTCTATTGACGCGGAGCGCCTGTGCCTCCATGACGTCTCCCGTTATATTTGAAATTGCAAATTGGAAAGTGCAAATTGAAAATTTTATTTTTCCAATTTTCATTTTTCAATTATTTTACATGTTCCACGGGAGAGAGGAATATTGTATCTCATCCGAGTTGCTTGCACAGGCGGAGCGCCTATTGACGCGGAGCGCCTGTGCCTCCAACATGCACCCCTCTTTCATTCATCCGCCAAAAGCACAAGTATCAGACTAGCAATTACGGTCCACCAAATCAGCCTGAAGTCTGCTGCAGTAGCAAAGAAAAAATTTGAAAGCGCATAAAATATTCCGCTTGCTCCTACTGCAATTCCTGCATAATTTTTTTTGCGATAACGAAGAATATAAAAAAGCGTTGCTGTCAACAAAAGTAAATAAAACCATCCTCGAAATAATAGCGAATTTCGAAGAGCATAAAGAATCATAACAGTGATCTTTGTTCGCGAAGAGAGTTCAGTCGATATACCCATATCATTATTCTGAATCCCTGTCTGAAATGGATACCATACCTCTTCTGCAAATCCCCACTGAAATGCTCCAAGCATTATTCTGTGCCGCAAATAGAGAAGAGGATGCCGAGTAAGCGCAGAAAGCCATGCAGTAAAAAGTATTTTAAGTTCTTGCGGATTGCGGGTCATTTTCAACCTGTTTGGATTTTTTGGATTGTAAATTTTCTCTACTCTGAACGGCTGATAAATACTTATCCAATCTTCGTAAGTCATATTCTTATTATTTTGAAAAACCTTCGGCACAGTCTTCTCACCTGTCATTGCAGAAATTGCTGTGAGGTCGTGAGCCATAAACCACTGAGTCGGAAGATACGACGGCTCATCAATTAAAGTTTTAGTCGCAATCGCATTGAATAAAACTAAAGATGCAAAGATTAAAGAGCCAATTGCAATTTTTTTCTTCATCGATGTAATTGCATTTTTTAGTGTAATGTGACTCATCCAGAAACAGAGCGGCAATACGGCAGTGATTGCGTTATGTCGAACTCCAATTGCATAAAGCAAAACAAAAAAATTCATACATAATAAAATCCTTTTCGTTTTGCACTCATCAACAGTTGATGCTTTGCTCAATAAACCTACAGCAAGAACTAAATCAGAACCCATTGCAACGTCTTTCCAAATCGTCGAGAGAAGCGCAATAACCGGAGGGAAAAATCCTATTACGAAAAGAAATAACAATGACAATTCTTTTCGAGATGACCTGGAATCGAGAATAAAAGCCATTCCGAGCCAAAATAAAAGGTTATTGAATAACAGCATTCCCTGCTGGCCCGGCCAAATCAAATCTATGAAATGCCATACAAAGGCCATCATCGGCGGATGCCAATCAGTGAAATGAAAGCTCTGCGCTTCGGTAAATTGCTCAAACGAATCCTTTGACATAAACCCTGGAAAGAAAAGATAAGTGACGGTAATAGCTCCAAGAAACGCCGCAAAATAAAGCAATAATCTTGATTCAAATACTCGCTTCATTTTTCTCGCGAATCAGAACGATTAGCAAAAGGTGAACTTGAGAAATGAAACTCTTCAATAATTTTTCCGCTCTTTTTAATTTTGATGAAAGAGTCGCTTGGATTTAATTTCAAATTATCTTTTCCGCTTCCGACAAAACAACTGCAGTATCCGTCATTCAAGCCGACAACCGCGCTTTCATCTTCTTTTCTCATTTCGAAAATAAGTGTTCTCGAGCGATTATCCGCAAAAATGGGTTTAAATTCTCCGCTGAATAGAGCATTGTATTTTTTTCTGATTTCAATTAATTTTTTTACATGGAGTTTTAAATCAATGTCCTGCTTCGACGTATCCCAAAGCATATCTCCACGCGCCTCTTGAACATTTTTTTCAGAGAGCCCTATTTCGTCTCCGTGATAAAGCATCGGAATGCCGGGAAGCGTGAGCAAAAAAAAGAATGCTTTAAATGTTCTTTCACGACCTGCAATTGAGATGAATCGTTCGGTGTCATGATTGCCGAGAAAGTTCCACGACATATTCAGAAAGCGTTTAGGATATGTTGCCTGCAGATTTGAAACTCGTTCCAGAAAAGTTTCGGGCGAGGAGTCTTCAATAAAGAAAGTCCGTATATTTTCCCGAAATAAAAAGTTAGTGACTCCGTCTGAAAGATTTTTATGTGCGTATTGCGGAGCAAAGTGCCAGTCTTCGATCCAGATCGGTTTGCCGCAAAGTTTTTTTTTGATTTCTTTCAAAAAATCGAATGGCAGAAGGTGCGCTGCATCCAGCCGCCAACCGTCGGCTCCGCTCCATCGATCAAGAACTTTTAGAATTTTCTTTCTGACTTCAGGCTTTTGCGCATCGAGTTTTGGAAGATGATTCCCATCCTTCCACATCATAGTTTTGTTTTTGTCCTTCATTATGTAGTAGCGTCTTCTTGAAACAGGATTTTTGAACCAAGGATGCTCATGAGAAGTATGATTGAAGACTCCGTCAAGTATCAAAAGCATGTTATTTTGATGAACCGTTTCGACAAGCTCGAGATAATCTCTGTAAGTTCCTAACATTGGGTCAATAGAATTGTAATCGATTGTGTCATATCTGTGAGGACTTCCCGCAGTAAAGATAGGATTCAAATATATTGCAGTGACACCGAGCTCTTTGAGATAAGGAATAGTCTCGGTGATACCGCGGAGCGTGCCGCCGTGAAAAGAATTATTTTCTTTTGATTGAACTACTTTGTCGTTTTTTTTCCAACGGTCAGGAAAGATCTGATAGACAATTTCTCTACCTGGAATGAATTTTCTTTTGTGAGCCATAATGCATTTTATAATAACGGAATATATTTTATTGAACAAGGTTTGGAAATTGATGCGGTTTTCTGAACCGCGCGCCCTTCGCTACACAAGAGCCCCCGAAATATCATCGCCTTCACAGGCAAATCAACCCGTCGGGCGCGCCGCTTGCCGTTTTTGCAAGCCGCGTGAACGACGAATCATGGTTGCGCGCGGTTGCGCGAAGCGACCACAGGGAGCGTAGCCAGAAACCCGTCGTTAGAAGAAAGCCACCGTTGCAATGTATCAAGCAAAAAACGCCACGGTTCACTTGTTAAAAACCCAAAGCATATAGGATTGCTATCTTTATTTCTACAAGTCGATCATTTGATAAAGTCGCGATGAGAGAACCAAGGTGCGATTTTTCGACCGTGCGCAGGTGATCAAGATTCACGACGCAATCATTTTGCAGACCATCTTCAATCGACAAATGGACTTGCGATGGCACTTCTCGAATAGCCGACGTAATAGGCGCAACAGTAACCGTCTTCAGATATTCAATATGAGCAGCGCGAGTCAGCACAAGCACTGGCCGTTTTTTATCGGGCTTAGAAAACTTGTACCAACGGATTTCACCGCGGCATATCAATCCGGCCATACTTGCTCCGCTTCCCAACCGGCGTATTCCTCTCGTTTCTGCGGATGCTTTCGGTAACCCTCTCTGTGCTTGGCTTCAAGATCACGGTCACGCAATACTTTCAGCGCATCGATAAGCGCTTTCCGAGTAAAACCGGAGCGAGTCGTCTTTAGCCTACGCGCCGCGCTATCTACCGCTGTAACAAGCGCGGGATCCAGAGTCATCTGAACAGTTCGCATTTCCACCTCCAAAGTGTATAGCTATCATAATAGCTACTACGTGTCGGTGCCAACGGGAAAATAAGTTACGCAGCGATTCCGCAACGTGCGGAAAATTAGCGGGAAAAACGAGTCGGAATTTGTTGCGAGGTCATAGAAACGCGGTAGAGCAGGGTATTTTCGGAAAAAGTCGGTCGCAGGATGACGAATTTCGGTTCAATCTGAGCAATGCCGGATTTTAGGGCAAAGGTATTACGTCTCGTTTTGTGTCCTGCTTCGACGTATCCCAAGGTTTGAATAGAGAATCGAGAGCTCTACATTGCCAATAAAGCGCTGTAGCCGTATCATCTTCATGTGATTGAAAAACGAATTTT
>Ga0100398_1002722_pt1 | contig 14662 bp, 27 predicted proteins | sample CryGeymeta201522_FD_81568 | JGI IMG/M metagenome (GOLD analysis project Ga0100398, IMG submission 81568) | Groundwater microbial communities from Crystal Geyser aquifers in Utah, USA - Crystal Geyser metaG 2015-22 | ecosystem: Environmental > Aquatic > Deep subsurface > Groundwater | place: USA... | reverse complement strand
GAGGAGGAATCGCGATGGCGAAGAAGAAGTTTGAGCGGACCAAGCCGCATGTCAACGTGGGGACCATCGGTCACATCGATCATGGCAAGACGACCTTAACGGCGGCGATCACCAAGCAACTGGCGACGCGCGGCGGGGCGACGTTCGTGCCGTTTGATCAGATCGACAAGGCGCCGGAAGAGCGCGAGCGCGGGATCACCATCGCCACGGCGCATGTGGAATATGAGACGGCGAACCGGCATTACGCGCACGTGGACTGCCCCGGTCACGCCGACTACATCAAGAACATGATCACCGGCGCGGCCCAGATGGATGGGGCGATCCTGGTGGTGGCGGCCGATGACGGACCGATGCCCCAGACCCGAGAGCACATTTTGCTGGCGCGTCAGGTCGGGGTGCCCTACGTGGTGGTGTTCTTGAACAAGGTGGACATGGTGGATGATCCGGAGCTGATCGAGCTGGTGGAGCTGGAGCTTCGGGAGCTGCTGAGCAAGTACGATTTTCCGGGCGATGATATTCCGATCATCAAGGGTTCGGCGCTGAAGGCGCTGGAGGCGGATGATCCGAAGTCGGCCGAGGCGGCGCCGATTTTCGAGCTGATGGATGCGGTGGACTCCTATATACCGAACCCGGTGCGCGATATCGATAAGCCGTATCTGATGCCGATCGAGGATGTGTTTTCGATCAGTGGTCGGGGCACGGTGGTGACCGGCCGGGTGGAGCACGGCCAGATCAAGGTTGGCGAGGAAGTGGAGATCGTCGGGTTCAAGCCGACCTCGAAGACGGTGTGCACGGGAGTGGAGATGTTCCGCAAGACCCTGGATTCGGGTCAGGCGGGCGACAACGTGGGGCTGCTGCTGCGTGGGGTGAAACGCGATGAAGTGGAGCGCGGTCAGGTGGTGGCGAAACCGGGGAGCATCACCCCGCACACCAAGTTCAAGGCCGAGGTGTATGTGTTGAAGAAAGAGGAAGGTGGGCGGCACACGCCGTTTTTCCCCGGGTATCGGCCGCAGTTTTATCTGCGCACCACGGATGTCACCGGGGTGGTGACGCTGCCGGAAGGCGTGGAAATGGTGATGCCGGGCGATAACATCAACATGGAGGTGGTGCTGATCACGCCGGTGGCGTTGGAGAAGGAACTGCGCTTCGCGATCCGCGAAGGCGGTCGCACGGTGGGGGCCGGGGTGATCACGGAAATCATCGAATAGGCGCGGGCGACCAACGCAACGACCCAAGCCGTGGATTTTGCCGCCTGTAACAGGCATGAATAGGAACGACTGCAATGATGACCATGAACCAACGCATCCGAATCCGTCTGAAAGCCTACGACCACAAGCTCCTGGACCAGGCCGCCAGCGAAATCGTCGGCACGGTGAAGAAGACCGGGGCGCGCGTTGCCGGCCCGATCCCGCTGCCCACCAAAATCCACAAATACACCGTGTTGCGGTCGCCGCATATTGATAAGAAATCGAGAGAACAGTTTGAGATTCGCGTCCATAAACGTCTTGTGGATATCTTGGAGCCGACCCAGCAGGCCGTGGACAGCTTGATGAAGCTGGACCTGTCGGCCGGGGTTGACGTGGAGATCAAACTGTAGGCCCGAGGCGGCCGGACTTTGGGAAAGAGAGCATGGCAATGGTCAAGGCAATAGTAGGACGAAAAATTGGGATGACCCGGGTCTTCGCCGAAGACGGGAGGTCGGTGCCGGTCACCGTGGTGCAGGCCGGCCCCTGTGTGATCACCCAGATCAAGACTCAGCAGCGCGACGGCTATCAGGCGCTCCAGGTCGGCTTCGGCGCTTGCCGTGAACAGCGCGTCACTCGCCCACTCAAGGGCCATATGGACAAGGCCGGCAAGGGTTATTTTCGGGTGCTCAAGGAATTTCCCACGGACGACCCCGGGGCCTATGAACTGGGCCAGGAGATCCGGGCCGATGAGTTCGAGGTGGGCGAACGGATTGATGTCAGCGGGGTCACCAAGGGCAAGGGTTTTGCCGGTACCATCAAGCGCTGGGGGTTTCAGCGCGGTCCGGTGACCCACGGTTGCAAGAATATTCGTGAACCTGGTTCCACCGGTTGCGCCACCTATCCGGGTCGAGTGATCAAGGGCAAGAAGATGCCCGGGCAAAAAGGCAACAGGAACAAGACGGTGCTGAACCTGACGGTGGTCGATGTGCGACCGGAGGACAATCTGCTCCTGATCAAGGGAGCGGTGCCGGGGGCCGACAACGGCATCGTGTTCATCCGGAAAACCAATCGCGCCTAGGGATAGAGGGTCATCATGCCGAGTGTGGATGTGTACGACAACAATCGTGAAGTGGTGGATCGGCTGGAGCTGCGCGAGGACATATTCGCAGTCGCGGTGAACCCTCACGTGTTGCACGAAGTGGTGCTGTACCAACTGGCGAAACGCCGGTCCGGGACGGCCAAGGTCAAGGGGCGCAGCGAAGTCAAGGGGGGTGGGCGCAAACCCTGGCGGCAGAAGGGTACCGGGCGCGCCCGCTCGGGCACCAGCCGGTCTCCGATCTGGCGCGGGGGTGGCACCATTCATGGGCCGCAGCCGCGGGATTACACCATGAGTGTGCCGAAGAAGGTGCGCAAGCTGGCGTTGAAGATGGCGCTCAGCCAAAAACTTCTGGACCGGGAATTGACCGTGGTCGATCGTTTCGGCCTGGAGCAGATCCGGACCAGGGACTTTATCCAGATCATCGATCGATTTAAGCTGGAGAAGCCGCTGGTGGTGATCGCCGAGCGTGACGAGATTATCGAGAAGTCGGCGCGGAATATCCCCAACTTGAAGGTGCTCCGTTCGGAAGGCCTCAATGTTTATGACGTGCTGAACCACCATACCCTGGTCCTGACCAAGGACAGCGTGGGCAGAATTGAGGAGGCATTGAGCCGATGAAGGAGAAAGCCTATCAAACCCTGAAGCGCCCGTTGATCACCGAAAAGAGCACGGCGGGAAAAGAGCAGTTCAACAACCTCTATTTTGAGGTCGACCGGGGGGCCAACAAGATCCAGATCAAGCAGGCCGTGGAGCAGATCTTTCGGGTCAATGTCTTGCAGGTGCGGACTGCCATGGTCAAGGGCAAGCTCAAACGAGTGGGGCGCCACACCAGCAAGACCCCGGATTGGAAAAAGGCCGTGGTGACGATCAAGCCCGGCCAGCGGGTGGAATTCTTCGAGGGGGTCTAGGCAGCGTCGGCGGGCGGCTGCAGCGAGCTTTCAGGTCCAAGCAGGATAAAGAGGAATCTCATGGCTATCAGGAAAATCAATCCCAGGAGCCCCGGAGGCCGGTTCCAGACTTACTCCAATAACGAGGAGATCACCCGGAGTGAGCCTGAGAAAAGCCTGGTGGTGTCGCTGAATAAAGGCGGCGGTCGCAACAACAATGGGCGCATCACGGCGAGACATCGCGGTGGTGGCCACAAACGGCGCTACCGGATCATCGATTTTAAACGCAATAAGGATGGGATCCCGGCCAAAGTCGCGACCATCGAGTACGATCCCAACCGATCGGCCAATATCGCCCTGCTCCATTACGTGGATGGCGAGAAGCGCTACATCCTGGCTCCGGTCGGCATGGTGGTCGGCGATGAGATCCTCACTGGAGAACACGCCGATATCAAGCCGGGCAACTGTCTGCGGCTCGAAAACATGCCGCTTGGCAGTGTGGTCCACAACATCGAAATGTTTCCCGGCAAGGGCGCGCAATTGGCGCGTTCGGCCGGGACCAGTGCCCAGTTGATGGCGAAGGAAGGCAAGCATGCGATTTTGCGGCTGCCGTCCGGAGAAATGCGGATGGTGCCGATCCTGTGCAAAGCCACGGTCGGTCAGGTGGGCAACATCGAACATGAAAATCTGTCGATCGGTAAGGCCGGGCGCACACGCTGGCTGGGCAGGCGGCCCCATGTTCGCGGCGTGGCCATGAACCCGGTCGATCACCCGATGGGTGGCGGCGAAGGCCGCAGTTCCGGTGGGCGCCATCCATGCACCCCCTGGGGTAAGCCGACCAAGGGCTATCGGACGCGTAAGGCCAAGAACAGCGATAAGCTGATCATTCGTCGCCGCAAAAAATAAAGTAAGGAGGAAAGGGTGCCTCGTTCGCTTAAAAAGGGACCTTTCGTTGATGATCATCTGCTGAACAAAGTGCTCCACGCCCAGCAGACGGGAGACCGCAGGGTGATCAAAACCTGGTCGCGACGCTCGACAATTGTCCCGGAATTCGTCGGCATCACGCTTGCCGTGCACAACGGCAAGAAATTTATTCCCGTGTTCATCAGCGAAAACATGGTCGGACACAAGCTGGGTGAGTTTTCGCCGACCCGGACCTTCTATGGCCACTCTGGGGACAAGAAGTCGCGGGTGAAAGGGAAGAAGTGATGGAAATTCGGGCTGTTTCCAAGTACCTGAGGATTTCGCCGAGTAAGGCACGGCTGGTGGTCGACTTGGTGCGCAACAAGCCGGTCGATCAGGCCTTGACGTTGCTCAAGTTCACCCCGAAAAAGGGAGCTCGCTTGGTCAGTAAGACCCTGCGATCCGCCGTGGCCAACGCCGATCAATCGGAAGAGATGGATATGGAGAGTCTGTTCATCAAGTCCATTTATGTGGACGAGGGCCCTCGGTTGAAACGCTGGCAGCCGCGATCGATGGGGAGAGCGAACAGGATCATCAAGCGAACCAGTCACATCACCGTTGTTTTGGCTGAAAAGTAGTGGAGGTGCGGTTTGGGACAAAAAGTCAACCCAGTTGGATTTCGTCTTGGCGTCATTCGGTCGTGGGACTCCAAGTGGTTCGCGACCAAGGACTATGGAAAGCTGGTTCAGGAAGACAGCTTGATTCGCAAATTCATCAAGAAGCGTCTGTATCATGCCGGGATTGCCAAGATCGAGATCGAGCGCGCCGCCAACCGGGCTAAAATCAGGATCCACACGGCCCGTCCAGGAATCGTGATCGGCAAAAAGGGAGCGGAGATCGAAGCCTTGAAGCGAATCCTGGAACGCCAATTCAAGCGTGAACTGCTGCTTGATATCCAGGAAGTTCGCCGCCCGGAACTGGATGCCACCTTGGTGGCGGAAAACATCGCGCTGCAACTGGAGCGGCGGGTGGCCTTCCGGCGGGCCATGAAGCGCGGCGTATCGTCGGCGCTGAAATTCGGTGCCAAGGGCGTTCGGGTGGCCTGTGCCGGTCGGTTGGGCGGTGCTGAAATGGCTCGACGCGAGTGGTACCGTGAGGGCCGGGTGCCGTTGCACACCCTCAGGGCCGACATCGATTACGCGATTGCCGTTGCCCGCACCACCTACGGGGTCATCGGGGTGAAGGTGTGGATATTCAAAGGCGAGGTGCTGCCCGAGTGATCAGCCCAGCAACCAACGGCGCGGCTTCGATGGGGCAGCGATGCCGTGGAAATGGCAGCCATCGGGTGGCCTGAGGTCGATAGGAGTTTAGTCAATGCTAGCGCCCAAACGAGTCAAATATCGCAAAGTGCAGAAAGGCCGAATGCGGGGCAAGGCGTTCCGTGGAAGCCACCTCAACTTCGGCGAGTTCGGGATCAAAGCCACGGTTTGCGGCAAGATCAGTTCCAAGCAGATCGAGGCCGCTCGTATCGCCATTACCCGTCATGTGAAGCGCGGCGGCAAGGTGTGGATTCGGATTTTCCCGGACAAGCCGTTTACCAAAAAGCCCGCTGAAACTCGAATGGGCAAAGGCAAGGGCCCACCGGAGGGATGGGTTGCCGTGGTCAAGCCCGGCCGAATGCTCTATGAACTCCAGGGAGTCCCGGAAGACATTGCGCGCGAGGCTTTTCGGCTGGCGGCCCACAAGCTGCCCGTGGCCACTCGGTTCATAGCCAGGCAGGATGCCATATGAAAGCAAGTGCTTTGAAGGAAATGACCAAGGATGAGTTGCTTCAGAAGCTCGCGGAGCTCAATGAGGCGCATTTCAATCTAAAATTCCAGCACGCCGCGGGGCAACTGGAGAATACCGCCCAGTTGAAGAAGCACCGACGCGATCGCGCCAGGGTCTTGACCCTGCTCCGTGAACAGACTGGCCTGGACCAGTCTCGAGAGGCGAAATGATGGGTGAGCAAAGCTCGAATCGCAAGAGGCGGGTTGGAATGGTCTTGAGCGACAAGATGGACAAGACCGTGGTGGTTGGAGTTGAACGGCTGGTGCCGCATCCGGAGTATAAGAAATACGTCCGCCGGCAGAATAAATTCGCGGCCCATGATGCCGGCAATCAGTGCAAGCCTGGAGATCGTGTGCTGATCGAGGAAAGTCGGCCGTTGAGCAAGACTAAAAGCTGGGTGGTCGTGGAAGTGCTGGAAAAAGCGACGATCTAGGCTGATGCGCGGACAATCGACGGCATTCCGGAGGGAATGCGGCCTAGTGCGGCCGTCGGCCAGGCGGTCCGAAAGGGCCGGGCCCGCACTCCGGGAAGCATGGGGAGTCAATCGATGATACAGTCGGAAACACAGCTCAATGCGGCGGACAACTCGGGGGCCAAGCGCCTGTACTGTATCAAGGTACTGGGTGGGTCGCGCAGACGCTACGCCTCGGTGGGTGACATCATTGTGGTTTCGGTAAAAGAGGCGATCCCAAACGCCAAGGTGAAAAAAGGGGATGTGCTCAAGGCGGTGGTGGTTCGGACCAAGAAAGAGGTCCGCCGTCCGGACGGCTCCTATATCAGGTTCGATGACAATTCCGCCGTTCTGATCAATGCCGCCAGGGAGCCCATCGGGACTCGCATTTTCGGGCCGGTGGCGCGGGAATTGCGGGCCAAGCAGTTCATGAAGATCATTTCACTGGCCCCCGAGGTACTGTAGCGAGGCAGCGGAGAGTGGCAGATGGCGACGGGCAAGAAATTTCACATCAAGAAAAATGACATGGTCCAGGTTATTGCGGGTAAGGAAAAGGGCAAGACCGGCAAGGTCATGCGCGTGGTGCTGAAAAGAGATCGGGCCATTGTGGAAAAGCTCAATATGGTCAAGCGCCATATGCGCCCCAGCGCCCAGAGTAGGCAGGGGGGTATTGTGGATAAGGAAGCGCTGATCCACATTTCCAACCTGATGCTGATTTGTTCAAAATGTACGGACCCGACCCGAGTGGGCTATAGAATTCTCGAGGATGGCCGCAAGGTGCGAGCATGCAAGAAATGCGGCGAGATCATCGACGAATGACGTCCATTCACGCAGGGCGGAGGGAGGCTCTGAATGTCGCGACTGCGCGAAATGTATGAAAAGGAATTTGCTCCCCGACTGGCGGAGCAATTCCAACTGAAGAACCCCATGCAAATCCCGAAGATCGGCAAGATCGTGGTGAACATGGGACTGGGGGAAGCGATTCAAAACGTCAAGATCCTTGAGTCGGCGGCCGCCGAATTGACCCTGGTGAGCGGCCAGAAGCCCGTCATCACCAAGGCGCGGCGCAGCATAGCGGCGTTCAAATTGAGAAAGGGGATGCCGATCGGCTGCATGGTGACCTTGCGTGGCGATCGCATGTACGAATTCTTCGACAAACTGGTGAATGTGGCTCTGCCTCGAGTCCGCGACTTTCGCGGGATTTCTCCCAAGGCTTTTGACGGTCGAGGCAACTATAGCCTGGGAGTCAAGGAACAGATCATTTTTCCCGAGATCGATTATGATAAGATCGACAAGATCAAGGGCATGAACATCACGATCGTCACCACGGCCCCCAATGATGACCAGGCCCGTAGCCTGCTCGCCATGATGGGCATGCCGTTTAAGAAATAGCAGAAAGCGAGGAGAAGGCCTTGGCGAAGAAGTCGATGATTGCAAAGGCAAAGCGCCGCCCGAAATTTCAGGTTCGGGCCTATAACCGTTGCCCGCTGTGTGGCCGTCCGCGGGCCTTTCTTAGGAAATTCGGCATTTGCCGTATCTGCTTCCGGAGCATGGCTTTGAACGGTGAGTTGCCGGGCGTTGTCAAGTCGAGCTGGTAGGCGGGATGGAGAGAAGGAGTAGAAGCATATGGCGACGACAGACCCAATAGCGGATTTCCTGAATCGGATCATGAACGCCCAGCGCGCTCGGTTCGACCGGGTGGACATTCCCGCTTCCAAGGTTAAGGGCGAACTGGCCAGGATTCTTAGAGAAGAAGGCTACATCAAGAACTATAAGAAGATCGAAGACAACTACCAGGGGCTGCTGCGGGTTCAGCTCAAGTACGATCAAGAACGCTCCGGGGCGATTGCCGGGGTCAAGCGCTTGAGCAAGCCGAGTCGGCGCTTGTATGTGGGCTACGATGAAATTCCCAGGGTTTTGAGCGGGTTGGGTATCGCCATCCTGTCAACGTCGAATGGACTCATGACCGATCGTCGCGCCCGCGAGGCCAAGGTTGGTGGAGAATTGCTCTGTTCGGTCTGGTGAGCGCGGTGGCGTCCGCTGGTTGCGCTTTTCGGGCGGCAAGCGGCGAGGCGAGCCGTAAGGAGTGATCAAATGTCACGAGTGGGAAAAAACCCGGTGCCCGTACCCAAGGGGGTCAACGTCACCTTCGATGGAGCGTTGCTGACCGTGAACGGACCGAAAGGCTCGCTGTCCCGGCAGTTGCCCGCCGCGATCGAGGTGGAGTTGAGCGGCGAAGCCATTGTGCTGAAGCGCCACGATGACAATCGTCAATCCAGATCGTTGCATGGTTTGACGCGGGCACTGGTGAGCAATATGGTGGTGGGAGTCAGCACCGGTTTCGTGAGGCTGCTGGAGATCCACGGGATCGGCTATCGGGCCGATGCCAAGAACAAGATTCTCAACCTCAATGTCGGTCATTCGCATCCGGTGATGTTCACTTTGCCCGAAGGGATTTCGGCCTCGGTGGATAAACAGAATGTGATCAGGCTGGAGGGAATCGATAGGGAGCTGTTGGGCCAGACCGCCGCCAAAATCCGGGCGGTTCGGAGTTGCGAGCCATACAAGGGCAAGGGGATCAGGTACGGCGGGGAAAATATCCGGCGCAAAGCCGGCAAGACCGGCGCCAAGAAGTAACGAGGGAGAATGACTGATGGCATCGAAGATGAATCCGAGAGAATTGGCCCGGTTGAAAAGAAAGCGACGGATCGGCAAGAATATTCACGGCAATACCGATCGGCCCCGCCTGTCCGTGTCCCGCAGCGATAAGCACATTTACGCCCAGATCATCAATGACGTGGATGGATGCACGCTGGCCTCCTTTTCGACTTTGTCGGCTGATTTCAAGACGGCCCAGAAGGAATCCGGGAAAGTGGCCGCCGCCAAGAAGGTTGGTGAGCTGTTGGCTGGCGCGGCCCTGGCCCAGGGGATCACCAAGGTCGTGTTCGACCGCAATGGATTTATCTACCACGGTCGAGTGAAGGCGCTCGCGGATGGCGCGCGCGCCGGCGGATTGGATTTCTAGACCCGGCATGGATGCAGAGGAGGCAATATCTTGAGAGCCGTTGAATCGAATGAATTGCAACTGATCGACAAAATCGTGCATATCAGCCGGGTGGCAAAAGTGGTCAAGGGTGGTCGGCGTTTTTCCTTCAGTGCTATTGTGGTGGTCGGCGACGGCAAGGGTCGGGTCGGGTGTGGCTTGGGCAAGGCCAACGAGGTGCCGGAGGCGATTCGCAAGGGAATGGAAGGCGCCAAGCGGGACATGTTTAAGATGCCGATGATCACGGGCACCCTGCCGCATGAAACGATAGGTCGGTTCGGTGCCGCCCGGGTGGTGTTGAAACCCGCTTCCGCCGGTACCGGTGTGATTGCCGGGGGTGCGGTGCGGGCGGTGATGGAAGCGGCCGGGATCACCGACATATTGACCAAATGCATCGGCTCGCGCAATCCCCACAACGTGGTGAAGGCGGCCGTGGATGGTCTGAAAAATCTCCGCAGCCCGGAACGGGTGGCTCAGATTCGCAACCTGGATGCCCAGGAAATTCGGGTTTAGCGACGTTGGGAGGTCGATTGGAAATGGCGAAGCCGATCAAGGTTAAACTGGTGCGTAGCCCCATCGGGCGTCCTGAAAAGCACCGCAAGGTGCTGCAGGCTTTGGGCCTGACCCGGATGAATCGGGAAGTGAGCCTGTATGCCACTGCTCCCATCATTGGTGCGATCAAGAAAGTCAATCATCTGGTGCGGGTGACCGAGGGGCTGGAAGTGGCCCGGGGACAAGAGGATTAAGCGATGAGACTCGAAGATCTGGCTCCTGCTCCAGGGGCGCGGAAAAAGAAAAAGAGGGTCGGGCGCGGCAGCGGTTCCGGTCTTGGCAAGACCGCCGGACGGGGTACCAAGGGCCAGAATTCCCGCTCCGGCGGCGGGGTGCCGCCCTGGTTCGAAGGCGGTCAGATGCCCCTGCAACGGCGGGTACCGAAGCGTGGCTTCAGCAATCCGTTTCGGAAAATCTATGCGGTTTTGAATATTGAGGATCTGGCTAGATTTCCCGAGTACTCCGAGATTGGGCCGGAACTGTTGGAGCAGGCCGGAGTGATGAAGCGCAAGTTCAGCGGGGTCAAGCTGCTGGCTGAAGGAGAGATTGACCGGCCAGTGAGCGTTCGGGTTCACAAAGCGAGCGCCGCCGCGGTGGAAAAGATCACCGCCGCCGGGGGTCGAGTCGAGTTGATCGACAACTAAGAGAGGATCCCGAGGGTGCTGACTGGCTTCCAAAATATTGGCAAGATCCCGGAACTGAAGCGGCGCATCATCACCACGCTGGTGCTGCTGGCGGTCTACCGGATCGGCGTGCATGTGCCGACGCCGGGTATCAATACTGAAGCGCTGGCGGCCTTTTTCAACGCCGCGCAGGGGACGTTGCTGGGAATGTTCAACATGTTTTCCGGCGGCGCCCTGATAAACCTATCGGTGTTCGCCCTGGGCATCATGCCCTACATCAGCGCATCCATCATTTTGCAATTGCTGACCGTGGTCATTCCGCACCTGGAACGACTGAAAAAGGAAGGTCAGGCGGGCCAAAAGAAAATCACTCAGTACACCCGCTACGGCACGGTGGTGCTGAGCACCATTCAGGGTTTTGGGATCGCCTTTGGGCTGGAGGGCATGACCGGGCCTGGAGGGGAGGCGGTGGTGATGGACCCAGGTTGGGCCTTTCGCCTGATCACCGTCATCACCCTCACCGCGGGCACAGCCTTCATCATGTGGTTGGGCGAACAGATCACCGAGCGGGGAATCGGTAACGGCATCTCGTTGATCATATTTGCCGGCATCGTTGCCGGTATGCCGAGTGCCACCGGCAACACCTTCCGGCTGTTGCAGACCGGTGAAATTTCGATTTTCGTGATCCTCATGCTGGTGGTCACCATGGTGCTGGTGGTGGCCTTCATCACCTTCGCCGAACGGGGGCAACGACGGATTCCCGTTCAATACGCCAAGCGGGTGGTGGGGCGGCGGATGTACGGCGGTCAAACCACCCATCTACCGCTCAAGATCAACACCAGCGGTGTGATTCCGCCGATCTTTGCATCCTCGATCATCATGTTCCCGGCCACCATTGCCAATTTCGTCAGCGTGCCCTGGATGCAATCGGTTAGCGCCGCGTTGATGCCCGGTCGGTGGCTCTACATGCTGCTCTACGTGGCCTTCATTGTGTTCTTTTGCTACTTCTACACGGCCGTCGTGTTCAATCCGATCGATGTGGCCGACAACATGAAAAAGCATGGCGGCTTCATCCCCGGTATCCGCCCGGGAAAACCAACGGCGGAATACATCGACAAGGTGCTGAGCCGGATCACGCTTGGCGGTGCGGTCTATGTGTCGCTTGTGTGCGTGCTGCCGAGCATTCTGATCCAGCGCTTCAACGTGCCGTTTTACTTCGGCGGCACGGCGCTGATGATCGTGGTGGGGGTGGCCATGGATACCGTGGCCCAAATCGAGGCGCACATGCTCACTCGCCACTATGAGGGATTCCTCAAAAAGGGTCGAACGAGGGGCCGAGCCTAGCGGATCCTGTTGCTGTCGTAATGGCTGGCGGCGCACCGCCAACCGCGACCTTGTGCCCCGATCGCCGGGGCCAGGTTGCTCATTGATTCGATGACGCTACAGAAAGGGAGGAGCCAGATGAACATCGTCCTATTGGGACCGCCGGGGGCGGGAAAAGGCACGCAGGCGAAACGCATGATTCAACAATACGGGATTCCTCAAATTTCCACTGGGGATATGTTGAGGGCGGCCCTGAAAGCCGGTACCGAACTCGGCCTGGAAGCGAAGAAGTTCATGGATAAGGGCGCGCTGGTGCCGGACACGGTGGTAGTTGGTCTGGTCAAGGAGCGCATTCAGCAGGCCGACTGTGCCAAAGGCTATATGCTCGATGGATTTCCACGCAATGTCAGTCAGGCCAAGACGCTTGATGGGATGCTCAAGGACCTGGGGCAAAAAATCGACCATGTGGTGAGCATTGAAGTGCCTGACGCGGAACTGGTGAAACGCCTGACCGGGCGCAGGACCTGTCGGGATTGCGGTGCCGGCTACCATGTGATGTTCGACCCGCCGAAGAAAGACGGCGTTTGCGACAAGTGCCAGGGGCAGTTGTACCAGCGTGACGACGACAACGAGGCCACTGTTAGCTCCCGGCTCAAAGTCTATAATGATCAGACCAAGCCGCTCATTGACTACTACCAGGGACAGAGCAAGATCCGCGGCGTCCATGGGGTTGGCGACATGGCCGAGATCTTCGCTCGCATTGTGAAAGTGCTCGGCTAGAGGATCGATGAGCCTTTGATCATTCTGAAATCCAAACGCGAGATCGAAAAAATTCGAAAGTCGTGCCGGGTGGTGGCGGAAATCCTGGCCCGACTGGCAGAAGAGATTGTCCCAGGGGTCACCACCTGGGACCTGACCCAACTGAGTGAAGAGTGGGCCACGCGACTGGGTGCCGTGCCCGCATTCAAGGGTTATCACGGCTTTCCACACGCCTTATGCACTTCGGTCAATGAAGAGGTGGTGCACGGCATTCCTTCGCGGGAACGCACGGTGAAGGAAGGGGATATCATCAGCATTGATTTTGGGGTGGTGATCGACGGCTACTATGGTGATGCCGCCTTGACGGTGGCGGTGGGAAGGGTGAGCGATGAGGCCAGCCGACTCTGCGAAGCGACCAGGGAATCCCTGCATCAGGGCATCGCTCAAGCGCGGGTGGGCAATCGGCTATCCGACATTTCCCACGCCATCCAGGCTCATGTGGAAGCCCGCAATTTTTCCGTGGTTCGGGAATTCGTCGGCCACGGAATCGGTCGTGAACTGCACGAAAGCCCGCAAATCCCAAATTATGGGCCGCCGGGGCGAGGGGCCAAGCTGAAGGCCGGAATGGTGCTGGCCATTGAACCGATGATCAATCAAGGGGGCCCTGAGGTCGAAGTGCTTGAAGATCGCTGGACGGCTGTGACGCTAGATCGCAGCCTGTCGGCTCATTTCGAACACACCATCGCGATCACGGACAACGGGCCTGATATCCTTTCGGTGGCCTAGTGCCGCGCGAATAGTGGGATGGCCTTGATAAAAAAGGTTTACATCGGAGAGCATTGGCTATAGCATTCCATATTTTGTGGTCTGGAATTCAGTGAGACGGCCGCGGGAACAGGAAGGAAACGGGTGATGGCCAAAGAGGATGCCATAGAAGTGGAAGGGATCGTGGTGGAGCCGTTGCCCAACACCATGTTCCGAGTCGAACTGCCGAATGGCCATCGTATTCTGGCTCATATTTCGGGAAAGATGCGAATGCATTTTATCAGGATTCTGCCGGGCGACAAAGTTACCGTTGAATTGTCGCCTTACGACCTGACGCGGGGCCGGATTGTTTATCGAGCCAAGTAGGGGTTCGAATTGCGGGCGGCCGTTGGCGGCCTGGGGAGAAGGGAGAAATTGGTATGAAAGTGCGAGCGTCGGTGAAGCGCATCTGTCGAAAGTGCAAGATCATTCGCCGCCACGGCAGCGTGCGGGTCATCTGCGATAACCCGAAACACAAGCAACGGCAAGGTTAGGGGAGGAATTTGCTTTGGCACGCATTGCTGGTATAGACCTACCCAGGAACAAGCGGGTTGTCATCGGCCTGACCTACATCTACGGTATCGGCCACGCGACCGCGCAAAAGATTTTGACGGAAGCGGGGATCGATTGGGATATCAAGACGGATAATCTCACCGAAGATCAGATCAATCAGATCCGCCAGTTGATCGATACGCGCTGTAAGGTTGAAGGGGATCTGCGGACCGAAGTGTCGATGAATATCAAACGGCTGATGGATCTCGGTTGCTACCGCGGATTGCGGCATCGACGGGGGTTGCCGGTTCGGGGCCAGCGGACTCACACCAATTCACGCACGCGCAAAGGGCCGCGCCGGTCGGTTATGGGTAAGCGTAAAAAGTAGGAGGCATCAGGCGTCATGGCAAAGGGCAGGGGAGTTACGCGGAAGAAGAAAGAGCGGAAGAACATCCAATCCGGGGTCGCGCATATTCGCTCCACATTCAACAATACCATCATCACCATCACGGACGTAGGCGGCAATGCGATTTCCTGGGCCAGTTCCGGTGGTCAGGGGTTCAAGGGATCGAGGAAAAGCACGCCGTTTGCCGCGCAGATCGCAGCCGAGACCGCCGCCAAGAAGGCGATGGAGCATGGCCTGCAGAACGTGGAGGTGTTCGTCAAGGGCCCCGGATCCGGCCGCGAAGCCGCGCTCCGGGCGCTCCAG
>Ga0100398_1002704_pt1 | contig 14717 bp, 10 predicted proteins | sample CryGeymeta201522_FD_81568 | JGI IMG/M metagenome (GOLD analysis project Ga0100398, IMG submission 81568) | Groundwater microbial communities from Crystal Geyser aquifers in Utah, USA - Crystal Geyser metaG 2015-22 | ecosystem: Environmental > Aquatic > Deep subsurface > Groundwater | place: USA... | reverse complement strand
TGGAAGGGTGAGGAGCTTCTTTCCCTGGGGAAAGGCTGGTGCGAGAGGGGGGAGAAACGGGCTTGGACGGCATCGACGCTGGTGCCGGTGTATTCGGCGACGAAGCCGCTGGCGTCGGCGACTTTGTTGATGGCTTTGGAGAAGAAGGGGCTTGGGGTGGAGACAAAGGTGCGTGAGGTTTGGCCGAAGTTTCCGGTGGGTGAGGCGAGTTTCGGGGATTTGCTTTCGCATCAATGCGGGCTGGCGGCGTTGGATCAGGCGGCGAGCATTTGGGAGCACGATGAGGTGGTGGCGGCGATTGAGGCGCAGGAACCGGCATGGCGACCGGGGCGTGGTCATGGGTATCATGCTCGGACTTTTGGTGCGCTGGTGGATGAGCCTGTTAGGCGGCTGACGGGAAAGACCTTGGGTCAGCTTTGGTGGGACGAGCTAGCGCAGCCGATGGGCCTGGAATTTTGGATAGGCTTGCCGGAGAGCGAGTGGTCACGAGTGGCGATGTTGTATCCGGGAAAGGCGTCGGCGGGGGAGTTTGCGAGTGGTTTCTATCATGAGTTCAATCGCGAGGGGAGCATGACGCGTCGGACCTTTGGTTCGCCGCGTGGCTTGCGGTCGGTGCAGGAGATGAATGATCCGAAGGCGTGGGCAGCGGGGTTTCCGGCGTCGGGTGGGGTGGGCACGGCGTCAGCGCTGGCGAAGTTCTATCAGGCGGCGATCGGGGCGATGGAGAGTCCGCTAAGTAAGTCTGTTAGAAAGGCGCTGGCGGAGCGTCGGGTGCAAGGGGATGATCAGGTGCTGATTCAGCCGACGGCTTTTTCAGCGGGTTGTCAGTTGGATCCGGTGGATGAGGATGGGACGAAAGAGCGGGAACTTTACGGGCCGGATGCGGCGGCTTTCGGCCATCCGGGAGCGGGCGGGAGCCATGCCTTTGGGGACCCTGAGTTGGGGCTGAGCTTTGCTTATACGATGAATCAGATGGAGCTCAATGTGATGCCGGGGAGGCGGAGCACGACGCTGTTGGATGCGCTTTTTGGGGGGCGAGTTAACTGACTCATTTCGATGGATGAATGGGCAAGGCGGATTCTTGAAGATCAAAGAAGTTTCAATTTGTCATCTGTTGGGGATTAACAAGATGCGGGTGGGGGGGTGAAGATCGTGGCATGTTAGGAAGTCGCTTCAAGTTCGTTGGAACGGTGCTGGCAATCTCATCGATGTTGAGCACCTCGGTGCTGGCCTATCTGCCACCGATCAATTTCGATGGTTCGGAATACGTTTCCCTCACGCTCGTCCATCACGAATCGGGCGGTCAGTATGCGGGGTGGGAGCTTGTCGATGGGACCGCGCAGGTCTCCGCTTCGGGCGATGGCTACAACGGGGGCAAGGCGCTGGAAATTCCGGCAAGCGCTGAGGACCCGGCTCACCTGAGGAGGGAGATTCCTTGGAGTCCCACAGAGGAGATCGCGTTCATCGATTTCCGCACGAAGCCTTCGACGAACCCGGTTGGCAGTGACGCGGGCTTCTATGCAAATGGAGCGCAGTTCGCCTTTCAGAAGTCACCGGACGGGCTGACGGGTGAGGTTTGGGTCTACGACGGGAATGATGGTTCGCAGGACCCGGCGAATGACCCCGAGGAATGGTTGCAGACGGCGGCTGGATTCAATCTGAATTCCACCAAGACGGCGGCCGACCAGTACATGCGGGTTACCTTGCGGCAGGATACACGAAGAGATATCTGGGATCTATTTGTTACGCGCCGAATTGATGTCGTACGGGAATGCCGAATTGATGTCGGCAGTTTAAGGGCTGATTTCCACGCTGTTGTCGTATGAAGAATCTCTCCAGATGGTTCTTCAGACTCGTGGCTTCTGGTTGGTTTGGATGAGGGGTTGGGCAGGTTCATCCGGGGAGTTTTGGCGCCAGTGGGGCTGCATGAGGACGGCGTTGATTTGCTTGCTGCCGGCGGTTTTGGTCTGGTCGCGGACGGCTTCAATGAGGGCTCCGATGCAGAGGTTGCGGACGGTTCGAAGGATGCCTTCAGAGATGCGGATGATCAGGGCGATGGCTTCGTCGCTGAAGGTGCTGTGGGGGAGGCCGGCTTCGTCGAGCTGGTTGTGGAGGTAGGATTCGATGGTGGCGGGGGCGAGGAGATCGAGCCGGGCGGAGTAGGTGACGCGGCTCTTGATGTCGAGGTGATGACGAAGCTGGAGGGTGGTGTTGAGGGCGTTCTGGAAGCAGTCGATGAGGTTGGCGGTGTCGTCGGCGGCGTAGAAAGCGCCGTGTGGGATGACACGGGAGGCGTCGTCGATGAAGCAGATGAGGAAGGTTTTCAGCGCTGACTGGCGGATACCTAACTCGAGGTATGGGCCGTGGAGGGTGTCGCCCTGCCAGAGGTCGTTGGCGTGGGCTTTGGCAAAGGCGAGTCGAACCTTGGGGGTGCTGTCGCTGGCTGGCTTGAGCAGGTCGTAGCGGCGGTAGTAGTACCACCAGGTCTGGATGGTCCGCCACGTGAAGCGGACGTGTGCCCCGTCTTCGTCGGTGAAGGTCATGGCGCTGACCGCCTTGTAGCGGGCATGATTGGAGTTTCCGGGGGCGTGTTCTAGGGCTCCGAGAACCCTCATTTTCAGGTAGTTGCTGACGCGTTTCATAGCGCTGCGGACGATGATGACTTGCGTCGTTCGCACGGAGAGGCATCTGCTGTTGTCGGCAGAAAATCTCCACGCTAAGAAAGTGTCGACGGTGTCAGTGAGGATTTCCTCGGGATGAATTGGAGGAGCAGCCGGACGATTTTCCGCTCTAACAGGAGGATTGCCCCGGACTTAGACAGGATTACCGGAAGGCGGCGGGATGATCGGCCGCTGAAAGGTGTTTTGGTACGCGGCGATCCCGCATGCTTCCCCGGGAAAGGCCGCGTGAAGATGATGCAGACTCAGCGGATCAGAGAATCCATCGACCTTGCCGGGTGGATCAGCGAGCAGTCCAAGCCGACTGCGAATGCTGCTTGTGGATTGCTTCCAGGAAGCCAGCCAGCGGTGGGCACCGCGTAGCGAAATAGGGAATCGCAATCCGTTCAAGGCAGCTTGCACCGATCTGGCGGACACCATCGCCTCGATCTGGGCGAGGAGCTGATTGGTGCGGAGAGTCGCGCTGGGAATCACCCCGTACCAGTAGACCGGGAAAGTGCGTCCACAGCCTAATTTTGCGTAGCGGTTGGAGCAAAAAAACGCATCGCCCGGGTCACGATCTCGTGCCCGTCCGGAGCAAGTCCCCGCAGGAATCCATGGCTGATGAGAGTGCCGTGACACTCGCAGTGAGGGCATGCTCCGGCACGTGTGAGTTCGCGTAGATTGAGCAAAGCGATGAGACTGCGTGGAGGGATGGCGGTGAATTTCAAGAACGCATCCTAACCGATGTGGCAAGTCGGCATTTGGGCGTTGTGACAAGTAAGCGGTCTCAACAAGACGAGGCTTCGGGTGTTCCACGGGACGGGAAAGCGGCCCGTCGATGGTGTTCAAACCCAATCTCAATAAGAACGAAGCCCCGTGGAACGTTTAGTGCTGGAATAACGCCGTCTTTTGAGGAGGATCATCCGGTGTCAGTTCGGCAAAAACAGCCAGTATTTTTCGATGAAGAGGTGGAAATTCACAGTGAGGAAAAGCCGTATTCGTCTTTTCTGAACGTCGCAAACGCCCGGCGGGAAGAGTGCATGGCGGTCGCATTTTCGCCGGCTAGTCGACTTCCACTAACTCTCACGGGGTGAACAGTAACTTGATTGGGTTTCATGAGGTTCCTCCCGAAATTTTCCCACGAAAACGGTTCGGGTTCGAAGAATTTCATGTCTTCGTCCCAAGCGGTGACGAAGTGGCGCATTTTATTCGTGACGAAAGGGTGGAATTCACGATCCGGCCTGAGGGAAAATGGGCGTGAACACTATGCCAGATAGCCAACGGATACGGTTAGTCCGAGGGCGAGTAATCTGATGGCGCTTTGTTTCTTCATGGCGAAATTCGACTAATTAACTCACTTAGTCTTGTGGAGAGCGCTTCGTAGTCCTTTTCTCCGGTGAACTGGTGGCGGGGTTGGGAAGCGCAGTGGTTTTTGATGGCTTCCCAGTTTGCGGGGTCTAGGGACTCGAAGAATTCGGCGAGGGTTTCGCTTAGGGGTTCGGGGAAACTCCATCCGTAGCCATGCTTTTCGATCCAGCGGCCTGTTTCGGTGGTGGAGCTCGCGATGGCGGGAACGCCGAAGCAGCCACCTTCGTAGATGCGATTCGGCAGGAGCCAGGCGGAGTTTCCGGCGGCGTCGGATTCGTCGAAGGCCCAGTTGAAATCGACGGCTTGATACATGGTGGAGAGATCGTCCGGGTAGTGGTAGGGGCCTTCGAATCGAAGATTTGGAAGTTTGCCTAACAGGTTCTCGAATTCGTCACTGATCGTTCCGGCGGCGTAGCCTCGAAGGATGAAATGAACCCGGTCACCCAGACGCTTTGCCAATGCATGAATGAGCTCCAGACTTCTGCGGCAGCGGAAGGCACCGAAGTAGCCGATCATCCAAGGTTTGGCGCGGTTGATCGGGCTGGTGCGAGGCTCCGTCGTGGCGGGAAGGCTGGTGCTGGGGTAAACTTTGTTTTCGAGGAGAAAGATCTCCCCTTCGAATTGTTGGACCGGTTTGAAATACTCACGCACGAAGCCGGGCGAGGTGGTGACTAACAGGGCGATGCGGTGGAGGACGAAGCGTTCGATGCTCCGCAGGGATTTTGACATGAGACGGCTGCCGGTCATGGCGGGCTGGATGTCGGCAAGCTCCAGGACGATGGGGGCTTTTCCTCCTCCGAACCAGCGGCCTAACAGGGCGAGCAAGGCGTTGTCCGTGTTGATTACGTAGATGACTTGGGCAGTGGCGAGAGGGTGTCGGTTTTTCCACAGGACTCCCACGCTTTTGACGAAGGCCCAGAGCCGTTGAAGGTAGCGGCGGTTGTAGGTGGTGCCGAGGTGGATGTTGTTCCAAGTCGGTGCGATGTCCTGTTTTTCGCGGACGCGATGAAAGGTGAATCCGGTGATGTTCCATCCTTGATCCTGAAGCGCCGAAATGCGCTTTACCACGCGGGCGTCGCCGCGTTCGTGGGCGAAGAAAGCGATGGATCGGGAATTCGGAGCGGTCACGGTGTGATCAGGATGTCATCGACCTAGTATTTCGCGAGCAGATCGCGGATGATTTGATCGAAGCGTTCGATGCTGTGGGCCTTGTTGAAGGATTCGAAGTCCGGGTTCAGCGGGTCATTGTTCCAGTTGGTGCCTGCAAGGAGGTGTTCGATGGCGGCGAATGCTTTCTCGGTGCTGCCTTCAGGAATGGTGAGTCCGGTGCGGAAGTTTTCGAGGCGGTGTCCGATGCATTCGCCGGCGGTAGCGACGCAGGGGATGCGGAAGGCGGCGGCTTTGCTGAGGGTGCCGCTGCTTCCCTGGAAGCCCTCGAAGGCGGCCCAAGCGACATCGAAAGATGAGAAAAGCGAGTTGAAGTCCGCTTCGGTAGGGATGCGTTCGGCTTGTGGGTCGAAGTGGATGTTGTCGAGTTCAGCTGCTGCGATTTTTCCAATGACGTCGGTGATCAAGGCAAGGTCGCGACGCGAGTAGGCATTCCGATCGAAGGTTCCGGCAAAGGCGAAGTACCATGGTCGCCGTAGTTCGTGGGCTTTGATTGCTACGCGGAGCATGTTGACGGTGCCTTTGCGGGTTTCGAGGCCGATGAGACCGATGAGCTTTCTTCCTGCGGCTTTCTGGAGGATGGATTTGGTGAGCGCCGGTTGTTCTGGCGGGAGCTGGGTGCGGGTGATGTCGGGATAGTGAACGATTGGCTTGCCGAGGTAGTCTTGCATTCCCGCAATAAAACGCTCGTCGAGAACTCCGACTTCTTGGCAGAGCGAGTTGCGAATGAGAGCGTCGCCTTTGGCGAGCATGCGGAGCGGGTTGGAGGATGCTTCGTTTGTTGAGCGGTGGTGGTGATTGCGCAGGTAGAGGCCGCTCCATGGGCGTCCGATGGTGATGTCGGGCACAGCGGAGAATGGCAGGAAGCGGATGTAGGAATCGATGTAGGGAAAATAAACGAGATCGGTGGTCCATCCGCTTTCCGCTTCGGCCTTTCGGAGGGCGTTGCCGGCTAGGTGCCAGCGTTGGTAGGTGTGAAAAGGGTCACCCTCAAATCGCCCGTTGAACCAGCTGCGTCCGCCTGTGGGCAGTTTGGCAAGAGTGAGGCGTTTTTCCCAGTTAGGCACGCCGCCAATGGATGCCGTGATTTCTTCCTTGGCCGCCTCGGGGCTCGGAGCGAGTCCGATGACCCGTGCGCCAGCGCGTAGAAAGCTGGAGGCAAACTGGCCGAAGTAGACGGGATGATGACCGGCCCAAAGCGGATCGATCAGGGCGACCGTTTTGATGTTTCCGGAGTCAGACATGCTCGGGTGGTTGGCTGGAGTGGATCCAGGAAGCGCGGACAATGAAGGACTGTGGAAGACCTACCATGAGACCGATGAAGATGGAAGCGAGGCGTTCATCGAAGGGATTGGAGGTTAAGGATTGACTAAGGAAGCAGAGGGCGGCCACGAACGGAAGGAAGGCGATCCAGTAGTCGGGGCCGGGGTTGCTGGCATTGGCGTAGGCGCAGTGCAGGCTTGAGGCCATGTTGCCGAAGACGAGGGCAATGGTGGCGATCAGGGCGATGATGCCGCCGGAGAAGATCGCGTAGGTCCAGACCGAGTGTCCGGCAAACCAGACGTCGTCACCTAGCACCACGTCTCTAGGATAAACGAGATAGATTTCCGGCATGTAATGGGGGTCCCAGTGGTAAGACGCTCCGATGCCGTGACCGTAGATGTAATGGAGAGGATCCTTGTTAAGGATGGTGAAGATCGCTGAGGCTTCGGCCTCGCGGGTGAGCCAGGAGATGTCCTTGGTGGTGTTACGATCGGATGAATGGTGGAAGAGACGTTCGTTCCAGCGCTCGATGAGGACTGGCTCGGTGATGGCGATCACTCCGATGGCGAGGACCGCTAGGACGCCGATCATGATGACGGGAGAGAGGCGTTTGGGTGCCTCTCTCAGATGGAAGGCTCGCCACTTGGTGCCGAGGAGGAAGCAGAGACCGCTTCCCAGGGCCGATGCCATGATCGGAAAAAGAAGTGATCTGGTGATGGTGATCATGATGCCGGTGAGAAGCACTCCGGTCGCGAGAAGGATGGTCCAGTGGAAGCGTTTTCGCAGTAGAAGTGCGCAACCGATGAAGGCGGCGATCCAGTGGTTGGCTGCGCTCTGGACCTCGATACGGGCAGTTTCCAGGGTGACCCCCTTGAAGAGGAAGCCCTGGGCGATCCGCCAGATGACGTTGGTGCAGGCGGCGATGAGAATGGGCGCGATGATCTTGCTTGGACGGAGCCCCATGCAGCTGGCGATCTGCACATTCATCATGGCGGCGAGGGAAAGAAGAAAGGGGAGGATGATGCGGAGCGAACGACTGGGGTCGACTCCCTGGAGGAAGGAGTTTCCCAGCATAAAGGCGAGGAATCCGCCCCAGCCGGCGATGAACCAAGCGCCTGGGCGGACGAGCAAATGACGCCAACCAAGGGCGAGAATGCCGAGTGTTGAAAAGAGGGAGAGGGCGAGAAATAGCAACTGGTCAAGGCCGGGGCCGGCGCCGCCTGCCCGGTCATCGAGCCCGCGGTAGTCGAGGGCGAAGGACATGATGAAGACCCACAACAGGCGCTCCACCCAGATCACCCGAGGTGATTGGGGAACGCGGACGGGATCTTCAGCTTCGCTCAGCATGATGTCCGGAGGACGGCAGTCATTGAATGGATAGGAACAGAGGAATCTTCGTCCCGCCCATCAGCTTGCGAGGATTCGTTCGAAATTTTTTGCCGTCTGCTCGATGGGAAGGGTGCGTTCTGCGTAACTGCGCGCGTTTTTGGCGAGGCTTTCACGCAAGGCGGGGGAGCTTCGCAGGTTTTCGGCGGCGGCGAGGAAGCCGTCAATGTCATTCGGCTCCACCGTTAGGCCTGCACCGTTTTCCAGCGTGAAGCGGGCGCATAGATTGGCGGAGGGAACGGCGAGTAGCAGTGGACGGCCGGCACAAAGATAGCTGAGGGTCTTGGATGGTACGGAGAAGATGCCCGCGTTGACTTCCAGCAAGCCGACCAGCACGTCGCCGGCGGCCATGAGGTCCGGAAGTTGGTCGATGGGTTGGTAGGGGAGGACGAGCAGGTTCTCGAGCTTAGCGGTGATGGCCTCCTTTTTCAGCCACTCGGCACCGATGCCTTCCGAGGTGACGACGACGCGGACGTCCTTGTCGTTGCGGTAGCGCTTGGCGAGTTCCAGGAGCATGGCGGGGTTGTGCTTCATGCCGATGGTCCCGGTGTAAAGAAAAACGAAGCGGTTGTGGAGTCCGTGTTTGACCGACCATTCGTTTCCTTTATCGCCGGTTGGGATTTCTTCGATCGCGGCCCAGTTCGGGACGACTTCGATTTGGTCGGCCGAGATGCCGAATTCGTTGGCAAGGATTGGGGTGAAGTCCTCGGTGATGGTGACGATCCGGCTGCTGCGTTTGAACTGGCGTGCATCGAGGTGGCGGTACCATTTGCCCACCAGTGGGCCGACGATTGGGATCTTGTCTTTGGCGAGCTTTTCGACGGCGAGGCTGTAAAAGTCCTGAAGCCAGTAGTAGAAGCGTCCACCCACATCGATGGTTGCGCGGGTAATAGGCTCTTGGGTTTCGGTGGGGGTGTTGCCGGAAAGGACGGCGTCCGGTTTCCATGAGCGGATGAAATCGGCGGCGGCATGGCCGTAGCGAATTTCCATGTTCCGGCGGCGGACGAAGGCGTATTTGTAACGCACGTATTCGGGATCCATGGGGATCTCCTGAAACGAGAGGGTCGAGGCATCGCCGGGGCGACGTTTCAGGTCGCCACGTGGCGTTTGGAGGACGCTGGCAAAGACGTGAACGACTTCATGTCCGCAAGCTGCAAGAGCTCGGCTAAGTGAAGTCGGGAACGGATGGCCAGCGTAGTCGTGGACTACAATTCTCATGGGGTGGGGGTGACAGTAGGGAGGTAACGAGAGAATACCGTAAAAAACCGTCGTGCTGAGTCAATGGTGCCCCGACACGTGATCGTGGAGGGTTTCATTTTGGGTGGTCAGCGAGAAACCCGGGCTAATCGCTCGCGGGATGGCGCGCTTTGGGCTACCAGCGACGTGAATGATAGCAATTCTGGGAATCCTTGTGTTGTTGGCCGTGGCTTTTGGCATGTCGAAGGATCGATCGGCGATTCGCTGGCGGACGGTGGGTTTGGCATTTGCTCTGCAGCTACTGATCGGTGCCTTGGTCTTCTATGCTCCGTGGGGGCGGGCGGCGTTGGAGTGGGTATCCGTGAAGGTGTCAGCGGTGATTTCGGCAGGGGATGAAGGCATCAGTTTTCTTTTTGGTCCCTTGGTGGATGTGGGATCGATTGGCTTTGTCTTCGCCTTTAAGGTGCTGCCGGTGATCATCTTTTTCTCCTCGCTGATTGCGGTGCTCTACCATTTGAGGGTGATGCAGGTGATCATCGCAGTAATTGGAGGAGCGCTCCAGAAGTTGCTCGGAACCAGCCGGGCGGAGTCGCTTTCCGCCGCCGCGAACATCTTTGTCGGTCAAACGGAAGCGCCGCTGGTGGTAAAGCCTTACATCGTGAGCATGACTCGCTCGGAGTTGTTCGCGGTGATGTGCGGCGGGCTGGCGAGCGTTGCGGGCTCGATTCTGGCGGGCTATGTCGGTCTGGGGGCGGAGTTGAAATACCTCATCGCGGCCTCGTTCATGGCGGCACCCGGCGGTCTGTTGTTTGCCAAAATTCTCGTTCCGGAGACGGAAAAGCCTCAAGAGGCGACGCTTGATTGGAGCGAAGGGGATGACAAGCCGGTCAATGTGCTGGATGCGGCGGCTTTGGGCGCTGGCAGCGGGATGACTCTGGCGCTGAATGTCGGGGCGATGCTGCTGGCCTTCATCGGTCTGATCGCCTTGCTGAATATGATGTTGGTCGGTGTTGGAGCGTGGTTCGGCTATGACAAGCTGACGCTTGAGCTGATTCTGGGTAAACTATTCGCTCCATTGGCTTGGGTGATCGGGATTCCTTGGAAGGAGGCGGACATGGGTGGGAGCCTGATTGGCCAGAAGTTCGTGCTCAACGAATTCGTCGCTTACGGGCAGTTCCGGGAGTGGAAGGAGCTGATGCTGCCGCGTTCTCAGGCGATCTTGACGGTTGCTCTGTGCGGGTTCGCGAATCTGTCCTCGATCGCGATCCTTCTTGGTGGACTCGGCGGGATGGCACCGAGTCGCCGGGGTGAGATTGCCCGTTTTGGATTGCTGGCGGTGATGGCCGGTAGTTTTTCGAATTTGATGAGCGCCGCAATTACCGGGCTTTTCTGGGTCGGCTGAGCTCAGGCTCGGTTGGGTTTCACGAGCAACGTGCCGAGTCCTCGGAATTTTCCGGAAAGATCTGCGGAGTCCGCGTTCGAGAGTTCAAAAATGTGCTAAGATTTTACCTTTTGAACGAGTTACCATGGGAATCCCTCGCATTCGGTCGTTCTTGCGGAACGCGTAATGACGGACCGGGGGCTTCTGACACTGGGGGCTTCTGAAATTGACGAGGAAATTCCCTGAGCCTAGTTTGCCCCCTGTTGTAAAATCATGAAAAGACCCATTTCCACCTGCATCGCATGGATGCTGCTACTGGCGACTGGCGCTTTGAGTGCCGCTGAGACCGGAAGTAAGGCCGACGATCCGGAGTTTGTGCGCCAAGCGGCGCTCAAAATTGATACCTACGTCGCCGGATGGTATCGGCAGAAGAAACTCCCGGTGCCCGAGGTGACCGACGACGCGACCTTCCTGCGTCGGGCCTTCCTCGTGGGGATCGGGCGAGTTCCGACAGCGGAAGAAGGGCTTTTCTTCCTTGAGATCGATGATCCGAACAAGCGTGTCGAGCTCATCGATTACCTGATCAACTCGCCAGGCTACACGAGCCACATGACGAACTGGATGTTCGACTTGCTTCGGATGAAGGACGAGATGGCGAGCGTGGGAGTGGGGAGAAATCCGTACCGCGACTGGGTCGGTGATGCCGTTGCGGAAAACAAGCCGTGGGATGAAATGACCACTCAGCTTTTGGCCAGCAAGGGCTCGCTTTGGGCCGAGGGGCAGGCGGCGGTTGGCTTCTATCTTCGCGATCAGGGCATGCCTTTGGACAACCTCGCGAACTCGATGCAGATGTTTCTCGGGACTCAAATGGAGTGCGCTCAGTGCCACGACGATCCATTTGGCGATACCGAGCGGCATGATTTCTATGAGCTCGCAGCGTTCACCGCAGGTCAAGGGCCGGTAGCGATGGAACGCAAGGCGCGGCCTCTGTTTGAGGAGGCGCGCGAGGAAAAGAACCGAGGCAAGACGAAGAGCTCCATCATCGAGTTGGTCCGCTATCAGATTCTTGAGCAGACTTTGCCGGGCGGGGGAACTGGTCGGATCGCGCTGCCGAGCGACTATCAGTATCGCGATGGCCAGCCGGGTGAAATGATTGGCGGGCGCACCCCTTTTGGAAAAACGGTGCGGATGTCGGACCGTGGATCAGGTGACGATGGACGCGAAAAACTTGCCGAGTGGGTGACGACCAAGACCAACGGGCAGTTTGAGGCCGTCATGGCGAATCGCTTGTGGAAAAGGGTCATGGGCCGTGGGGTGTATGAACCGAGCAATGAGTATGTCGAAGCGAAGGATACCAACATTCCCAGCTTGATGAGCTACATCAGCAGTTTGCTCGTTGAGATGGATTACGATCTCCGCGGATTTCAGAAAATCCTGCTCAACACCAAAACCTTCCAGTTCGTTCCTAATCCAAACCCGCCCAAGGTGCAGAATGGAGACGACTTCCATGGTCGCCAGTTGACTCGTCTTTCTGCGGAGCAGATCTGGGATTCACTGATCACTCTGGCGGGGGGGAATCCGGATTCAAAGCCACGCAGCAACCTGGATAACCGCGTCCGCATTGGCAGAAACGGCAGAGGAACCGTGATTCCCGGGATGACGATGTCGGCGCTTTCCGATGAAGTGCTTAAACTAAAGACCGTTGCCGAATTGGACGCCTACTGTGAAAAGCTCGCGGGGATGGTCCGTGGAAGTGGCAAGGGAAAGAACAATGGTGGCGACTCCATGATGATGAGTGAGAAAGTGGTGAGTTATGGAAAGGGTGCTCAGGTGCGGGCGTCCGAACTTCCAAGCCCGGCTCCAAACGACCACCTCCTGTTCCTCTTCGGTCAATCCACTCGTGACACCGTGAATGGGGCCAACTCGGAGCCGAACGTGAGTCAGGTGCTGACCTTGATGAATGGCTTCGTCCAGGAGCAGTTGGTGAACAACTCAAGTGCCCACATTTACAAGAGCCTCGACGGTGCTTCCAGCCCGGCCGAGAAGGTGCGCCGCCTCTACGTCGGCATCCTCAGTCGCCCACCAAGCGACGAGGAAATGTCATGGATGATGGATGAGGTGAAGATCTCGGGTGATACCAATGATGCCTATCGCAACATCCTTTCCGCGCTCGTGATGTCCTCCGAGTTCCTGTTCCTCCAATAAAAGACCCGCCCGTAAAAAAGATCATGAAAAAGTCAGAAGCCAACCGCTTGAACGAACTGGATCGCCGGAGGTTCATGTCTTATGCCGCCAAGTGCTATCTTGGCGTGAACCTCTTTCCGATGCTGGGATCGAGCGTCGGCAATGCCACAGAGATTTCCGGAGCGAAAGCCAAGCGGGTTATCTACCTCTACATGGGCGGCGGTATGAGCCACGTCGATACCTTCGACCCCAAGCCGAAGAAGAAGGATATCATGGGCGAGACCGAGGCGATTGCGACGAGCGCGGATGGTATTCAAATCGGCCACTACCTTCCGAAGACCGCCAAGATCATGGACAAGGTGTGTGTCGTTAACTCGATGACCTCGAACCAAGGGGCGCACGAGCAGGGTTCCTACATCATGCGGACCAGCTATGCGCCGCGGGGAACGATTTCGCACCCGACGCTTGGGGCGTGGACACTCAAGCTAGCTGGCCGTTTGAACCCTGACATCCCGGGATACGTGGCCATCAATGGTGGCGGCGGTGGCGGTGGATTCTTTGGTGCCAAGTATGGTGCCGCTCCCATTGGTAATGCCAATGAAGGCCTCAAGGACAGTCGTAAGCCGGGTGCTGTTGGAGAGGAGGATTTCGAACGTCGATTGTCGCTGGCGGATCGACTCAACAAGCAGTTTCACGAGCGCTATGATAACTCAGAGGTAAAAGGTTATGAGGAACTCTATTCCGAAGCCGTTCGCTTGATGAGTAGCGAAGACCTGAAGGCCTTCAATATCGGTGGAGAATCGGATGCCGCTCGCAAACACTACGGTAATAGCCGCTTTGCCCAAGGCTGCATGCTTGCCCGCCGTTTGGTGGAGCACAACGTGCGCTTCGTCGAAGTCTACCTGGGTGGCTGGGATACCCACTATGATAACTTCGCGGCTGTCGAAGCCCGCGGCGCGGAATTTGATGCCGGCTATTCGGCGCTCATTTCCGACCTTGCCGCTCGGGATATGCTCAAGGATACTTTGGTGGTCGTCGCCACTGAGTTTGGTCGTTCACCGGAGATCAAGACTGAGCACAACAACGGTCGTGATCACCATCCTTCGGCGTTCACCTGCTTGTTGGCCGGTGGCGGGACCAAAGGTGGTTTCAAGTATGGCGAGACCGACGCCAGCGCTTCGAAGATCAAAGAGAATCCGGTTCCCGTTCAGGACTTCAATGCGACGATCGCCATGGCACTCGGAGTGCCGCACGACCTGGTGGTGATGTCGCCGACGAAGCGACCGTTCCGCATGGCGGACAAGGGTTCTCCCGTCAAGGAGGTCTTTGCCTGAGACCTTCGAGGAATCAGTGTTCGATGTTTGGAAAGCGCTCCCGAAAGAGGGCGCCTTTTCACATCCGGAAGTCCTCGCCGAGGTAGTGCTTTCGCGCGATCGGGTCGTTGACGAGTTTGTCGGACGGACCTTCGAGGATCACTTTGCCATCATGGATGAGGAAAGCTCGGTCGACGATTGAAAGGGTTTCGCGGACGGAGTGGTCGGTGATGAGAATGGCGAGGCCGTCACGCTGACGCAGTTCGCGGACGATACTCTGGATGTCTTCCACGGCGATCGGATCGATGCCGGCGAAAGGTTCATCGAGCATCAAGAGTTTTGGCTCCGTGCAGAGCGTGCGGGCGATGGCGAGTCGGCGCTTTTCACCACCTGACAGCGTGATGGCGGCGGACTTGCGGACCTTGGTGATCTTGAAGCGTTCGAGCAGACTTTCGGCGCGCTCGAGTTGTTGCTTCTTATTGAGGTCAGGACGCGTTTCGAGGACGGCGAGGAGGTTGTCGAGCACGCTGAGCTTGCGAAAGACGGACTCTTCCTGAGGAAGGTAGCCGAGACCGAGTCGGGCGCGGCGATGCATCGGCAGGCGCGAAATATCCTGAGTGCCGAAGTGGACGGAGCCAGCATCGGGAGGGACAAGTCCGGCAATCATGTAGAAGGAGGTGGTTTTCCCGGCACCGTTCGGGCCGAGCAATCCGACGATTTCGCCGGGGGCGACGCTGAGCGTGACGTTGTCGACAACCGCACGTCCGGCGTAGCATTTGCGCAAGCCGTCGGCGACGA
>Ga0100398_1002689_pt1 | contig 14753 bp, 9 predicted proteins | sample CryGeymeta201522_FD_81568 | JGI IMG/M metagenome (GOLD analysis project Ga0100398, IMG submission 81568) | Groundwater microbial communities from Crystal Geyser aquifers in Utah, USA - Crystal Geyser metaG 2015-22 | ecosystem: Environmental > Aquatic > Deep subsurface > Groundwater | place: USA... | reverse complement strand
GCTGTTTATCTTGCGGACGACATAATCGATCCTCCTCCTTCAGGCAAAAACGCATCACAGCAGATGATCGACCTATTCAGCGAAACTGGTTCTTCGGTAATAGCTCTTGAAGCAGTTTCTTGGGAAAAAGTTTCCGGCTACGGAGTTGTCGATGGTAAAAAGATCGGTGAACGAAAAATTAAAATAACGAACGTAGTAGAAAAGCCTTCGCGTGAAGAAGCACCTTCGAATCTGACTATTGTTGGCAGATATATTTTTACTCCGACCATATTTGAACTCTTGAAAAATACTCCTGCTGGTCGTAACGGAGAAATTCAGCTTACCGATGCAATTCAAAAGCTAATCGAAATCGAACCCGTCTATGGACTTGAATTCGAAGGAAGAAGATTTGATACCGGCGATCCTGCAGGATTTCTCGAGGCAACGGTTGAGTTTGCTCTGAAAGGCGAGGATTCTGAAAGAATACGGAAATATTTAATAGAGCTTTCGAAAAAATTATGAATCTGCTTTTTGGTCAACCCTTGCATCCATGCTCGCAAAACGAACAATGTCGCGTCCTCTAACTGATCTTAGAAAACGCACATTCTTCGGATTGTGCGGAGCCATCATCTTCATCTCAGCCATCATTACTTCTTCAAAAGCTACGGCGATTCTTTTTTCATTGCTTTTTTTTATTAGTCTTTTCGAACTTTTTACAATGTACAAACAATTGAAGAATAAACTTTCGATAGCACATTTAATATTATTGGGAATTTATCCTGTCATCATAACAGCGGGCACTTTTTCTGCTATTTTGCTTAGACGGAAATATCCTTCACTACTGCTTTTAACCGTCATTATCTGCACGTGGAGCGCAGACAGCGGCGCCTACTTTTACGGTATGAAATTTGGTAAGCATTTTATGATTCCCACAATATCTCCTTCAAAAACATGGGAAGGAGCAGTAGGAGGCTTTGTTGCTCCGATAATAGCGGCTCTAATTCTTGGATTATTTTCCAAGAATTTCACGTTTTCAATTTGCACCGGTATTGTAGCGGGAACTTTTGGTCAGCTTGGAGATATTGTTGAGTCAAAAATAAAACGGATAGTGGAAATAAAAGATTCGGGCTCATTGATTCCAGGACATGGTGGAATGCTCGATAGATTCGATGCCTTTTTCTTCAACTCTACAGCAATGTTTTTTATAGTTTCAGTTTTTCTTTAATTCTCTATCTTAACTGATTCTTTAGAGACATTGTCTCAGTCACAAATAACGACTGAACCATCATGTCCATTGTAAGTAAAATGCCAATGCAAGAGAATATCGCGTCCAATCAAACAATCAAAATTTTTAAGAGGACAAGAAACAATCGGGCTCTCTATACCGCTACCCCAAGGAAATATGATAAAACCATAATAAACTGGTTGCTGTTGTTCATCTTGAACTGAAGAAACTTTTTGAAAACCTGTGTGAACGAGTCCAAGTTGGTCAGCTACATCAGGCGTTATCACAGTACAACTTGCTCCTGTATCAATTAAGGCATTTATGTTAACTGTTGGAACACTTTTCCCCTGTTGTTTAAAATTTTCTTGAACAATCTGCGGGTGAGTAATGTTAACTTTGATAATAGCTCCCATTTGATATAAAACAACTGACGATGGAATCTGGACGATTATTTCCTTTCCATCTTTCTTCATTTTACCCTGACCACCATACCTGTATGTGTTTATCATAACGTAGCTTCCATGATAAAGTTTAGCGGTTCTTTTTCAACTAAATGATAAACAAGAAAGCTTGTGTCTACCCCATATAAACGTACTCCTTCCTTTGCAGCTCGTTCATAACTATCGTAAGAAGCCACTAGATTTTCTTCAAACACAAGAATGAATTTGTTACTATGCTCCTTGAGTAAGGATTCTTTGTTTTTGTTAACGAAATCAAGATTTTTCTTCAAATCTTTTTCACCCATATCTTCCTCCTTTTTCAATTATATGATAGGAACTTCAATTCTCGTTGCATATTTGCGAAGGTAGCAGAGCGAGTTGATGTTGTAAACACGAAAGGGTGGCGGCAACATCATCTTCGATGGACTCGATATTGCCCTCACTGATGCAACCAGGTAGAGAGGGACATAGACTGTGAAGCATCCTTCTTCGCTTGGTTCAAGAACGGCTTGAATCTTCATCTCACCCTCCTGCAAATATTGTGCGCTGTCGCACCGAGAAAATCAAGGGAATGTTTTCGCACCCTGAACAACGCTACGCCCATGCGAATTTTTACGAAAGAAAACGCGGCTCCCCGCCTTTTTCTTCAACTCTACAGCAATGTTTTTTATAGTTTCAGTTTTTCTTTAATTCTCTTCAAAGCAAGTTCAATGCGCTTAGACTCGCCGAATGCGCTCAGCCTGAAATATCCTTCACCCGCCGGTCCAAATCCTGCTCCAGGTGTGCCTACCACATTCGCTTCATTTAAAAGTTTATCGAAAAATCTCCATGAATCCATTCCAGACGGAAGCTTCACCCAGATATACGGAGCATTAACTCCACCGTAAACTTCGAAGCCGACGGAAGCCAGACCTTCCCTGATCATCCTTGCATTTCCGAGATACAATTCAATTAATGATCGGATTTGCTGCTTCCCTTCATCAGAGTAAGCTGCTTCGGCAGCACGCTGAACAGGATATGAAACACCGTTGAATTTTGTGCAGTGACGTCTGTTCCAAAGTCCATTCAAAAAAACTTTTTTCCCATTGGAAGTATTTGCGTTTACATTTTTTGGAACTACTGTAAATGCGCATCTAGTTCCGGTAAAGCCGGCGTTCTTTGAAAAGCTTCTAAATTCTATTGCGACCTCTTTCGCGCCTTCAATCTCATAGATAGAATGCGGCAGATTTTTATCTGTTATGTAAGCTTCATAAGCCGCATCGAATAAAATAATCGATTCGTGCTTTCGAGCATAATCCACCCATTTAGTTAGAGCGGTTCTATCAAGCGTTGCGCCTGTCGGATTATTTGGAGAGCATAAATAAATTATGTCTACGTTTTCTTTCGGAAGATCAGGATTGAATGAGTTCTCTGAAGTGCATGGCAAATAAACTATTCCTTCGTATCTGCCATCAGAAAGCGCATTGCCGGTCCTTCCAGCCATCACATTAGAATCCACATATACCGGATAGACCGGATCTTCCAGAGCAACAACATTATCAACAGAAAAAAGTTCTTGAATATTTCCCGTATCACATTTAGAACCGTCGGAAACAAAAATTTCATCTTTATCTAACTCTACGCCTCTGGCGCGATAATCGTTCTCGATAATCTTTTCGATCAGAAAATCATAGCCCTGTTCAGGACCGTATCCGTGAAATGTCTTCTTCTTCTTCATCTCTTTTACAGCTTTTTTAAAAGCAGACACAATACTTCTAGGAAGAGGTTCGGTGACGTCACCGATTCCAAGCCTGATTATATCCGCGTCCGGATTTAATCTTCTGAACTCCAAAGTTCTTTTGGCAATTTCAGGAAATAGGTATCCCGCTTTCAGCTTCAAAAAATTTTCATTCACTCTAGCCATATATTCACCTCTTTTTTTCTAATCGTAATAGATTAAATCCCAACTCTGACAGGAGTTCTAATAAAAATTTTCTTTGGAGAAGTCTAGGATGAGGAAGAACCAATTCATTAGTATCAGTTATCAATAGGTTTCCATTCTTTTCAATAATCAAGATATCGAGATCAAGGGTTCTCGGCATGTATTTGCCTTTTTCCATCGAATTCCTGCCCGCCGAAGTTTCGATATTGTTTAACTTTTTCAAAAGAGCTTCAGGCTTATCGTAAAATATGCCGCAACAAACCGCATTCAAATAAGAAGGCTGTGGAGTCAAGTTGCCTTCAGCATTGAGCGCAGAGGTTTCAATTATTTTACTGTGTTTACTATCTGTAAAAATTTCATCGAGCTGTTTTAATCCATACTTAATATAACTCAAACGCTCTCCAAGATTAGAACCTAAACTTATCCAAGCAATAAGCTTATTGTCATTTTTCACCTTATTCTCGTCACTTCGATTTCTGAATATTCAACAGGCAGAGACAGCGCGGGTTTCAATTTACGAATATAAATTTTCACTCCGGTCAGAATAGGAAATTCTTTAAGTAATGTATCCGCAATAAAAGCTCCAAGCGGCTCCATTAACCTGTAGCGTTGCTTTTTAAAGAGCTCAACAATGCGATTACAAATTTGAGCATAATCAGGTCTGCCTTTAAGAGTATCTTTCAGAGGATTCGAAGGTTCATCGTAGAACGCGTCAAAGCCTATCGAGAACTGCGATCCAAGTCTTGCTTCGTTCTTTTCAAGCCCATGAAATGCCCAAACTGAAATACCTCTAACGCTGATCTTTACTTCCGGCATAACAAAATTAATTGTCTTTTTTGAATAGAACATCAGCCATCGAATATTTGCCCGCCGGCTTTCCAATTAGAAACTTAGCCGCGCGCAAAGCTCCGAGCGCAAAAGTATCACGCGAAGAAGCTCTATGGGTCACTTCGATACGTTCTCCGGTTGTTGCAAAAATAACAGTATGCTCTCCGACAATGTCACCGGCTCGAACTGCATGAACTCCGATTTCTCGAGGTTTTCGTTTAGCATCAAGTCCTTTTCTTCCGAATACTGAATTCTCTTTCTCAATTCCTGCGGCAGAAGAGACAAGATCGAGCAGTTTCATAGCTGTGCCGCTCGGAGCGTCTTTCTTTTTGTTATGATGAGCTTCAATAATTTCTATGTCGTAGTCTTCCCCAAGCGTTTCTGCAATCAATGGTGCGATTCGAAAAAGTAAATTCACTCCGACCGACATATTCGGAGCGGCAATGATAGGAATTTTTTTCGATGCCTGCTCAATAATTTTTTCCCCATCTTTTTCAAGTCCTGTTGTGCCGATGACCATAGGAACATTGTGCTGAAGCGCAATTTGAATGTGCTCAATTGTTGCCGACGGCGAAGTGAAGTCTATTAAAACGTCCGCGCCTTCAAGCGACCTGGTGCAATCCGAAGTAATGACAACTTTTATTTCACCACAACCTGCTACTATTCCCGCATCTCTGCCGATAACAGGGTGACCGCTCGCTTCGAAAGCTCCGATAACCTTAAACTCGCTGGATTCCGAAGCCAAAGCGATAATCCTTCCGCCCATTCTGCCGCCGGCGCCGGCTACTGCAACTCTTATTATCTTCTCATTCATTATTGTAAGTTTACAAAAAAATAACAAAGAATCAACAGGAAGTAGAGTGTAAGAATTTATACTGACTTTAGTATTGCAAAAAACAAGATAAACGAAGTAAGATTAACCTATGAGCTATGTTCTACTTAATTGAAAATAGAAAATTCTCAACAGACATAAAAATCGATGAAATAGGTTTCCAAAATAAACTTATTTTAAGTTGCCGGTTCAAATCGGCAAGAAAGGGGTTGATGTAAAATGAAGGCGTTACTCAATCGTAATTTAGCATTTTCACTTATAGGAATGATAATTCTTACTATCATTGCTCCGCCGGCATGGGCACAAGGAGCGGCTACTCAAGTGACGGGCCGCCACCGCGCGTTCATCTCTCAACTGAACGGAAAGGTAGAAGTTAAATCAGTAAACCAAAATAATTGGGTTGTGGCAACTTTGAATCGCGAAGTAAAAACCGGCGACAAAATCAGAACAGGTCCGGGATCTAAATGCAGAGTCAAAGTCGGAAACGTCGGCGATGTTGAGCTTCAATCTTCATCGGAAGTGACTGTTGGAAATCTCCAGCAAGTCAGAACTACTGCCAGAGCATTTTTTATATTTCAGCGGACAATAACCAGAGATGATGTAGCGTTCGATCAAAAGAGCGGCGATTTAAGAAATTCATTTAGGCGAGTCGAAGGCCGTGTTGGAAATTATAACATCTATACTCCTGTTGCAACAGCCGGCGTCCGAGGAACAAAGTTTGAATTAGATCTTGAAGGCGGCAGACCATGGTATGAGCAAATGGAAGAAGGAAAAGGGCAGGGCGATGAAGAGCAACTTACGACAACAGTATTGGAAGGAGAAGTCGAGCTAGTAGGCCCTAACTGGTCCAGAAGCGTTTCAGGCGGGCAGGCGCTGAATGTAATTTCAGGGCAAACGCCCGGGAATCCTGGCGGAGCCGATCCAAATAAACTTCAGGAACTCCAACAGACTTTTGAAACTAAAAAGGATGTCACTCCTCCAACTTTTAATGGAGCAATCAGCGCAACTAGAACTTCACCCACAAGCGTAAATGTCAGATGGAATGCGGCAAGTGATGATAGCTCTGCAGTTTCATCAATTGTTTACGATCTCTATTCTGCATACTCTTCAGGCGGGCAGGACTTTACTCAACCGACAGCAACAACTGATCCGGGAGCATTATCATATAGTCTGACTAATCTGAATACCGATCAGGATGTTTACATAGTAGTTCGAGCTCGCGACGAAGTCGGCAATCGCGACAACAACACTGTCGAAGTTTCCGTTGTCGAAGGTCAAGAGGTTATAGCAGCCGAAGATGTCACGCCGCCTGATTTTGACGGAGCAAAAAGCGTGTCTCGGCTTTCATCTAACTCTATTCAATTAGAGTGGTCGTCAGCTTCCGATGATGTTTCATCACCCGACAATATTGCTTACGACATTTATCTTTCAACTTATCCAAACGGACAGGATTTTTCTACTCCGTCAGCTTCATCTGATTCTGGAGCAACTTCTTTAACTATAACAAACCTTGTCGAGAATCAGGATTATTACGTTGTTGTAAGGGCTCGAGATTCTGCAGGGAACCGAGACGACAACCGTGAAGAAGTGACAACTTATGTGATGGCAACCGGTGAAAGCGAAGATACGACTGCAGTATTGAGCGAGCTGACAGAGAAACTTTTTGAGGCGTATGAAAATGAAAGCTCAAATGATTTCCTAGATTTAATCAGCACAGTATTTGCAGGAATAAACAATTCAGGAAATGTTTTGACATATTCGACATTGAGCACTGCATTATCTTCAGACTTTGCATCGCTCGAAAATATAACGGTCGATCCTGTTATAACCAGCGTTTCAAATATCGCTCCAGGTTTTTACACTCTAAATGTGACATGGAACGGAATATTCAAGTTTGCCGGAACATCATCGGATAAGGTCCTTACAGGTCAAAATACAAAATTGACGTGGGATGCAACTTCAACTCCAAAACTAGTCGCATGGGAAGGCTCGTCGCTGTTTGGACTTTCAGCTCCCGAAGAAACTCAATCGACTTCTTCAATTGTATCAACTATTGAAGAGATTATTACAACTTCAGAAGGTGGACCTGCTGTCGTAGGTCCTCCATCGATTAGCAGTATGGATGGTTTAAAAACATCGATAATTATTGACGGCAATTATATCGATGTTGCTCCTTATTCTGTGACAATCAACGGCGAAAATTTTCAAACCGGCGCAAAACTCTATTCCTACGATAATCACGATCAAGTTTGGGAAGATCTCGATGTACCCGAAATAGATTTTGTGGGATCTATTTACTACATAAATTCAACTCAACTACGAATGGATATTTCCAAACAGATAGAGCAATATGATCCTTATGACCAAACCTCTGAAGATGAAATGCTCAAGATAGTCAATCCTGACGGACAGGTATCGAATATTTACACGTTTACAATGACTCGAATTCCTGGACCTTTAGTTTTAATCTCTATAACACCTAACAATCCGGTTACTACTCAATATGGTTCTAGCTATCACTTTACTGTTGAAGGATATAATTTAGTGGTACCTCTCAGTAATGTCGAGATTCAAGGAACTGATTATATGACAGAGCCGAATTTTACCGTGTCTCCGACAAATATTTCAGTTCACAGTAATCAGATACTAACTCCAATTGCATTGGAATTTGATGCTTCAGTAAGTGGACCATATCTTACTGCAGGCACTTACTATGTTTCAGTGACAGATGCTCGAGGCCAGAACGCGAAAATTTCATTCACAGTCGCAGATGCAGGAAATGTTGTTTGGAGTTCGAATATGGCTTTGAGTTCTGATTATTATATCGCGCCTGGAACCAGTTTGACAGTGAACTCTGGTGTAACTGTATCCAGCACTAGTGGAGCAAAGATAATAGTTGATGGAACATTGAATGCAAACGGAGCAATCTTCAACAATGTTGGAATAGCATTTAATACAAGCTCATCAGGTTCGCTGGGCGGAATCACGGTTCAAAATGTGGGTAGTTATATTCCAGCAGGCATAGCAATTATTGGTGGAAATATAACGATCGACAATACTACTGTTTCCAATTGCGAAAAGGGCATGGAAGTTTCCGGAGGTACTGTCATTGTCAATAACAGTAGTTTTTCATCCAACATGAATGGAGGAATTTTTGTAACTGGAGGCACTGTCAATCTTAATGGAACTAATGCCACAGGCAACACGACATTCGGTCTTGGAGTAGATGGGAGTTCTGCAAACGTTTTAGTGGCCGGCGGAAATTACAGTTCCAACACAGGTCAGGGTATTTTTGTAACGAACGGTGCGAACGTTAATGTTTCTTCATCTGCCAATATCAGTAATAACTCGACAGAAGGATTGTTGTTAACTAATGCAGGTAATGCTACTTTGAATGGAGCCACATTATCAGCTAATGCAAGCGCAGGTATTCATCTGGACCCAACTGCAGGTTCACTTTCTCTTTCGAATACAAGCATATCCGGCTCAAATTCTGCGATAGGAGCTGAGGCAGGCAATGTAGCACTCAATAGTGGGAATAACTTATCTGCCTCGAATAGTGTTGTAGACCTGTCAGGCAGTGCAAATTTGAGTACTACCGGATCGAACACCTTAAATGGAAATGGAACAGCCAATGCAGGCATAACTACAAATTCATCTTCTTCCGGTTCAATTACAATAGGAGATGGAACGGTAATCACGTCTGCGTTTAACGGCATCTTGATCAACGGTTCAGGACCGATTCAAATAACCGGTGCAAGCACCATGATTGAGAACAACACAATGGACGGAGTCAACATTGCAAACAGTTCTTCAAATGTGACCATTAACGGTGGAGCCAAGATTCAGGGGAATGGCAATGTCGGAGTAATAGTTGGAGATGCAGGCACAGTTCTTCTAAATGGTATCGACATTTTGAACAACGCCAGTTTTGGTGTGATGAGGCCGTCTGCTTCCACTTACGCAGGTTCTGTTTCTTTAGATAATGTGCTTTTACAGGGCAATAACGGGCAAGGCGCCGCAAATGATACTAGCACTGCACCACCGACATTTAATTCAACGCAATATCAGTATTTAATTTATCCGCCCAATACTGTAAGCAACCCGAGTTAAAGAAGGAGGCGGTTTCGTAAAAAACGAAGCCGCCTCACATTATGACAAAAATTTTGAAATCTAATACTGTCGGAATTAAAGAAGCTGCTGAAATTTTGAGGTGCGGAGGATTAGTTGCTTTTCCGACAGAAACGGTTTACGGACTCGGAGCAAACGGGCTTAGCGAAACTGCAGTCAAATTAATATTCAAAGCCAAAAATAGGCCGGATAACAATCCATTAATTCTTCATGTTTCTTCTTTAGAAATGGCGTCGGAGGTAGCTTATGAAATTCCGGTAATTGGAAAAAAACTTTTAGAAAAATTCTGGCCCGGGCCTTTGACATTAGTAGTAAAGAAGAGCGATAAAGTGCCTGTAAACGTATCTGCAGGCGGTAAAACGGTTGCCTTGAGAATGCCCGATCATCCAATTGCTCTTAGTCTAATCAAAGAGGCGGGTTTCCCAATAGCCGCGCCGAGCGCCAACATTTCTGGAAAGCCAAGTCCGATTGAAGCAGGAGATGTTTTGAGCGACCTCGATGGAAAGATAGATGCTGTGATTGACGGAGGGAAATGCCGAGTCGGACTCGAATCAACAGTAGTAGATGTGACTCAAAATAAAGTGAAAATTTTAAGACATGGAGCAATTTCACTCGAGCAACTAGCTGAATTATTGGATTACAAACCTGAAATTGACACAGACAAAAGTCTAATAGATTTACATGAAATAAAATACGCTCCTAAATGCTCAATAAAACTTTTCACTCTCGATAACGCACCGTTCATCGGAGTCAAAGACGGAATAGTCGCACTAAGCTTTTCGCCTCCACCTTCAATATTTTCCATAAAATTAAGTTCACTTGAAGAATATGCGGCAAAGCTATATTCAATTTTAAGGGAAGCAGACAAAAAAAATATAAAAATATTATATATGGAGAAGCCTTCAAATAGCGGTATTGGCGCCGCAATACTTGACAGATTGCAAAAGGCAGAAAGTCGGTAAAAATATATACAAACCTTTGTAAATTTATACAAAATGATGTTATACTTTGTTGAGGCGTGAAAATATTTTTATGCGAGATATTATGAAACTAAAGCGTTTTAGTTTATCAATTACAACTTTGCCAATTTATTATGTGCCGATATCACTTCTAATAGTCTCATTATTTTCGCAGTCCGCATTCGCAGGGCCAATGGTCAACGATACAATAACCGTTTCCGGAGAATTCAATGGATGGCCTGATAACGACAACATGATTTATGGAGGAGAAGCATCAGCCGCAACTGATTTCCCGAATTATAAGATATGGTATCTTACGTCACAAATTACTTACGATACTCAAGACGAATTCAAATTTGAAAATTGGGGTTGGGGTAACCAATGGCTTGCAACGGCTGGCGGAGACGGTTCTGCAGATGCAGTTTCATTGAATACGGTTTATACAGTCTACTGGGATGATTCAGATCCCAGAGACAATATGTCGATGCAGAGTATGACAGCCAACTGGTACTACACCTTTAGAATTTATGATACCGGATATGCGAATTCATCAGCGGCGATTCTTGCTACGTCAGCGGGTCCTGTTTCAATATCGACTGTTCAGTCTGTATCCGATACCACCTCGAATAATAATGTGGAAGTGATGATTACGCTCTCGGCGGCACAATGTGCGCAGGAAAATCTTTTTCTCGTTTACACAGTTGACGATTGGACTACAAGAAAAGTAGCAGTTGCAACTTTTGTTTCGGGTTCAACCTACAAAGCAACAATTCCAGGATTCACCAGCGGAACCAAAGTTGTTTATTACGTAATCACGACAACTGTAAGTGCTTCTACATACGAAGGTTATTCTTCTGATATAGAGCGAACATTAGTGACTTTATCCGGAAAAAATAATGGAGGTTCCAATTATTCTTACAAAATAACTCCACCTGCAAAAACCTTTCATACAATTTATCCACCGCGCGGAGTCGATGGACTCGGTGGTAAAGCATATTCGGATTCTGAACTTGTTCGTAATTCTGCCGGCGCCAGAGCATATTTGACTTGGGATACGAATTATTTTTATGTCGGATTTGCGGGTGGAACTACTGACGATGACAAATACAACATTCTTGTTGATACCAATCCAGGAACTGGAATGGGTTCGACAACTAATTTTTCAGGACGGAGCGGTTGGGACACATGGCACGCGCCGGATATAGCTTACCAAGCGCTCACGTCTGCTGTCACACGTTATTGGGGAAGCTCAAGCGGGTGGGGCGGCGCAACAGATGTGACAACATCATGCACAACATATTTCGGATACAACACGGGCGGAACCGAAGATACAATTATTGTCGGAATTCCGCGCTCACATTTTCCTGCGAACACAAGAACTGACTCGATAGCTTTCTGGATATATGCATCGTCGAACGCAGATGTAATGTGGGCGAACTTCGACAACACTACGAACGGAATGGACTTTTTTATGTCCGATTCGCAAATGGTCGTAAACGATTCTACCGTGCCTTCTACGCCAGTTTTAGCTCAAGTCTATCCTTCACAGTCTGCAACTGATTCTTTTACTATTTCGTGGACCGCTTCTTCGGATCCTTCCGGAATTGCCGGATACTATTACAAAATAAGTTCTCCTCCGACTGCGGACACAGATGGAACGTTTACACGCACTACTTCAGTTTCAGGAGTATCTGCTGGCGGAGCTGTCGGCAGTGACAGCGTCTATGTCTGGGCAATGGACCGATGTATGAATCTCAATTATACAAATAGAGATCAAAGCTCTGACACGCTTGAGACGCTCAACCTTTTTGCAGAGCCAGTTGTCATCAACGAAATATTCGCTATCGATCATGCCTCTCTTGGTTCTTCCGACAGTTTCAGCTTTATCGAACTTTACAACTCCAGCGCTTCTTCCAAAGATATCGGCAACTGGACGATTACCGATTACACAACGAATTTGCCAATACCAGGGGGAACCATCATTGGCGCACAAAACTTTCTCGTGTATCATGTAAAAAGAGGAATCAACTACACTGACAGCTATGGCGTTGTTCACATCTTTTCGACTTCAGACACTACAATAAAACCCGGCACTCAAGCGAACTTAAATTCGTATGGACTTTATCGAAGCTCGGTTAAAGATTCGACAACCATAAACGATTTCGTTTGCATTTCAACGTCGTCATCAGGTTCGACAAATGATGACAGTGATGCAGTCGCGTATGGAATATGGACGAACGACAGCATTGCAACGGTCGGTTCATTTACCGGAGCAAGTATTGTCAGACGCTACATCGACGGAATTGACAACGACACTCCAGGAAATTGGTATGCAGGTACTTCTCCAACATGGAGTCTTGGATTCACAAATGGCGCAGGCAACAGAACCACTGTTGCTCAAATTGGCTCCGAGACGCTTGCATTCAAACAGAGCGATTATTTGACAGATACTTATATTGCTTCAACAGGCGACACAATCTTTTTGGATCTCAGTGTCACTACGAGCCCGGGCAATACTTATATCGACAACATACCTGTAAAAATATTCTCGTCAAACGACACGATTGTAGTAGTTCTTCGAGAAAATTCTCCAGCCGCAAAGAGATTTCACGGATACTTTAAAATAGTCAGCACAACAAATAAACGCGACAATGAATTGTATGTTGTGCCGCCTGATATAGTTTACTGCACGACAGTAGTAGGCGGTGCCTTGCAGCTTGCCGGAACAGACGCCGCGGATTCTTTGACCGTTATTGCGTCTCCAACAGCGCCGACAGCATCGCCGATAAAAGTTGTTCGACAATTTGATGGAGTCGATACGCTCGCGCTTCTTGGCGGAGACACAGTTCAGATTCATACAACTTTTGACGATGTAAATGGCGCTGACGAAATTCAAAAAGGAAATTTGTTTGTAGCGTTGATAAGAACTACTTCGGACAGCATTGTGCTGAAATCTATTAGTGGGCTGACGAGCATCGACTTTGGTTCAGATACTATTCAGTCTTCAATTTCTCTTGATAGTTCGGTATCAGGAACAAATCTGCTCTGCACATGGACACTGACCTTCAAATGGAACTGGGTATCGCCTGGAGCATATACTCTTTCAGCTCGAGCAGTTGATTCGACAGGACTCGAGTCTTCATGGACAGACTCGACAGGAAATTTCTATTTCATAAATGCTCTTGCCTTCAGCGGCACGCTATCGGGTTCCGGAACATGGAACGGCGCAGTTTCCGCCGGAAAATATTTACGCGGCTCCGAGACAGTGACATGGTCGGGGTTGAACGTTGTTTATTCAGGTTCGAATCTAGCGCCTGCTGATAACAATTATTTCGATATTCGTTCAGTCGATGATGATGGAGCTATTCAGGATCAAACAAGCGGAACATCTTTGAATATAGCTCGAACTGTGAGCGCAGTTAACGACCTCACTGAAGCGGACACGTTTTATTTAATAAACCTGCCTGCGTCCGCTTCATTTGCAGATACGAGAACATCTCCGGTTTTCGCGGTCGATGCAACTTCACCGGTAATTACGTTCAATCGCGACTCATACACATTCAAAGCGCCGTCGATGGATTCTTACGGTTCGATTATCAACATCGATTTCAGCGATGCGGACCAGCACATCGATACGGCATACGTTTGGATAGAGGCAGACACACAGATAATCACATCTTATGGTGGAGCGAGCTATACAACTAACTGGGCCCTTTCCTCTTCGCTTTACAATTCATTGGGCGCAGGTCCGACACAGCTTTGGGTCGAGGCAGTAGACAGCGTTGGGAATAAAACTACAGGTTCTTTTTACGCATCGAAACAAATTATTACGATTGATGGAGATCTATCAGATTGGCAAGCAGACGAAGATATAGGAACAAGAGGCGGAAAAACTTTTTATCTAACATGGGACGATACGTTTGTCTTTATCGGTTACGATCAGCAAGACCTCGATGATAATGAAAATAATCCCGGCAATGTTGGTGACAATGGAGATCTCTTTGTCTTCTTCAACTTTAATGGAGCTACGGAAGGGACGCCGACTCCGCCTGCATGGAACGGAATGGAGGCGCATACGCTTCCAAGACCTTTCCAATGGGTTTTTGCGCTCGAGGGAAACACTCCAGTTCCAAAATATGATAATCTGCGTAAATACACCGGAGGCGCATGGGCCTCAGACCAAGAGTCGGATATTCAAACATACTGGGATGTGTATGCCGGATGGAACACGACTCCGATTACCGAAGCAAAAATTGCATGGACCGAATTCGATTTATCAGGGCAACCTGACACAATGGATGTTGTATTAGTCAGATTTAGCGAAGGGGACAGCAGGATATGGCAGAGCTTTCCTGCATTGAATTCTGCTCCAGGCGACTCTTATTTTCCTCAAACATTTACGGATTATTATTCGTATAAACTTGTTCGTGACACCGTG
>Ga0100398_1002676_pt1 | contig 14802 bp, 11 predicted proteins | sample CryGeymeta201522_FD_81568 | JGI IMG/M metagenome (GOLD analysis project Ga0100398, IMG submission 81568) | Groundwater microbial communities from Crystal Geyser aquifers in Utah, USA - Crystal Geyser metaG 2015-22 | ecosystem: Environmental > Aquatic > Deep subsurface > Groundwater | place: USA... | reverse complement strand
TGGGAATATTTATACCTACAACTTCTTCATTATCATTATTGAAATATTTTTTTATCTCATTATCAACTTCACTTGCATTAGAGATATCTTCTGTTGATGGCTTTTTAGTCACTTTTGATACTTTTTTACCAAGCCAATCAATTATATTTTCATCTGATAGATTTTTCACATCCTGTCCGATGAATTTGATTTGGTTATTTTCTTTATCTAATTTCCCACGGAAGATAAAACAATTATCTGTGTTGAGAATATTTTTTATCCCATCATAAATTGAAGGGAATAAAATTACTTCTATATTGTCTTTCTCATCTTCAACTTGTATAAAAGCCATTTTATCACCTTTTTTAGTAGTAATTTCCTTTAAACTACTAATAACTCCGACGATATTTAGGTTAGAAATTCTTTTGCTAGATTTTATATCTTGTATATTAGGAAGGCATAATTCATTTATTTTAGCTTGAAATTGATCTATAGGATGTCCACTTACAAAACAACCTAAATAAGTGTTTTCCAAAGATAAATTTTCTATCAAATCTTGTCTATCATCTCCAATATATGGAGGTAATTCTAATTTTGGTAATTCATTGGGAGAAATACTGAGTAAGAAACTATTTTGGTTAGAATTTTGTCCTTTGATATGAATTAATTTTTTTATATATTCTAAAATATTTTCTAAATTTATGATAAGTTTTTGTCTGTTTTCTAGACTATCAAAACATCCAGATTTTATCAAAGCTTCTAAATTTTTTTTATTTAACTCTTTTCCATCAATTCTTTCTAAAAAATCTTGAAAGCTTTTGAAAAGTCCATTTTGATTCCTTTCATTAACTATAATTTCTGCCAATTTGTATGACATATTACGAATAGTTCCAAGTCCATAGAAAATTTGTTTATCTTTACCTACAAAGTCAGGATAACTAGTATTGATGGAAGGAGGGATTATCTCTAATCCAATTTGTTTTGACTCTTCAATCTCAATAGCAATTCTTGTTAAGTCCTTAGCATCACTATTCATCAAAGATACCATAAATTCTAAAGGATAGTGAGATTTTAAGTAAGCGGTTTGGTATGCAACTAAAGCATAGCAAGCAGCATGAGATTTATTAAATCCATACAAAGCAAAAGGCTCAATTAACTCCCAGAGTTTCTCTCCAATTTCTCTTTCTATCCCATTTTTTACCGTACCTTCAATAATTTTTACTTTTTGTTCTTCCATCAGTTCAAATATCTTTTTTCCAACCGCTTTCCTCAAAATATCTGCTTCTGGTAAACTAAATCCAGCAATAGCTTGTGAGGCTTGCATAAGTTGTTCTTGGTAGATCATAATCCCGTAAGTTGGTTTTAGAATGTTTTCTAAATTAGGATGTAAATATTTCACCTCTTCTTCTCTGTGTTTTCTGGCTATATAAGTTGGAATAAGTTCCATAGGTCCTGGTCGATATAGAGAAACCATAGCAATCAAATCATTAAACTCAGAAGGTTTAAGCCCAATCAAAGCTTTTTTCATACCAGCAGATTCAAATTGAAATACTCCAGTGGTTTGTCCTTTTTGGAAAAGTTTATAAGCATTCTTGTCATCTAATGATAAATTAGTCATATCAATTTCTATCTTGTGATTTTGTTTTATTAATTTTAAAGTAGATTCTATAATAGAAAGATTGGCAAGACCAAGGAAATCCATTTTTAGAAGACCAAGATCTTCAATAGCATGCATTTCAAATTGTGTTGTAATTCCAGTTTTTCCTCCAGATTCTGAAATTTGTAGGGGAGTATAATGAGTTAGAGATTTATTAGAAATCACAACAGCACAAGCATGAGTAGAAGTATGTCTAATTGAACCTTCTAAAATTTGCGCAGTATCAATCAGAACTTGTACTTTATCATCTTGTTCGTAACGATTTCTTAGTTCATTCGAATCATCAAGAGATTTTTGAATTGTTTTCTTCTCAATCATTTTAGCAATAGAATCACATAGACTATAAGAATATCCAAGAGCTCTTCCAGTATCCCTGATAGAATTTTTGGCTGCCATTGTCCCAAAAGTACAAATTTGAGCTACATGATCACGACCATATTTATTGGCTACATATTCCAAAACCAAATCCCTTTTATTATCCTGAAAGTCAATATCAATATCTGGCATAGAAACTCTAGCAGGATTTAGAAATCTCTCGAACAAAAGCTCAAATTGAATTGGATCAAGATCTGTAATTCCAACTAAATAAGCAACCAAGCTTCCAGCTGCACTACCTCTTCCAGGACCAACCAATATACCGTTTTCTTTTGCCCAATTAATAAAATCACTAACAATTAAAAAATAAGACGGATAACCAGAATCATTAATGGTTTTTAATTCATACTCTAATCTCTCTTGAAATCCTTCAGGTAAATTTCCATCAGGATATCTTTTGGGAGTTCCTTCTTCACATAAAACTTTGAGATATTCAGCATCAGTTAGAGATTCTCCAGAATCTTTTTTTATTGGAACATCAAAATGAGGTAATTGAATTTGGTACAAAGGAACTTTGACTTTACAAAGTTCAGCTATTTTATTGGTATTATGAAAAGCTTGTTCGGGTATATTTAGTTCTTGAGTGAGATCCCACATTTCATCAGGTGTCTTCAAAGAATAATCTTCATTAATCAAAGTATACCTTTCAGAATTCATCAAATTAGTTTTATTTTTTATAGCAAGCATAATATCGTGAGCTTGTGCTTTTTCTTTCTCAATATAATAATTGATTCCAGTTAATACCAGTTCAATTTTTGTCTCTTCTGAAATTTTTATCAATTCTTGATTAACAGTAATTTGATCTTTAGTGTTTTTAGAGGGAACAATTTCTAAATATAGATTATCTCCGAATATATCTTGATAAAATTTTAATAAATCATCAATTCCAGATTTATCTTTTTGTAAAATTTTTTGCCCTAATTCTCCATTGAAGTCTCCGGTCAAACAAATCAAACCTTGACTATATTTTGATAAAATTTCTTTATCTATCTTTGGATGAGGGATATAACCTTCCACTCTAGCTTTGGTTACAATTTCTATTAGGTTCAAATACCCTTGATAATCTTTAGCTAAAAGAACAAGGGGATAAAGAATCTTATCAGGACTTGCTGATTTATCCTGAATTCCTTTTGGGTCAATTAGTATCTCTAATCCAAAAATAGGTTTGATTTTATTTTTTTCACAAGTTTTATAAAAATCTATAGCCCCAAACATATTCCCATTATCCGTAAGAGCAATGGAGGACATATTGTTTTTAGAAGTAAATTGAACTAGATCAGAAATATTTCCAATTGCTTCTAGGATACTGTAATGGCTATGGGTGTGTAGATGTGTAAATTTAGGCATATTAAAAATGAGGTCTTTTTAGTAAAATATTAATATTATTATAACATAGATAATTAGAGTTTGGAAATTTTGAAGAAGAAAAATAATTTAATTATTTACACAAAAATATACTAGTTTTGAGATAAGAATTTACCGAAGTAATTTGCTTTAAAGATATTTCTTTAATAATTTTTAATTTAGATTTTTGGATAGTTTTTCTAAATAAGTCTATTTCACTAGTTATTGCAATCATTTTCCCATTTTTCGCTAGATGATTTTTAGATAATTCAATAAATTTTTGGTATAGATCTTCTAGATTTGTATGTTTGGAAATAACCATTCCAAATGGTAAGTCAGCTGTTATGATATCAAATTTACCTAAATCTAAATTATCAGTAATGTCTAATGATTTTATCTTTATTTTTCTTATGAATCCAGCTTCTTTGATGTTTTGGATAGAAGCAGTAAGAGCTGATTTATCGATATCAAATCCAATAATTTCTTGTAAATTGGGGTTACTAATCAAAGCTTCAATCAAGAAAGTTCCACTACCAGAGAATGGATTCAGATAAGACTTTGCAGACTGAATATCTGCTAATAGATTCATACCAGAAGCAATAGTCGGATTCAAGGCTCCGCTAATATGGGATATTCGGTAAGATCTTGTACTTAAAGGTCTTGTAGTTATCTGAACACCAATTTCCCAAAGATCTTTAATTTTTATAATATGTATTTTTAAATCAGGATTATTATTGTCATATTCTAATTTGAATTCTTGAGAAATATATCTTAGAATGGATTTTATCTCAGGAGTATCATCTCCAGCACATTGAATAAAAAATGTATCAAATTCATCTAATTCAATAATTTCTTTAACTAAATTACCAAGAATAGATTTATTTTTAGCAATATATTTTGGAGTTAATTTGGGAGATTCTAATACAGAATAAGCTTTAGTGATAGTTCTTAGATTTTTGATAATATCTATTTTAATTTTTGGATTTTTTTCTAAATACATGAATTTAGATTCTTCTTTAATTATAAAATCACTCAGAAGTAAATTATTTAATTCTTGTTTGACATAGATAATTCCTCCTTCAATAAACTCTAATTTCCACATAATAATTTAGTATAATTTTTATCTCAATTATTATATCATACAAATACAAAATATGATAAAATTGTACGAGATGACATGATCGTAGACTTTATCTTTTCTTTTCCTAATCAACTTGCTTCGGTACACTCAGCACAAGATTGTTCTCAATGTTTTTCATCTTTTTCATTTAATTTTTTAATTTAAGATAAATACCCAAAAAGGTAAAGTAATAATAGATAATAAAGTACTGATTATGACAGATTTAGCAATAAAATCTTTATCAAGATTGTATTTGTCGGCTAGAGCAAATGGAGTGATGGCAATAGGCATAGCAAATTGTAAAATAGAAATATCTAGAGAATCAAAATCTAGATTTAATATTAAAGATAAAAAATATAAACCAAAAGGAATAAGAGTCAAGCTTAATACCGAGAATATCAAAGCTGGAATCCATTTTTTCCAATGACCTAATTTGAATTTACCTATAAAAAGTCCAATTACAACTAAAACCATAGGAGTAACAGAGTTTGTAATCATATTAATAGAATTGGAAAGAATAGAAGGTAGGGTTATCTGTAGTCCCATAAATAAAAACCCTAATATTACGGATAATAATAAAGGACTTCTGTAGAGGTTCTTTAGTACATTTGGGATAATACTAGACTTATCTTCTGTGATGGAATACTCTAAGTGACCAATTCCTAAACTAAATATCCAAAATATATGTACAGCTACAATTAAGCTAACTTGAGGTAATACATCAGTTCCAAATATTTGAGTAAGTACTGGAATCCCTAAATATGCCACATTACCAAACATTGTACAAATAATAATTGATCTAAAAACTTTTTCATTTAAGGATAAGATTTTAGATAAAATAATGACTATAAAAAATAAGATTAATATATAAGCTGAGTTAACTAGAATAAGATTAATTTCATCGTATAATGATATTTTTGTACTAGATAAGGAAGAAAAAATTAAAAGAGGAAGGCCTATATTAAGTGCAAATTGATTTAGGACTCTTATGTAAGAGTTTTTAACAGGTTTTATTTTTTGGAATATAGCACTAGTAAATATTATTATAAATAATGGTGCTATGACATTTAATATTTGGAACATTATCAAACAATTATAAATATGTATTATTATACCATAAAATTATGATATAATATAAGATATAATAAATTTAATATGAAATTTCAAGAACAAGAAAGAGTAAAAATTTGCTATACCAATTACAAAGGAGAAACATCAATTAGAGATATTATTCCAATCAAAATTTGGTTTGGTAAAACTGAGTGGCATCCTGAGACCGGTTGGTTAATGGATGCTTATGATATAGAAAAGCAAGCAGATAGATCTTTTGCAATGAAAGATATCAAAGCTTGGTTTGCTGAATAATTATTAAAAACAATTTATTAGCTATTTGATTAAATTTGAATACTTTATATAGAAATATTATGGCAAATCATGAATTATTTATCATCTCGTACTATAATACTATAAAAAAACTTGGAAAGTGGTATAATGGGGGTAAGTTTAAATTTAAGGATTATAAAAAATATGGTTCATAGACAACTTTCACAACTTATTAAATCAAATGGTAAATATGATCTTACTATTTTTTCACCTGAAAGTATCGATAAAATTGAAAATAGTATTTTTGAAAAAGGAGACAAGCTCTTCCTAAAGTGTCTTAAAAGAAATAAAGACATCCAAGTAAAGCCTGAAGAGATAGTGAGACAACTAATGTTAGATAAACTTATCAATGAATATGGTTATTCTGTTGATTTACTGGATGTTGAATATACTGTAAGTTTTGGAAGAGAAAAGAAATTTGCAGATATTGTAATATTGAACAAACAGGATAAAACAAGTATTTATTGTGTGCTTGAGATTAAAAAACATAGTGCTAAAGATGGAAAAGATCAGCTTAAAAGTTATACCAATGCTACAGGTGCTCCACTTGCAATCTGGACTAATGGAGTAGAGATTGATTATTATGAAAGACTTGATCCTAATTATTTTGAACCTCTTTCAGATATTCCAAAAGTACATGAAACCATTGATGATGTAAAGAATGAACGATTTACCTATCTTGAGCTTATGCAAAAAGATAGACTTGCAGAAGAGCGAAAATCTCTTAAATCTTTGATTCAAGAAATAGAAGATGAAGTTTTATCAGGAGCAGGAGTTGATGTATTTGAAGAAGTATTTAAACTTATATTTACCAAACTTTATGACGAAATGGAAAGTGCTGATGATAGGGTAAATATTGAGACACAGTTTAAAATTATCAAGAAGCAAAACCCCACCCTTACAGATAAACAAATTCTCGAACAAATTGATAATGAAGATTATAGAAAATTAGAATTTAGAAGCCGTGGAGATGCACATCATACAAAAGAAGTCATCAATGAACTCTATAGAAAAGCCAAATCAAAATGGCAAGGAATTTTTGAGCAAGGTGAACCACTCAGAATAACCGATGAAAACCATCTCCAAATTTGTGTAGGATTTTTGCAAAATGTAAAGCTCTTTAATTCTAATTTGCAGGTGATAGATGAAGCATTTGAATATTTAGTCAATAAGTCAGCAAAAGGAGAAAAAGGGCAATATTTCACCCCAAGAAATGTTATAGATATGTGTGTTTATATGATGAACCCACAATCACATGAATACATGATAGATACCGCTTGTGGAAGTTGTGGATTTACTGTACATACATTATTTAATGTATGGCAAAAATTAGTCAATCAAGGAAAAGCAAATTTTCATAATTTTTCTAATCAAAAACTTACCAATGAGCAAAAAGATTATGTGCATAAAGTATTTAGAATTGATTTTGATGAAAAATCTGTTCGAGTAGCAAGAACCCTCAATATGATAGCAGGAGATGGAAAAACCAATGTATTGCATTTGAATACACTAGATTATACAAGATGGGAAGAAAAACTAAAAGATAGCTCATGGGCAAAAACATATCTTGAAGGATATTATCGAATGCTAGATTTAGCAAAAAATCGACAGAACCCAAAAGAATTTAATTTTGATATTGTAATGGCAAATCCTCCGTTTGCAGGAGATATTAAAGATAGTAGATTAATATCGAATTATGAAGTCGCTTTTGACAGTAAAGGAAAAAAAGCAAATAAAGTCTCAAGAGATGTATTGTTTATCGAGAGAAATCTAGATTTTCTCAAAGAAGGAGGAAGAATGGCAGTTGTTCTCCCACAAGGAAGATTTAATAATACTAGCGATGAAAAGATTAGAAGCTTTATTATGGAAAAAGCAAGACTTGTGGCAGTAGTAGGATTAGATGGAAACACCTTTAAACCACATACAGGAACTAAAACATCAGTATTGTTTATCCAAAAATGGGATGAAGATCCTAATTCTCCAAGCTATAATTCACAACAAGAGGATTATGAGATTTTCATGGCAGTAAGTGAGAATAGCGGAAAAGATAATTCAGGAATAGAAATGTATGAAACCAATGAGAAGGGAGAGAGAAAGCTCGATGAGCATAATCATCTTATTCAAAAGCATGATCTTAGAGAAATAGCATTAGCTTTTGAAAAATGGGCGAAAGAACAGAAATTAAGTTTTTGGAATAGTTGATTTATAATTTAAAAAATATGAAACCATTCAAACCAGATAATTTACCGTTAGAAAAATTAAATGGGGATATTTTTATTGCTCATATAGGAACAGCAAATAGAGCAGTTGCGAAGTTTGATGCTTTTCTTCAAAGTATCCCAAATGGAAGAGTTCTTTTATCTCCTCTATCAACAAAAGAAGCCGTTTTATCATCTAAAATTGAAGGGACTCAAGCAACTCTTGAAGAAGTTTTACAATTTGATGCCAACCCAAAGGAAAAAACTGAAAAATATGAAGATATTCAAGAGATTATTAATTATAGGCATGCCATGAGTGTAGCAATTACAAAACTCGAAACAATCCCTTTAACAGGACAATTGATCAAAGAAATACATAAGCTTCTTTTAAAGGGGACAAGGGGAGAAGGGAAAAATCCTGGAAATTTTAGAACAGGTTCTGTTTTTATTGGAAAACAAGGATTGGGAGTAGAAGGAGCCAGCTATATTCCACCAGAACCACAAAATATTGCAGAGTATTTTTCTAATTTTGAAAAATATATTCATTCTGATGAAAAAGATCAAATAGTTCAACTTGCAATTGTTCATGCTCAATTTGAAATTATTCATCCTTTTTGGGATGGAAACGGAAGAACAGGAAGAATTTTAATGCCATTATTCTTGTATTACAAAAAAGTTCTATCTTCTCCAATGTTTTATTTGAGTGAGTATTTTGAGCTTCATCGTGATGAATATTATGATTATCTACAAAACATATCAAGAAATGGGGATTGGGAAAGTTGGATTAAATTTTTTCTTATAGCAGTAGAAGAACAGTCCATAAAAAACATTGAAAAAGTTAAAAAAATTCTTGCTCTATATGAACAATTAAAAGATAAAATTATTGATATTCCTACTCCAAAAAATTCTATTAAAGTCTTAGATTACTTATTCTCAGTACCTATTTTTGACTCTGCTGATTTTTCAAGGCAAACGGGAATAAAAAAAGATGCAACTTTTCGTATCTTGCATTATTTATCTCAAAATTTGATTATTCATCATAATAATAAAGAAAGAAATAAAACCTATTTCTTTGAAGATTTATTGGATATAATTAAATAAAAATGTTAGTTGCAAATTTACCACTTAAAAGAAACTATGCCTCAAATAAGTTACATAAAATATACAGAAGTCCTTGAAGCTCGGAGATATGATGCAGAGTATTTTAAGCCTTTTAATTTGACTGCTGAAAAATTAATTACTAATTCAGATTTTTTATATCTAGAAAACTTAGGTAAATTTATTATTGGTCCATTTGGATCAACTGTAAAGGTAGAGGATTATGTTGAAGATAAACAATATAAATATATCAGAGGAAAAGATATTAAAAATGGAGTTTTGAGTGATGTTGATAATTCAGCAGTTAACAAAGAAAAATTTGATTCATTACCCAAATATCACTTAAAAAACAATGATGTTTTAATTACTGTTGTTGGAACTCTTGGCAATGTTGCAATATATAGAGATTCTTTTGGTCCAGCAATCTTTAGCTGTAAAAGTACAGTTTTTCGTTCAAATAAAATAAATCCAGAATTTTTAATGATCTTTCTTGATACAAAATAGGGAAAATCATTATTGATGAGAAATGAAAGAGGTGCAATTCAAAAAGGATTTAATTTACCAGATCTAAAGAAAATTCCAGTTCCAATTTTTCAAGATAATTTTCATAAAATAATTGATGAATTTGTTTTAAGGTCACATCAAAAACAAACTCAATCCAAACAACTCTATCGTGAAGCTAAAGAATTGCTTTTGGCAGAACTTGGACTTGTGGATTATGAAGTCAAACACGAACTTACTTTTAGTACCACCAAAAAAGAAATCGAAGAAGCCCACCGATACGATAGCGAATATTTTCAGCCGAAATATGCCGAGATCATTAAGAAAATTGAAGAATATGAGGGCGGATGGGATTTAGTGAAAAATGCGATAAATTTTAAAGATAAAAACTATACACCCAAAGCTTATCAAAAATATAAATATTTAGCACTTTCTAATATTTCAAGTCAGGGATATATATCAGATTATCAAGAAGAATTTGGAAAAGATTTACCAAGCAGGGCGAGAAGAAAAATCAATACAAACGATTTAATTATTTCTTCTATTGAAGGTTCTTTAAGTTCATGTGCATTGGTGGAAAAAGAATTTGATAATTCTATTTGCTCAACTGGATTTTTCGTTTTAAATTCAGAAAAAATAAACTCTGAAACTTTATTGATTTTATTTAAAACTCTCGTTATTCAAGAACTTTTACAGAGAGGATCAAAGGGGACAATTTTGACTGCAATTTCAAAAACAGAATTAGAATCAATCAAAATCCCTCTTATCAAACTCCAAATACAAAAGCAAATCTCTGAAAAAGTCCAAGAAAGTTATAAATTAAGAAAAGAGAGTAAAGACTTATTAGAAGAAGCTAAAAGAAAGGTAGAGGAAGAAATTGAGAAAGAATAATGAGTTTAAAAACTCTATGTCTAAAGCCAAGTATAGACTATTTTTATAAATTCTATATTATTTATAAAAAATCTTAAATAATATCTACTTCTCAATCTTTATCCCTAATTCTATTTTTTGCTTAATTGAAATATTAGCTGGAGCATTCATCATAAGATCTTTACCATCTCCAGTTTTTGCAAAAGGAATAACTTCTCTAATATTCGGTTCATTTTCCAAAATCATCATCAATCTATCAAACCCCCAAGCAATTCCACCATGTGGAGGAGCTCCTAACTCTAAAGCATCCAAGATATGTCCAAAGTTAGATTGAATTTTCTCTTCTGAATACCCCATAATCTCAAAAGTTTTTTTCAAAGCCTCAGCCGAATGATTTCTGATACTTCCACCACCAATTTCAAAGCCATTAAGAGTAATATCGTATTGAGTTGTGAGGATCTTATCAATATTTTTTTTGTTCATAAAATCATCAAAATGTTCATCCCGAGGTTTGGAGAAAGGGTTATGAGTAAAAGTCCACTCTGTCACTTCATCAGGATTATCTTGTTCAGGTTTCTCAAACATATTAAAATCAGTGACCCAAAGAAAAGCTAAAAGATTATCATCAGATTTATCATCTCTAATATCTGGTCTATCATTTCCATATTTATCCATAGCTTCTTTATAAGTCATTCTGGGAAAAGGAATTTGTTGAATTTTTTTCTCTGGGTATAGATTGTTTACAATTTCAATCAATAATTTTTCATTCAATTGCATGATTTCTTCTTCCGTGGCAAAAGACATTTCCATATCTAATTGAGTAAATTCTGGTTGTCTATCTCCTCTGGTATCCTCGTCTCGCATACATCTTGCTAATTGAAAGTATTTCTCAAAACCAGCCACCATCAAGAGTTGTTTATACTGTTGGGGTGACTGAGGTAAGGAATAAAAATTATCTCTATAAATTCTACTAGGCACTACAAAAGATCTTGAGCCTTCAGGAGTTGGCGCAGATAATAGGGGAGTTTCAATCTCAATAAAATCTTTTTTGATAAGATAATCACGAATAAATTTTTGGACTTTGGAACGATTAATTATATTTTTTCGCATTCTTTGGCTACGAAGATCAAGATATCTATGTTTTAATCTAATGAGTTCATTTATTTCTTTTGTATCTCCTTCAATAGGGAAAGGAAGAGTCCTAGATTGATTTAAGATTGTAATCTCAAGAATTTCTAGCTCAATATCTCCATTCAAAACACCTTCTTTAATATTTCTCTCTGGTCTTGGATTTACTTTACCTTGGATTTCTACTACAAATTCTTCTTTAGTGGTCTTTGCTATTTCTAAACATTCACTTTTTGGTAAAACCACACCTTGTACAATTCCAGTTATATCACGAAAATCAAAGAAAATCATTTTCCCTTGATCTCTTCTTGTATTGATCCAACCTTGAATATTTACTATTTGATTTTTATGTTGAGACAAATCTCTGATATATACTCTTTGATTACTTTTGGCATCCATATTAATTATGCTTTTAAATATTATTTATGTTAATATAATAGCTAATTTGGAGTATAAAGTCAAATATACCGAATAAAAAGCCATCACATTTTAGTAATAGCTTTAGTAATAATTTAAATTAATGATTTTTCTAAAATTTGACGATTAATTTCTGAAAAATTTTCTTTGATCAAAAGTTTTTCTTCCAAAAATTGAGCTCCCATTTTTGTATTAAAAAACCAAGCATCTAACAATTCGCAATATCCTGTTGGATTCATATCTAATACAGATTTAATTTCTTCTTTGATAGCATTATGTCTAACCCATATCTGAGTTAGACAATCAAGATTAGGATTCTTTTCAAAAATATCATTATTGACTACAATAATAGAAAATAAACTAAGAAACGGTGCTAAAGTAGAAATTTCTGGATTATTCAGTTCCCATATATCTTTTGCTTGAAAGAACATAAGACAATTCCTCATAGAACAACTAATAATATTATATCAATAAAATGTTAATTTATCAAATAAAAAATCACCCAGAAAGGTCTGAGTGAGAAAATAATTAGTCTTTCTTCAATGAAACAATAACACCTGTTGCAAAGGGAGTGGTTGCACCTACTCCGCAAAGTAAAATCTAAAAGATACAAAATATTATGTCATAAAGGTTTGACAATATAATAAATTTATGATATAATATGTACATAATATGAGAGGAATGAGAGAGACTACTTAAGAGTATAAATAGCTTATAATATCTAGCAATCAATAAGAACTAAGTAGTCAAGATAAGAAATTCTCATAGTGAACATTCACAAGTTAATCTGTTATAATATCCTGACTAAAGGTATTTGTAAGTAGACTTGGTCTGAGGTAAGTTGTATATCTTATATATAGGTATCTAGCTTACCTCGGAGCATCTTTATACACTTATCCCGAGGTTAGAGGTTAATTATGGCTACTGTTACTTTTAAAAAATCTGTTTCTAAATCTGTTTATAATTTTAATCTAGACATTTATCAAAAAGTGTCTGGAAAAGATACATTTGCCATTCGTGCTGCATTTGGTCATAAATCCACTCTTTCCCTTTTTGGGGAAGATGTGGTAGTTAAAAAAGATTTACCAGGGGATGATCTCATCTCTTGGGAGTATCAAATATACGAATTATTAGAAGGTTTAGACCTTGCTCCAAAATGTTATCTCGAAGAAGGAACCGACTACGGTCTCCACCTTGAAAAGATTAACAGTGGGGCAGCATTCGAAGATTACATTATTGCTTTTTTACAGGGAGAAATTCCTGAAAAAATTATGATAGAAATCTTTTCAAAAGTTGGAACAGTCTTAAACAGTTTCTGGGAGGAAGGGTTTACTCATCGGGACTTACACTTAAGAAATCTGGTCGTAGGATTAGATGAAAAAAATGAGTTTAAGGTTTTTCTAATTGACTTTTCATCTTCTTCTCATTCCTCCAATGATGAAGAATGGGGCTGGAATAATGGCTATTCCCGTGGGTGTACTCCCACACAGGAGGATGATTTTACTGATATCAAAGATGCCCTATGGTGTCTATTTGATAATTGGGGCGAAAGTCCTTCCAAGCTAATCCGAGCTATGGAGGATAAAATCACAGTAATTTAAATTTAGACCACCTATCACCTTGATAGAGTGGTCTTTTTTTGTAAAAATATATTGACATTTTTTTAATTTCAGGTATACTTATATAGTTCTTTAAATTTGGATTTCTATTATGGTAAAAGTAAATTTCTTAAAAAGTTATAATCTAATCAGTGAACAAGAAGTCTTCGTTAGAAGATCAGAGAAGGGTAAAAACTCAAAAATTTTACTAACAGGTAATCAGTATATTATTAAATCTGATCTTGAAATACTACCATCAAATCAAGGAGTATCTAGAGAATTTCAGATATACTCCATTACTAATAAACTACATTTACATTTTATTCCTAAATGTAATTTGGAATCTGATGTCTTTGATAATCCTAAATCTATAATTATCAAAAAGATAAATAATGGAGCAACTCTTGTTGAATATATTCAAGGGTTCTTAGAAGGAATAGTTCCTTTATATGACCTGCAAGAATTATTCAAATCTATTAATGCTAGAATAAATCATTTCTGGCAATTAGGATTTATCCATGGAGACTTAACCCCAAGAAATATCTGTATAGGTATTAATTTTGGAGGAACGGAATGGAATCCATACTTGATAGATTTTGATAAAACAATTTATTCTTATGATAAAAAAACTCCCAAAAATAATAAGGAGCAAGATTTGAATCTATTAATAGATTCTATCCAAAATGAATTCCCGAATCTACAAGACAGGGATAATCTATTATCAGAACTTTATATTATAGACTAAATCTATTTTCTCACCTAACATATAGGTGGGATTTTTTTTATGCAAAACATTATTGACATTTTTAAATTTTATAGTATAATTATAAAGTTCTTTAATTTTGGATTGGGTACTATGAAAAAAGTAAATTTTTTAAATAGTTATAATTTGGTTGGTGAACAAGATGTCTTCGTAAGAAGATCAGAGAAAGGTAAAAAATCAAAAATTTTACTTACATGGAATAATTGTATAATTAAATGTGATCTCGAAGAAGATTTGCCAAAAGATCAAGGTGTGAGCAAAGAATATCAAATATATTCTTTGGCAGGTAAACTACATTTACATTTTATTCCTAAATGTAATTTGGAATCTGATGTCTTTGATAATCCTAAATCTATAATTATCAAAAAGAT
>Ga0100398_1002674_pt1 | contig 14807 bp, 14 predicted proteins | sample CryGeymeta201522_FD_81568 | JGI IMG/M metagenome (GOLD analysis project Ga0100398, IMG submission 81568) | Groundwater microbial communities from Crystal Geyser aquifers in Utah, USA - Crystal Geyser metaG 2015-22 | ecosystem: Environmental > Aquatic > Deep subsurface > Groundwater | place: USA... | reverse complement strand
TCTCGCAGGGCACGGGCATCTTCGGTAGCTTGATCTTGCTCGACGCTCGCGAGAACACCTTCTGCGTTCCGGTCAATCGCTCCTCCAGCATCCTCGCCGGTGTGGTCGCGTCCTTCACCTTGGCGCTGATCTTCGACATCTCCTCGCCGAGCGCCCATCAGCTCGTCGGGGCGTCGCTGATCATCGCGGCGATCCTGGTCCTGTCGATCGCTCCCGCGCTCGAGAGGCGCAGCCAGCGCCAGGCGGCCGCTGCGGTTTCGGACTGCGGCTAGCCGCTTCGCTCAGGGCGCGCGGTCGCGCAACGCGCGATCCGGATCAGATCCAGCATAGGGTGGAACGGACGCACGCAGGAAGCCGAGCCCGACGTTGGCGAAATTCGAGGCCGCGCCCGGTGCGAGGATGAGCTTGGCGTGCAGCGCGTCCGCCTCGACGCTGATGCCGAGTCCGATCGGTGGCGAGAGGACCTCGGGCAGCGGCGCACCGGGGTGCATCAGCGCAACGGCGCTGGGCAAGAGCCGTGTCGGGTCGACCAGGGCGGCGAGCAGGCTCTCTGCGGGAAGCGCGCCGAGGATCCTCTGGCGCGCGGGATCGAGCAGCGGCACGCGCCCTTCCGAGGCGTAGGTCTCGACCATCTGCTGCGCCATCGCCGCGCCCTGATCTTCCTCCTCGCTCGGTTGCAGCAGCAGCACGCTCGTCTGCTCGCTGCGCGCCAGGGTGAGATCACGTGTCGCGTCACCGGCGCACGATCCGAGGCAGAGGGCGCCTCGCTCCGGCGACAGGCGTGGTGGACCGCCCTCGCAGCCGAGCGCCAGACCGAGCGTCTGCTTCAGCCAGTTCGAGCCCATGGCCGTGCGCAGCTGCGCGCCCACGTCGATGTCCGCACCACTTCGGTCGAAGTAGGCGACGAAGGGGCGGCCCTCGCGCGTGCCCGAGGCGAAGCCGCGCGGGCCTGAGCCATCGTGCAACGCGGCACCGATGGCATCCAGCGCGTGACGTTGCTCTGGGCTGAGGCGGTCCCCGAGCAGGGCGCCGAGCGTGGATCCCTCGCCGTCGTCCGGGTCTGGTGAGGCGCTGGCGACCAGCAGGCGCAGCGCCGCCGTGATCGGCATGCGTGCCAGGCGAGTCGTGGCGAAGGGGTGGAGACTCGCGAGCGTCCCGGCCAGAGGCGAGCCCGGAGTCACGGCCATGCGCATGTCGAGGGTCGGACCCGCCGCCTCGTTCGTCAGCGTGAGCGTCAGCTCTCCGACATCGGGCAGGAGCGCGACCAGCGCCCGCGCTTTCTGTTCCATGAGGTTCAGCGCGGCCTCGGGATCGGCCATCTGCGGCGCCGCGTCGTGGCGAGCTCGCTCCGCCGCGAGATCGTCTCGGGCGTCCCGGACCCAGCGAACCAGAGCTGCGCTGACGATGGCATGGACCGACCGCGAGACCACCCCAGGCCGGAGTGAGATCGTGAGCGCGGGCGGGCCCTCGGGCACCATGGCGTCCATCACCAGCCAGGGCAGCGCGGTCCGCACCGCCTCGGGCGTGTCGCCCACGACGAGCGTGTCGGCCGCGAGGGCCATGGCCGGCTCCGATCCCGTGCCAACCCAGTGGGCGTCGACCGCGTAGTCGCCCGCAACCGGCTCGCCCAGAGCGAACTCGGGGCCGAGCGGGTGCGCCGCGTCCTGCTCGAGCGTCAGGCGCGCCGCGAAGACGCGATGCGGATCAGCGGTCTCTCCCAGCAGGATCCCCTCGACGTGCGAGTCCGGAAGCACGCGCGCCTGGAGGCTCTCGGGCAATTCCACCAGGCGCCCGAGCAGGTCACCGGGCGTGCGCGGAAACGCCGCCGCCGTGAGCCCACCACCGATCTGCTCGCGCAGCGCACCGAGGAAGGGCGTGCCTCCGCGGAAGTGCAGCTCTACCCGCGTCGCCGCCGGTCGCTCGGGCGGTTGGGGCGGTTCGGTGATCGTCGACCCACTCGGGTGGCTGCCGTCACACGCGTCGCATGCGCCGGACCCGAGCAGGCTGGCCAGCACGACCACGAGCGCCCCAATCGGAATTCTCGATGCCATGACGCGCGAGCATAGTCCCTGCCGCGTCCGTGCCCAATGCGCTCCCCATCGACGTCGCAGGTCGCCCTGTCGTACGCGGCCCGACCCCGCCGTGATATGACGCGCCATGCGCGCCGCTGAACTGCTCGGTCCAGATGGACCCATCGCGCGCGCCCTCGAAGGCTACGAGCATCGCGAGGGGCAACTCGCCATGGCGGAGGCGGTCGAGCGCATCCTGGAGCGCGAAGGCGTGCTCTTCGTGGAGGCTGGCACGGGCGTCGGCAAGACCCTCGCCTACCTGGTGCCGGCGCTGCGCTCGGGGCTGAAGGTGATCGTGTCGACGGGCACGCGGAACCTCCAGGACCAGATCATGAAGAAGGATCTGCCCTGGCTTCGCGCCCACCTCGACGCGGATGGCTTCGGCCAGGATCCGGGCCGCGCCGTGTGCTTGAAGGGCCTGTCGAACTACGTCTGCCTGCGTCGGCTGATGAACCACAAGATGACGCTGCCGGGCGTCGACACCAAGCGCGAGCGTGAACTCGCCGTGCTCGACGCCTGGGTCGAGCGCACCGAGGACGGCGACAAGGCGGAGCTGCGCGAGCTCGACGAGGATGCCGCCATCTGGGCGGAGGTGACGAGCTCGACCGACACGCGCATCGGGCCGCGCTGTGATTACTACGAGGACTGCTTCGTCACGCGCGCCCGTCGCCGCGCGGAGGCGGCCGATCTCGTGGTGGTGAATCATCACCTCTTCTTCGCGGATCTGGCGTTGCGCCGCAGTCGTGGGGTGGGCGTGCTGCCCGACTATCAGGTCGTGATCTTCGACGAGGCCCATCAGATCGAGGACATCGCGACCCAGTTCTTCAGCGCGCAGCTCTCCTCGGGGCAGCTCGCGCGGCTGGCCAAGGACGCCACGCGCGCGTTCTCGCGCATGCGTACGGCGGCGATCGGCGCGCGCCTGGCCGATTCGCTCGCGCTGCGTACGCGCGCCTTCTTCGATCACGTGCCCCGCGCCTCACCGGGGGTGCGCGTCGACCTGCCCGACGATCTGTTGCGCGGTCCGCTCGAGGCGCCTCTCTTCGATCTCGACACCGCCCTCGAAGCCCTCGGCGCGCACATCGCCAATCAGGACGACGCCGGTGAGGGCGCTCAACAGGTCGGCCGGCGCGTGGCCGGTCAGCGCAGCGCTCTGTCGCAGATCCTCGAGGGCGCGCGCGGCGGGCGCATCTGCTACGCGCAGTCCTCGGGCCGCGCCGCGAAGATCGCGTCCAGCCCGGTGCACGTCGGCTCGCTGCTGCGCGATCAGCTCTTCACGCCCACGCCGACGGTGGTGATGACGAGCGCGACCCTGACCACGTCGGGCGACTTCTCCTTCTTGAAGGGTCGCCTCGGAGTCGACTTCGAGGTGGAGGAGATGAGCGTGCCCTCGAGCTTCGACTACCCGGCACAGGCGGGTATCTACGCGCCGGCGGACATGCCCGATCCCAGGTCTGCGCGCTTCCTCGAGCGCGCCGAAGCCGAGGTGAAGGCGCTCGTGGACATCAGCGGCGGAGGCGCCTTTGTGCTCAGCACCTCACGCCGAGTCATGAAGGAGCTTCATGATCGCTGCCGGGGGTCCCTGCCAGGGCCCGCGCTCTTGCAGGGGGAGGCGCCCAAGGACGCGCTGCTCCAGCGCTTCCGCGAGGCCGGCGACGCCACGCTCTTCGCCACCGCTAGCTTCTGGGAGGGCGTCGACGTGCCGGGCCACGCGCTGAGGTTGGTGGTGATCGACAAGCTGCCCTTCGCCGTGCCCACGGATCCCTTGGTGGCCGCGCGATGCAACTTGCTGGAGGCCGAGGGTGTCTCCTCCTTCATGAAGTATCTCGTCCCCCAGGCCGCGCTGGCCCTCGAGCAGGGCTTCGGTCGGCTGATCCGCACCAACGCCGACCGCGGCGTGGTCGCCATCCTCGACAGTCGCATCGTGACCAAGGGCTACGGCAAGACCTTCCTCAAGAGCCTGCCCCCCGCGCGCCGCATCCCCGACCTCGACGGCGTGCGCGCCTTCTTCGCAGAGGAGAGCCCGTGAAAGTCTTCGCTCCCGCTCGCGCCGCCACGCACCTCACGCTTCTGCTGCTCCTCGCCTGCTCCGATCCGGGTCACCCTGGGACATCCGGGCAGACCCCTCCCTCGGCGGGTGCCGGAGCGCCTGCCAACGGCTCTTCGACAAATGGGCAAACCGAGACAAATCGTCAACCACGCCCGAACACCGCCGAACCCGGGCGCTCCCCAGGTCACCCTGGGACACCGGGAGAGGTTGTCGCAAACGGCACTCATCCTGACGTAAACGGCCAACAGGTTGGTGTAGATCCGAATCATGTTGATGTGGATCCGGTCGACGTCGATCCGCTGGCGGATCTGGCAGAGGCGGATCTGCTGGCTCCGGGGGTCGAGGGAGCGGGTGCCATGGAGCCCGTGGGGCCGCTGCTGCTGACCGCGGAGCAACGGGCGACGCACGCGCCGGCTCATCACTGCGTCACCCTCGCGCCACGCGCGGCGCGGATCTCGACCGAGCGCGGACCGGCCATCGTGCGTGCCGGGGGCGACGCCTTCCTCGTGGCGGGCTACGCGCAGACCGCGCACGGACCTCAGGTCTACGCCATCCGCGTCCAGGCGGACGGTCACACCCAACCGCTCTTCACCGCTCCCCTCACTCCATCCACGAGCTCGCGTCCGACGCGCCTGCCCACGGTCCCGCCGGGCCTCGAGGTTCAGGGCGACCGTGCGCTCTTGGTCTGGGTGGACGGAGACCGTCTGCGTGCTGCGCCCCTGGCCGTGAGCGCGTGGCGAGGTGCCCGCTTGCTCGACCTGGGTCAGGGCGCGGATGCTCGCTTCAGCCCGGCCGTCGCTCTGCGTCCCCAAGCGGCCCTCGTCGCCTACACCGACGGCAGCGCGACGCCCATGCACGTGCGGCTGCTGCGCGTCGGGCTCGGGGGCGACGTCGAGGCACGCGCCGACGTCACGCCGCAGGGCTTCGGCGCCGCGGCGCCCACCTTCGCCGTCAGCACCACGAGTGAGTCCCCGCAGCTCTACTTCCTCGAGCCCCGCTCGGGCACCAGCGCCCTCTACCGCGTGGAGTTCGACGCCGACCTCGGGCCGCGCCCGGCGACACTGGTGCGCCCCATCAACAGCGTCTACGAACCGCCTCGCCTCGCCGTCGTCCGCTCGACTCCGGGCGTGGTCGCCTACACGGCGCTCGGCAACGCGGCCACGACAGCCATCGGTCTCTTGCCCCTGGCCGACGCCAGCACGCCTCCGGTGGCGCTCCTGCGTGGATCGGGCTTCGGCCTCTTCGGTCTCGACGTCGCCGCCTTGCCCGGCGCGGCGCTCTTCGCCTTCGGCGCGCCCATCGCCCACTCCACGGCCGCACCCGGCGCCGCACCGCCAAGCCACGCCGTGCACGAGATCCACGTCAGGCTCGCGGCCCCTGGCCCGATGCCCGAGCTCGTGATCGCGCGACAGGGTGGCGCCGAGGCGCCCAGCATCGCGGTCGGCCCCGACGGCCTCATCGCCCTGACCTATGCCGCGCCCGGTGGCGTCTACCTGAACTGGCTGAGCTGCACGCCGTAGCTCGGGACGCGCAGCGGCGCGTCGATGATCATCAGGGCGTCTGGCCGGCGACCCAGCCGAGGTTGCCTGCGTCGTAGGGCGGAGGCGCGGGCTCGGGGCGAGCGACGAAGTACGCGGTCAGGCCCGTGGCGATCAGCCCGGCGCCGCTGGAGACATGCAACAACCCATCGTCGCTTCGTCGGCTCGGACTCCGTGGCGACGCGCAGACGAGCCCTTGGCTTCAGCGTGACAAGGGCTCAGCACCAAGCAGGTACCGGGGAGAGTCCGTGTCCAGGCCCGTGGCCGTGACGCGGAAGGGTGCAGCGCGCCTCAGCTGGCGACCCACGACCGAACCCTCGATCTCCACCGTGCCCGAGATGCTGACCGCGCTGCTGCTGGCCGTGATTCGCGGCTGGACGATGCGTGAGCGCACCGTCACCTCGGCGACCCCGAGCAGGCCCATGCGACCGACGGGCAGCGGGAGAGCCGCGGCCTCCGCGCTCAGTGTGCCCTGCTGCACCCCGAAGGCGAGGTCCCCGATCTCGAGCTGGGTACCCGGGACGACGGTGACGAGCAGGCGCGCCACTTCGACTCGTGGTCCATCGTCACGCGAGAGCTCCGCCAGCTTGTCGACATAGCCTCGCATGCGCTCGGGCAACGGCGTCGACCCTCCGTGGACGCTCGCGACCAGGGCGCCCAGCTGGCTCAGGCGCAGCGCGGCGTCTTGCATGTTCGCGGCGACGCTGGTCTCGACCCTGGGCGTCGAAACGCGCGTCGGCGTCCAGCCGCTCCACTCGATCGTCGCGCCTTCGGGGAACGAGAGGCGGGAGACGACGACGGCGTCCGGCAGGTCGCAGGACACCGGTAGCAGATGGATCGTCTGGAAGCTGAGGGCGACCTCCGCCTTCAGGTCTCGGCACTCGACCCCTTGCTGGGCGATGGCACGATGGACGACCCACGTCGCCACGGCGTCGCGGCTCAGCACGAGCGTGAGCCCCAGAGCGGCGAGGAGCAGGATGACGCTTCGAAGACAGCCGCCGCGCTTCTTCGGGGATCCGGATGGCGGCTTGGCCACTTCGATCTTCAGAGCCTCAGCTCACCCGTACCTCGCGAAGCCGAGCCGCGCCATGTGAGGCGTCGGCGAGTGGTTCGAGCGCGACACCGGTTCAGCGGCGATTCGGGTTCAGCGCCGTGACCGACCCTGGTCTGGCGCTTAAAGTTGATACGCGACGCCGAAGGAGAGGCGGAAGTCCGCGTGACCTCCGAAGAGTCGGCTGGGCGCCAGGCCGTAGCCGCCCTGAACGCGCGCGAAGAGCAACGTCGTGCCGGAGAAGACCGCCTCGATGCCCGCGATTCCGTAGAAGCTGGCGATGAGGTCACCGCTGGCGGCGTTGTCGGGCACGTTGGCGAAGGCGGTGTCCGCGCCTACTCCCACGGTCAACGTCACGGCGTCGCTGACCTGCGCGCCGAGCAGGCCCTGAAGCTCGAGCCCGAGCGCGTAGCCGAAGGAGCCGGCGAAGATGTTCTGCTCGCCGACCAAGGATCCGTCGCCCAGAGCGGCGAAGGGCCGCGCGGCGAGGCTGAAGTCGTTGTGGCCGCTGGCCCATAGGTGCAGGCGCATGGGCACCGAGACCTCGCCGCCGATGCCGGTGCCGAAGCCGAGCAGCGGGCTGCCGTAGAGCACGTCGGCCCGCACGCCCACGTCGAAGGTGCGATTCGGCGAGAAGAGCGCCTCGGCCCAGAAGCCTGGCCAGCCCACGCCCGCGGCCAGCAGCACCTGGTGACCCCCGAGCGTGCGTCCCGAGATCGCCGACGGATCCCCCGAGGTCGGTGCAGGCAGCGCGCGCGCAGCGGTCGGGATCGAGAGCGGCGCGAGCGCGACGAGCAGAGTCATCAGGGAGGCGAGGTGGCGAAGCATCCTCTTCCGCGTACCATGCCCGCACGTCTCGAGGCCATCTCCGACGAAACACCCGCGGCCGAACTCCATACACTCGCTCATGATCGTCGACGTCGTCATCCCCGCGCTCGACGAGGAGCAGGCCCTGCCCGAGGTGCTGCGCGAGATCCCCGCGGATCTCGTGCGTCGCGTGGTGGTGGCGGACAACGGCTCCCGCGATCGCACGGCACAGGTCGCGCGCGAGGCCGGCGCCATCGTGGTCACGCAGCCCGAGCGTGGCTATGGCGCGGCTTGCCTGGAGGCCCTGGCCTACCTGGCGACGGACCCACCCGACGTGGTCGTCTTCCTCGACGGAGATCACAGCGACCACCCCGCGGAGCTTCGCACCTTGCTCGAGCCCATCACGTCGGGCCGCGCCGCCTTCGTCGTCGGCTCCCGCGCGCGCGGACGCGCCGAGTCGGGCTCGCTCACGCCTCCCCAACGCGTCGGCAACGCCATCGCCTGCGCCGGGCTGCGGCGCTTCTACGGCGTCCACTACACGGACCTCGGGCCCTTTCGCGCCATCACGTGGCACGAGCTGGGCTGGCTCGGCATGGTCGACCGCAACTTCGGTTGGACGGTCGAGATGCAGATCAAGGCAGCGCGCGCCGGGACGCCTTACGCGGAGGTGCCCGTGAGCTACCGAAACCGCATCGGGACGAGCAAGGTCAGCGGTACCGTGCGAGGGAGCGTCAACGCCGGGATCAAGATCCTCTGGCTGCTGGGCAAGTACGCGTGGCCCTCGCACTGACCCTCTTCGCGCGCGCACCCGTGGCGGGGCAGACCAAGACGCGTCTGATCCCGGCCCTGGGTGCGGAGGGCGCCGCGGCGCTCTACCAGGCCTTCCTCGAGGACATGCTCGAGCATCTCGATGGTTCCCTCGAAACCGGTTCCCTCGAGACCCGTGCCTTCGAGACGGCCCTCTCGTGCGCCGGTAATCTCGAACATCCCGTGCTGCAGAGGCTCGCCCTCGACCACGGTCTCGAGCTTCGCGCGCAGGTCGCGGGCGGATTGGGCACGCGGCTCAGCCATGCCTTGTCTCGCATGGCCGAGAGTCACGATGGTGGTGTGGTCGTCGGCACCGACATGCCCACGTTGCCGCGCGCGCTGGTCGAGAGTGGCGTCCTCGCCCTCGAACGCGCCGACGTGGTGCTCGGTCCGACCTCGGACGGTGGCTACTACCTCGTCGGCAGCCGGCGCCCCTGGCCCGACCTCTTCGACGGCGTGCGCTTCTCGGGTCCGCATGCGCTCGCGGACACCGTGCTCGCCGCGCGGCGTGCGGGCGCTCGGGTCGAGCTGCTCGCGCCCTGGTACGACATCGACGAGCCCGAGGATCTGCGCCTGCTGCGCGCTCACCTGGCTCTGGATCCCAGTGCGGCGTCCCAGACGCACGCATGCCTTTTTGACCGCCTCTCGGCGGACAGATAGCATCGGCGAGACCGGAGAGGCATGGCAGACGACAAACTCTTCGCCAAGGTGGGGCGCACGAGCCCCGCAGGCACGATCCTCTTTCGAGACGGCGAAGCCGGCGCGGAGATGTACGTCCTCACGCGCGGACGCGTGCGCATCTTCAAGGAGGTGCGCGGCGAGGAGAAGACGCTAGCGACCCTGGGCGCCGGCGAGTTCTTCGGCGAGATGGCCATCCTCAACGACAAGCCTCGCACGGCGAGCGCCGAGGTCGTGGAGGAGTCGGACATGCTGGTCATCGACGGCAAGACCTTCGGCTCCATGATCGTGAGCAACACCGAGATCGCCGTACGCTTGATCCGGAAGCTCGCGAGTCGCCTCGACAACGCCAACGAGCTGATCGACATCCTGATGCATCGCGACCCCAAGGCGCGCGTCATCCTCGGGCTCTCGCGCGAAGCCGAGTACTCCGGCGTGCCCATGGAGGGCGGCGGTGTGCGCGTGCCTCTCGATCACGCGGGTCTCGCGAATCAGGTGGGGCTGCCCGTGGAGGAAGTGGAGAACGTGCTTGCGCGCCTCTTCCGGCTCGGCATCCTGGAGGACGACGACGACGGATTCCGCATTCCGGATACCCTTCGTCTGCATGAATTTCTTGAATTCTTGCAGATGCAAGAGAAGTTCGGAGAGCCCTGATGGCCCTCGACCTCAAGATCCTCGGTTGTCATGGCGGCGAGACGCCACGCCACCGCACCTCCAGCTTCCTGTTGAACGACAAGCTCGCCATCGACGCCGGCGCCATCACGAGCTCGCTCTCCCTCGAGGAGCAGCGGCGCATCGAAGCGGTCGTGGTCAGCCACGCGCACATGGATCACGTGCGCGATCTGGCGACCATCGCCGACAACCGCTGTCAGCAGGGCGCGCCTCCGCTGGAGATCATCGGCACGCCCGCCACCTTGGCGGCGCTCAAGAAGCACTTCTTCAACGACCTCTTGTGGCCCGACTTCTCCCAGATCGAGACGCCGGGAGGGAAGACCATCGCCTATCGCGAGGTCGTGCCCGAGCAGACCATCGAGGTCGCCGGTCTGAGCGTGACGCCGGTGCTCGTGGACCACACCATCGAGACGGCGGGCTTCGTCGTGGACGACGGCAACCACTCCATCGCCTACAGCGGCGACACCGGACCCACCAAGCGCTTCTGGGAGGTGCTGGCCGAGCGCGAGAACCTCGCCGCGCTGTTGATGGAGGTCTCCTTCCCGAATGATTACGCCGAGCTCGCGCGCATCTCGGGCCATCACACGCCGGCGACCCTGGATGAGGAGCTGCGGAAGTTCGGCGGTCGCGAGCTGCCGATCTTCCTCTACCACATCAAGCCCGTCTTCCACGCGCAGGTCGAGCGCGAGCTGGCCAAGATCAAAGGTCAGGATCTGACCGTGCTCGATCTCGGAGATCAGTTCGTCTTCTGAAGGCCGTGCCCTCGTTCGAGGGAGGCTCAGACACGAGACGATGCGTGAGTTCGCGACATCCGTGTCGCGCCGTTGACGTGGGCGCACCTGGCTTCACAGGTATGCAGAAGTGCGACTGTGTACGCAACGCGCCACTAATTTGCGCCGATAACGCCATTGAAGCCTAGTCGTTCTCAACCACGGCGGCTCTGGGGAAGATCGGATCGAGTCTTGCAACGTCCATACAGAAGAATGTCCCACGGACGACAGAGCGCGCGAGGTCGAGTCACCGACGACACGGTGAACGCTCTGCGTCGTCGTGCCCGCAAGCTCGCCCGGCGTGGCGACTACCGCAAAGCCGCCTGCGCCATGCGCGAAGTGGTCGCCCTTGGGGGTGAAGCGCGGGCGTGGGTGCGTTTAGGTCATCTGCTCATTCAGGCACGGCGCGAAGCGCAGGCCATCGACGCCCTCAAGCAGGGACTCTTCCTGCATCGCCGCGCGGGCTACGACCGTCGCGCGCGCACCGTCGCGAACATGATCCTGAAGCTCGATCCCTGTGAGCCCAGCGCGCTGCGCCTGCTCGGCTCACCTCTTGAGCTCGCCGCGTAATCCGCGTCCCTGCTTCTCGCGACGCGCAGAAGCTGCGTCGGAGTCGGCGCGCGGCTAGTGCGCCGGTGGGTACTTCTGCAGCTTGCGCTGAAGCGAGCGTCGATGGATGCCGAGCTGGCGCGCGGCGCGACTCAGGTTGCCCCCGCAGTCGCCGAGCACGCGCTGGATGTGCTCCCACTCGACCCGAGCCAGGCTCGGTGCCGCGTACTCGTCCACCGCGGCGAGTGGCTCGGCCGCCGCCTTGTCGAAGGCCGCCAGGATCTCCTCGGCACCCGCGGGCTTCTGCACGTAGCCCGCCGCGCCCAGACGCATGGCCTCCACCGCCGTGGCGATGGAGCCGTAGCCCGTGAGCAGGATGACGCGCGTGGTCTCGTCGATGGCCAAGAGCTCGCGTAGCACCTCGAGGCCCGAGGCGCCCGGCATACGCAGATCGAGCACGCACAGCTCGGGCGACTCCTCACGCGCGAGCCTCAGAGCCTCGACCCCATCCGCGGCCAACCGCACCTCGTAGCCCCGCGTCGAGAGCGCTCGCCCGCGCCGCTCACGAAAGACGTCGTCGTCGTCCACCAAGAGCACGCTCGGTGCGCTCGCGTCCGTGGCCGACCTCATGCGCGCTCCGCCAGGGGCAGCTCGATGCGGGCGCTGGTGCCCTCGCCCAGGCGGCTCTGATAGCTCAGGGAGCCACCGGCTTCCTCGATCACCGTGCGCGCCAAGAGCACGCCCAGGCCCATGCCGCGCCCGGTCTCCTTGGTGGTGAAGAAAGGCTCGCCCACGCGCGCGAGCGTCGCTTCGTCCATGCCGTCCCCCGAGTCCTCGACCTCGATGCGCAGGTGCTCGTTCGTCATGCTCACGCGCAGCCGCACCTCGGCGCCTTCGGGCGAGGCGTCGCGTGCGTTGTCCAAGAGCGCGTCGAGGGCGCGCTCCATGGCCCGTCGCTGCCCGCGAATGCGTGCAGGTTCCAGCTCGCTCGCCCCGTCGCGCTCGACCCGCACCTGCACGCGGGCCTCCGCGCGCTCCAGCAGCTCCGACAGCGCGAGCCATTCGGGCGCTTCGCCGGGGCTACGCGCGGCCTCCGCCGAGAGCTCGTCCAGCACCGCCCGGCAGCGCGCCACCTGCGACCGCACCAGGCGCACGTCCTCGAGCAGATGCTCGGATCCGGCGCGCGCGAGCACCTGGCGTTCGAGCTCGTCGGCCACCAACGCGATCGTCCCGAGCGGCGTCGCCAGCTCGTGCGCCGCGCCGGCAGCCAGGGTCGCGAGCGACGCCAGGCGCTGTGTTCGCTCCGCGCGCGTGCGCTCCTGGCTCGCGCGTGACCGGCTCTCGCGTAGCTCGCCGCTGACCCGGCCCACGAAGGTCACGATGAACGCGCCGGCGACACCCGAGGCGACCCACATCCCGTACAGGTGCAGGCGCATCATCTGACCGTGCGTCATCGGCAGCGGCACGCTGTCGAAGTAGAGCCCGGCCAGACATCCGAGCGCGAGCGCCACCAGCCCCCAGGTCCAGCGCCAGGGCAGCACCATGGCGCCAAGCGCAATCTGCACCAGGAACAAGAAGCTGAAGGGGTTCTGCGCGCCGCCCGAGAAGTAGAGCAGCGCCGCGAGGATCAACACGTCCACCGCGATCAGCGAACCGAGTCGCGTGTCCGTGACTGAACCTGCGCGAAGGCCCTGGCTGACCACGACATTGGTCAGCGCCTCGATGGCCACCACCGTCAGCAAGGGCCAAAGCACGATCTCGATGCCCAGCGCCCAGCGCACCACGGCGATCGTGCCGAGCTGCCCGGCGATGGCGAGCCAGCGCAGACGCAAGAGCCAGGCGAAGGTCGAAGCTCGCTCCGTCTCGCGCTCCGCCTTGGAGTCATCCGGGTCGCGGGAGTGATCCACCGCGCGAATGTACGGCCAGCCACGCCCAAGCGCCGGTCGAAGCCACCCCTGCGACAATTCACCGCATTGGCTCGAGTGAGCGCGCGACTACAACTCGGACTGCGGACGCGGCTCCATCCGAAGACGCCGCGCGTCACCCCAGCAATGCCCATGACTCCTCGAAACACTCCTCCCACGCACAGCTCCCTCTTGGCCGTCAGCCTCGCCATGCTGGCTAGCGCCTGCTCGGGCGACACCGCTCCGCCCATGCCCATCTCGTTGACGCTCACGGACGGAACCCAAGGTGTGTTCGCGCCTTCCGATGTGCTCGGCGTGGGAGCGAACATCGTCGACGTGACGCTAACGCACGCCGACGGCAGCGCGATGCCGGACATGACGCTCGTCGTCGATGCCTTCATGCCCGCGCACGGTCACGGTCTGCGTCAGCCGCCCGAGGTCCACGACATGGGCGGCGGGCACTACATGATCCACATCGACTTCCACATGACCGGTCACTGGGACATGAGCGTCGGCTTGGGCGATGGCGATGGCGATGGCGCGCCGGCGTTCAGCGTGCCCCTCGAAGTGCAGTGAAGGCGCGCAGCGCGGCGTCTTCCTGGATCGTCGGCCTCGCGCTCCCGTTCGCTTCACTGTTCTTCATGGTGCCGAACTTTGCTTCGGCCCAGGCCTGTTGTGTGGGAGGCGGTGGCCATCTCGGCGTCGTCGGTCGTGAGCGTCGCGCGGCGCTGACAGCTCAGCTGCTCTACCAGCGCGCCACGGGGAGCTACGGCGACGACGGCCGCTACCATCCCTTGCGCCGCGTCTCGATCGACGATGTCGTGCTCGAGCTCGGAGGCGGAGTGCGCGTCTTCGATCATCGGCTCGAGCTCAGCGGCAGCGTGCCGACGCGTCTCCAGCATCGCGCCTTCCCGGGCAATGAGGCCAGCACCCGCGTGGGCCTCGGCGACGCCTCCGTGGGCCTCGGTGTGATGGTCGTGCGCGGAAGCGTCGAGGGCATGCGACGCACGGAGCCGAGCAGCTATCGGCCCTTCCTCGACCTCGACCTCGGCGTGGTCCTGCCCACGGGTCGTGCGCCCGAGAACGCAAGCGATCAGAACGGCGCCGACGTGATGGGCACAGGCCACTTCACCCTCCAGGGTGGTTTCCGCTCGAGCCAATTCCTCACTCTGCAACACATCGTCACGCTCCGCGTGCTCTACGAGCAGGGTCTGGCCCGCGATGTTCCCGGCCCCTTCGGCATCACCCGGAGCTACCGCCCCGGCCGAGCTGTCAGCGTGCGCGCGTCCTGGCTCCATGTACGCGACATGCGCTGGTCCGCGGGCGTCTTCACCAACGCGCGCTTCGCCGCCAGCGCTCGGCAAGACGGCGTGCGCGTTCCCGCCAGCGCGAGCCGACGCTTCAGCTTGGGCGCGCTCCTGAGCTGGGTCTTCCTGCTGCCGAATTGGGAAGCGACGCTGAGCCTGACCCTCGACACCTTCTTCGACGGCCCCGATCGGAATCTCCCCCAGGTCGGACCGAGCCTGAGTGTGATGGTGAAGCGGAGCTTCTGAGCGCATGCGCCGACGCGTGCTCGGAGACGTGCCGCGACGACCGTGTCGCTAGCCACGCAGCGCGTCGGCCAGCGCGGGCATGGCGCGACCGCGCGCGAGCAGCGCGTCGATGACCACACGCAGACCCGCCGTCATCGGCGCGTCGGCCCGCCACGTAAGCGCGACCCCGAACACGATGCACACGTCGACGCAGGAGAGGTGTCCGGTGCAGGACAAGTCCTGCACCCCACGATCGAAGGTCGACGCAGGCGAAGTGCACGTCTCGCCGTGGGGGGTCAGCGCTTGCGCGACCCCGAACACGATGCACACGTCGACGCAGGCGAGGTGTCCGGTGCAGGACAAGTCCTGCACCCCACGATCGA
>Ga0100398_1002666_pt1 | contig 14833 bp, 10 predicted proteins | sample CryGeymeta201522_FD_81568 | JGI IMG/M metagenome (GOLD analysis project Ga0100398, IMG submission 81568) | Groundwater microbial communities from Crystal Geyser aquifers in Utah, USA - Crystal Geyser metaG 2015-22 | ecosystem: Environmental > Aquatic > Deep subsurface > Groundwater | place: USA... | reverse complement strand
GTTTTACGGAGTTTATGAATTTGGCGGCGAGTTCGAACCGATTATTGCTTTTTTGCTCAAAAGCCGCCAGTTTGTCTTTCAAAAGCTGTTTTTGATTGACGAGTTTGTTTTTGGCTTCTCGGTATTCGGCGAGGTAGTTAGCCCAAAAACCAGACAAAAACTTAATGAGCTGTATGTTCCGGGAACCGCCGCATTAACTGAAATCCAGAATCAGGCTCCGGCTGCTGCTCAACTTGATGCCCAAATTAAAGAGTTGCAGGAAAAGATACTTCAATTGACAGAACAAATAAATCAGCTCCTAAAACAGAGAGGGCTGATTCCATAGCCAATTATTTTTACAAAGGTTAAACCTCAAGGGAACAATTTTTATCCAAGATATTTTCTGACAAATTCATCGAGAATAGTTTTTAAATTCAACTTCCCCACTTCTTCAAAGACATACCGCACCCGGACGCTGGGCTTGTTTATTTTCAGCAAATGGCTTAAATCAATGGGCGTGCCGACAATAACGCTGTCTGCCGGCGTCCGATTAATGGTCTGTTCGAGTTCTTTAATCTGCTTCGCGCCATAGCCTATTGCCGGCAAAACATTTTTCAGATGAGAATAATTCTTAAAAACTTGGCGAAGCGATCCAACGGCAAATGTTCTAGGGTCAATAATCTTTTTTGCTTTGTATATTTTGCTGGCCAGATACGCCGCTCCGTATTCCATCCCGCCGTGGGTATGCGTGGGTCCGTCTTCAATCGCCAAAACCCGCTTGCCTTTGATTAACTCCGGCTTATCAACAACAAACCTTGATTTTGCCAAAATCACTTTTGCTTTTGGGTTAAAATGGCGGATGTTGTCCAAAATTATTTTCAGATTTTTTTTGGGCGCAGTGGCAACTTTATTGACGATAACAATATCCGCCATTCTGAAATTAATTTCTCCGGGATAATAAGAAATTTCATGGCCGGGCCGATGAGCGTCTAAAACTGTAATCCATAAGTCTGGCCTGAAAAATGACGTGTCGTTGTTTCCGCCGTCCCAAATTATAATACTCGCTTCCTGTTCCGCTTTTTGCAAAATAATTCCGTAATCGACTCCGGCATAAACGACCAATCCTTTTTCGATGTACGGCTCGTATTCCTCGCGCTCTTCAATGGTGCATTTTCCTTTTACTAAATCATCCATCGACGCAAAACGCTGGCAAATTTGCTTTTTAAGATTCCCATAAGGCATCGGGTGCCGCACCACCGCCGCTTTTATCCCCTGCTTCGCGAAATAATCGGCTATTTTCTGAGAAACCGGACTCTTGCCGCAACCCGTTCTTACTGCCGTCACGGCAATCACCGGTTTTTTTGATTTGAGCATCGTGCTAATCGGCCCCAATAAACAAAAAGAGGCGCCGGCTGCCATTACTATCGCCGCTTTATTCATTAACTCAATATAAGAAATATCGCTATAGGCGAAAAAAACTTCTTCAATTTTATATTTCTTAATTAAGCTTGGAAGCCTTGCTTCCAAGTAGATTGGAATACCGAGATATTTCCGGTTCGCGATATCGGGGATTTGAGCTGCTGTAAAAGCAATAATTTGATAACCGGGATTTTTACGAAAGTAAGTGTTAAAATTATGAAAATCCCTGCCAGCCGCTCCCATTATAACTGCTTTGATTCTCCTCATATTATGAGTATAATAATAGCATAAAAACATGGTTAATAATTCAATAAAATGGGAAGCATTCGAGTACGAATACATTCCAAAATCAAACAATTGGTTTTGGAGCGTTGGAATTATCGCAATTTCTGTCGCGTTCGCCTCTGTATTGCTCGGCAATATGCTTTTTGCTATTCTTGTGATAATCGCGGCCACAACAATTATTCTTTACGGCGCAAAAAAACCGAAAAAAGTCATGTTTTCTTTTACTGCTCGGGGACTCCAGATAGATAGCCGCCTCTTTCCTTATGAAAACCTCCGTTCATTCTGGATTCATTACGAACCCCCTGCCAAAAAAAATATAGTCATAGAACCGAGAAAACTTTTTATGCCGGCCATATTGATTCCTTTGGGAGATACTGACCCGAATATTATCCGCGAACACCTTTTGAAATTTTTAAAAGAAGAACGGCACGAAGAATCGATAACCCAAACCATCAGCCGCCTTTTGGGATTTTAAGGTTCTCCCCTCATAGTTCAACGGATAGAATACGAGCTTGCGGAGCTCGGGATGTAGGTTCGATTCCTACTGAGGGGAAAAGTTGTAAAATTGTCGAAAATAAGATAGAATTAAACCATAAAAATATGCTTATGGATGGCTGTATTTTTTGTAAAATTACCCGAGGCGAAATAGATTCCGTTAAAATTTACGAAGACGAAAAGTTTTTTGCTTTTTTGGATATGAAGCCCATAAATCCGGGTCACGCTCTTCTTGTTCCAAAAAAACATATCGATAATATCTTCGATATAGAAGAACCGCTTTATTCCGAACTTTTCCAAACTGCGAAAAAATTATCGCAATCCATAAAAAATGCGGTGAAGTCGCGTAGAATTGGTATTTTGGTTGAAGGTTTCGAAGTTCCGCACGCTCACGTTCATCTCATCCCTATTAATAAAGGATACGAACTCGACCCCAATAGAGCAAAACCGGCAACACCGGAAGAGCTCAATGAAATCGCCGAGAAAATTAAAAAAGAATTATGGAAATAAAATATATCACAATTTTTCGGGGAGTTGATTTGAGCGAAAGACGTTTGCCGATTCTGATTGAAAGAGGCAAAGAGCCCGGGCCGATTGTCTGGCTTTGCGCGGCCACTCATGGAGACGAAGTAAGCGGCATAGAGGTCATTCAGCGAATTTTCAATTATCTAAAAAGAAATTCCTTAAAGAAAGGGGCGATTTACGCCTTGCCGCTCGTTAATCCAATGGGATTTGAAATGATACGGAGAGAAAATCCCTATGACGATGAGGACATCAACAGGAATTTTCCCGGCGACGCAAACGGCAATACCACTGAAAGGATTACCAACGCGATTTTTAACAGCATAGTTGAAACCAAGCCTGATTTGGTGATGGATTTGCATGCCGACAGCCAAAAATCCATTCCTTACATTATTATCGACAGACCCATGGGCGCGAAAGCGGGAATAAAGGAAGCGATTGAAAAAAGCTGGGAGCTGGCGGAAAAATTCGGCATCACCGTAATGTATGATATTGACGTCGAAGGTTATAAAAAATATAACGTGGACAAAAGCCTTACTGCGGCTCTGGTCAACCGAAACCAGATACCCGCCTTTTCGGTTGAACTAGGAGGCCCGAAAATTATTGACGAACGCTTTGTAAGGATAGGCGTTAATGGCATCAAAAATATTCTCAACCATTTTCAGATGATTGATGTAAAAGAAAAAAAATCAGGACCTTCTCACTCGGAAATAAAAATTAAAACGAAAGAAAGGTTGGAACTGGTGGAAAACATTACATCCAGCGAAAGCGGAATTATTGAATTTCTCATAAAACCAGGCCAGTTCGTAAAAACAGGGAGCGCGCTCGCAAAAATAACCAATGTCTTGGGGAAAATAGAAGAAATAATTTTCGCCACCAGAGACTGCTACATCATCGCCTTGAACGATTACGCAGTTTCTTTTCCCGGCGACAGTCTTTTGGGCGTCGCCGTGGCGGTAAAAACTCAAAATGAGGACAATAAAACCCAGAGCGCTCCGAAAGGGTGATGAAATCGGCATTATCTCGCCATCGGAGCCGGTGATTTATAAAAAGAAATTTTTGCGCGGAGTTGAAATCTTAAAAAAATTAGGGTTTCGCGTTGTTTTGGGAAAAAATGTTTTCAAAAAACACGGGGCGTATATGGCCGGCACCGATAAGGAACGCGCCGCCGACTTAAATGCAATGTTCAAAAATCCCCAGATTAAAGGAATCTTCTGCGGCACCGGAGGTATGCCCAGCAACAGGCTTCTTGAATTGATAGACTATTACTCAATAAGAAAAAATCCCAAGGTGTTCATGGGTTTATCAGATATAACCGTTTTAATAAATGCCATTAACAAAGTGGCAGGGCTGGTTACTTTTCACGGACCTAATATAGAATCGGGATTTTCCCGCGGTTTCTCCGGAAAAAATAAATATACTCTTGAATATTTTTCCAAAGCGGTAATGAACAGTAAGCCAATCGGCATAGTGCGAAAACGGCATTCGTTAGAGATATTAAAAAAGGGAAGGGCGCAAGGAGCGCTGGTTGGTGGAAATCTTGAAGCTTTAACAACATTATTAGGGACAAAATACGAACCGGACTGGAAAAATAAAATATTTTTTTGGGAAGAAGTTGAACAAACCATTGAAGATATCGATTTTTTCCTAACGCATCTTCGGCTTTGTGGAGTTTTTAACAAAATTTCCGGAATAGTTATCGGAAAGCTTGTGGGTTGCGATACGCTTGGCCCGACCGATGACTGGAAAAAAGAAAAATCTTTTACTATCAGTAAAATGATTTTGGAAATCTGCCGTGATTATAAATTTCCGATTATAAAAGGCATTCCATTCGGCCATTCTTATCCTCAAATTACTCTGCCCATCGGCGTAAAAGCGAGCATTGACACGAAAAAAACAAACCCGTTTTCAATTGACGAGTCCGGGGTAAAATAGCAAAAAGCGGACCGAAAAGTCCGCTTTTTATTTTTGAGATTTGATTTTAATCCACGTATGTCAACCATTCTCTCGCATATTCGGGAACTTCTCCCTTCGCCGCTTTCAAAAATAATTCTCGAAGTTTTTTGGTAATGGGGCCCGGACATTCTTTGCCAATCGGCATTTCTTCTATGTCTGTGTATTTATCTCCTTCCCCATCTTCTTCGGCCACTGTTTTAATCGGCGTAACTTCAGCGGCCGTACCAGAAGAAAAAGCTTCGTCTGAATCGTACAAAAGATTTTTATTAATCATGGCTTCATCTTTTACTTTGATGCCCATATCCCGGGCCAGACGAATAATACTGTCTCTCGTAATGCCTCTTAAGATGGCTTGGTCCGGGCTAGGAGTCATTAACACGCTGCCTTTTACCACAAAGATATTTGCAGCCGACATCTCAATGACGTAATCATGCAAATCCAAGACTATCGCGTCATCAAAACCGGAAGCCTCGGCCTCCATTTTCGCCAGTTTGGCGTTTACATAATCAGCTGCGACTTTCGCATAAAAGGGCATAACTCGGTGGTCGCGTCGCCATCTTGAAATTTTCGTTCTGATAGTTTCTTTATTAAAGTAACTCTCCCATTCCCCCATACCGATTACCGTATGAATAACATTGTTGTGAGGACAAGGGCCAATGTCTCCTTCGCCGGAAATTATAAGAGGTCTAATGTAACCTTCCACAAGATTGTTTTCTTTAATTGTGTCTATAATCGCTTGTTCAATCTCAATCATTGAAAAAGGAATTTTCAAACCAATTGCCGAAGCGGAAAAAAAAAGGCGGCGCACATGAGGCCTTAATCTGAAAATAGCCGAACGGCCATCGATACATTTGTAGATTTTAATTCCTTCGAAAATGTTATCTCCATAATGGATCCCATGAGCCCAAACAGAAACTTTTGCCTCTTCAAGCGGAACGAGGTGATTATTCATCCAGACTTTTGCCGATGGTTTAAACATGCCAATTTCCTCCTTAATTTGACATTCTGAATTTCAATTTGTTTTTAAATGTTCTTTTCTCTAGAATATTAGCATAGAAAATAATTATTACAAGTATGCGGAAATGGATTTAAATTCTTTGCTTACAAACGAGTTGCAACTCGGCGAATTTCAAAAAAGAGCCCTTAATAACATCGGGATAAAAACCGTGAAGGATTTGCTTTGGCATTTTCCCAATAGATACGAAAAGTTCGCCGCCGCGTCGGCTATTGCCGACCTTATAGGGGGAACAAGCGCGACAATTAGCGGAAAAATTTTAAAAACGAAAATAGAAAGAACGTGGCGGAAAAAAATGACCATCGCCGAGGCATTGCTTTCCGACGGCACGGGAGAAATAAATCTTGTCTGGTTCCATCAGCCATATATCGCGAAAATGCTTAAAGTCGAAGACGCTGTTGCCGTCACGGGGAAAATCCAAAAAAATAAAAAAGGGCTTTATATTGCCAATCCCGTTTACGAAAAAATAAACCCCGATGCAATAAAAATAGATCGGGGATTGATTCCGATATATCCGGAAACGCGAGGATTATCTTCGCGCTGGTTCCGTTTCGCCATCAGAAAAATTCTTAAAAAAATACTGGAAGAGTCCGGAAACCTAGAAGATGCCATTCCCGATTTCATTCTAAGCCGCTATCATCTCCCCTCTTTAAAAACCGCCCTCGTTTGCATTCACGCTCCGAAAAAGCTGAAAGATGCGGAAGCAAGCCGAAAACGTTTTGCCTTTGAAGAAGTTTTTGCGATTCAACTCTACCGCATCAAACAAAGAATGCAATACGACAAACAACCGTGTTTCACTATTAAAACGGAGCAAAAAAGCATAGAAGAATTTCTTTCTCATTTTTCTTTTGGCCTGACTAATGCTCAAAAAGAAGCGGTGAACCGAATTTTGGCTGATTTTCAAAAAAAATCGCCTATGGCCCGTCTTTTAGAGGGCGATGTCGGCTCGGGAAAAACAGTGGTGGCGGCCGCCGCCGTTTTCGCCACAGTAAAAGCCGGCCACCAAATTGCCTACATGGCGCCGACAGAAGTCTTAGCTCGCCAGCACTTCAAAACGTTCACGGAATATTTCAAGCCGTTCGGCAAAAAAATCGGCCTCGTAACTTCTTCCGAATGCCTGAAATTTCCTTCAAAAGTAAATCCGGGCAAAGCGACTCACATTTCCAAAAGCCAACTGTTGAAATGGATCGCTTCCGGTGAAATTCCGATATTAATCGGCACTCATTCTTTAATTCAGGAAAAAGTAAAATTCAAAAATCTTGCTTTCGTAATAATTGACGAACAACACAGATTCGGAACAAACCAGCGCCAGAAACTAGCGAAAAAATCCGTCGCCCCGCACCTTCTTTCAATGACCGCCACGCCAATTCCTCGCACGCTCGCTTTAACCGTTTACGGCGACCTGGACCTAACACTGCTCGACGAGATGCCGCCGGAGAGAAAAAGCATCATCACAGAAATAGTTCCGCCGACCCAGCGTCAAAGGGCTTATGAATTTATCCGTGAAGAAATAAAAGGCGAACATCAGGCATATGTCATTTGTCCGCGCATAGCGGAGAAAACTGATAGTAAAAGCTTAATCAGTCTAACAATGAAGTCGGTAAAATCAGAATACGAAAAATTATCGAAAAAAATATTTCCCGAATATAAAGTTGCCATGATCCACGGCCAGATGCCGGCAAAAGAAAAAGAAAAAATAATGAACGAATTCAGAGATGGCAAAACAAAAATTCTTGTGGCGACATCTGTTATCGAAGTCGGAGTCGATGTTCCTAACGCAACCGCCATTATTATAGAAGGCGCCGAACGTTTCGGCTTGGCCCAGCTTCACCAGCTAAGAGGAAGAGTAATGCGCAGTTGCCACCAATCTCATTGTTTTGTTTTTACGGAATCGAATTCGCAAAAAGCCCTAAGCCGGCTCAAATTCCTGAAAGAAGCGAAAAACGGCTTTGAATTGGCGGAATATGACTTGAAATTCCGCGGCTCGGGAGAACTTGCGGGTAAAAAACAATGGGGAATTTCCGATGTCGGTATGGAAGCTCTGAAAAATCTGAAGATGGTTGAAGCCGCCCGAACCGAAGCGCAAAATATTTTGGCGTCCGACCCCGAATTAATCTCCTATCCCCTTCTCGCCGAAAAACTCTCCTCCCAAAACTCCGAAATCCATTTTGAATAAACCCCGTTAGAAGTTTTTATCTAAATATACCTTAGAAGACAACCTAAGCCGTAGGCGAATTCGCAGTAGCTCTACTGAAAATCATCAACGTATCGCTGAACTTCTAACGGGGTCGGGAGTAAAACAAATTATAAAAAATTTCTCAAAAATAAAATTAGACAAAATAGCGCGGTCGCACTATTTTGTCTAATTTTTAGGCTAATTTGAAAACAATAAAAATTCTACCCTCTACTCTGCCCTGCTCTCTACTTTCTATGCTTCGGCGTAACCCAAAAGCCCATATACTTGCCGAGCATCAGGCGGGTTTGGGCATCAAGGCCTGGGATTGCGCCGAAGATAGGAATTGTAAGGGGCACCATAATCCACTGAAGAATCATCGCGAAATATTTTGTCTTGCGATATTTTGCGGGTCTGGGAGGTAAAAACCAGGTAGAAATAATCGCCGAAGCTATCAATCCCATCATGGCAATAATCATCAAGCTCCTGGTAACACGCGGAAGATTATAGGCGATGAGACTTGTATTAAATTCCGACCCGCCCAGAAAAAGCGGCAGCCATCCCAAGAAAAAAATTATCAGAGGATTTGTTGCCAGAGACCACGAGCCCTCAATTTGAACCAAGGCAAGCCGAATTCTTTTGGCTAGGGGTATTTTCCTATTTTTTAGGAAACCGAATAATAAATAAGTTGCGTTTTCAGCGGTTCCCCAGCACCATCTTCTTTGCTGTTTATAAACATTTTTTGCAGTTTGCCAAAAAGTTGGCGCAAGATTTGCATCCATGGAAACAGGATAAGAAAGAGGAATAACGGAATAATCGCCGTCATAATAAAGCAAACAATTCCAGAAAATACGCGAATCTTCGGAGACCATATTTTTCTGCCAATAACCAACATCATAAAGAGCTTTGAAACTCACCGAGTGAGAAGAAAAAGTGGCCAGTCGTTCAGGCCGCTCCTGCTGCATCATCTGCCAAAAGGTGCCGGAGGTGGCAACCACGCGGGAAAAAGAAGGCGCGTCCCAAATATTATTATTGTAAATGGGCACAGGTTGATACGAAGATTGATATGGATGTTCGGCCGTCAAAAAATGCCATACCATGCATAAAAAATACTGCGAATAAACGCGCGTATCAATATCGAAAGCGGAAACAATAACATCTTCATATTTAATACGATTGGCATCCAAAATTTTTACTCTCGTCTCTTCGGCTGCCCAAGCAATATTCGAACCTTTGCCGGGAATTTCATTCTCGAGATTCTTCGGATGCTTCGTTATCAGAAAATGCGCGAATTTATCGTGATACTTCTCAAAAGCAAGCCTGCAAACCTCCTCCGCCTCTTTACCCGCGCGTTCTTCGCTCGCCAAAACAATTATCATCCGGTCTTTAAAGCAAGGACCGACCTTGCTGTTAACAGCAAGGTCGGTCCTTGGATAATTAGAATTAAGCAATGACTCCAGGCAATCGGAAATAACATCAAAGCCTTCTTTATAAAAAGGAAGGATGACCATATGCCAAACGTGGTCATATTTGAAATTTTTTAATCTTTCTTCCCAATCGGCTTCCATATTCCTGCGCATTCTCTTCCAATTCATCCGAAGATGAATGGATAAATAAGCGCTTTTGATAAGCCAATATAAATCGAAGGTAATAATAAAAACCGCGGCCCAAATCGGCTTTTGCCAGGAAAGAAAGACCAAAAACACCAAAGTTCCCCAAGATAAAAAACCGGGGAAAATCTCGAGCAATCGGTAGATTACGCGATTCTTTCCGGATAAATCCCTCGAAAAAGCAACGTGAAGATAAGGATATGCCACGACTCTCTTATATTTTCATATTGTGAGTAATTTTTCAAATTAAAAAGCCCCGCTATGGCGAGGCTTTACGTATTCGCAAAGTTCTATTTTTAAGAAAACTTTTCGACTAGTTTGTTATCAATGGCATAGAGGCAAATTTCTTGCGCCCCCTGCTCGGTATAATCACACTTTCCCACCAGATTACCAATCATATATTTTACATGATCTCTAAGTCTGGTATCAAAAGTCTTAAATTCTTCAGTTCCGAAAGATTTGATTGCTTCTCGAAAATTTTCATTCTTTAGAAAAGGCTGAAGAGCCTTTTCCTTAAGATTTCTCACGTAAGAATTAAATAATTCCTGGTAAAGTTCTGTTTCTGTTATATTCTTACCTTCGAAACCCTGCAATTCCTGCGCCATAACTTCAACATATTTTCGCTGAACTTCCTGGGCGAAAGCTAAAGCATCTTTATCATTTAGCTGTTCTCCTGAAATGAAACTGCCGATTAGTTTGAAAAAATCAACGGTCACCTCTATTTCTTCGCCGGTAAATTTGCACTTTGTTTTGGAACCGACATCATGATTGACGACAAAAAGATAATTCAAGATGTCTTTGGAAATTTGCTCCTTATTATAAAAGTACAAAGATTCTTTAATTTCATTCAAGACAATGTAGTCATACCACTTGATAAGCGATTTAAGAAAATTTTCCGGTATATGCTTATCTCGCTTGTCTCTGCCTATTTTGTGCTTGAAGAAATCGTCGACACATTTCATGTCAATAAGCTTTCCTCTGGGACTATAGCGATTAAAAAATTCCCTGAATAGACGGATGGACTCTCTGCCGGAAAACCCCTCTCCTCCTTCTTTTTCCGCCTCGCTGATTAAATTTTTCCTATGTATTGCGGTAAAATTCTTCTTATCTTCTTCGGATAACCACGACGGAATAATTCCGCTATATATTTCCATTCTTAGCAAAAGACCGTTTTCATCGCAATATTTCTCGTACTTCTCAATATTCTTAATCCATTTCTTCAAGGGATTAATCCATCCTTCGGGATGATTGCTTTCTGTATTCATTCGCGATGAAATAATAACTCTCGCGAAATTTTCAAAAACTCTGGGAAGAAAATAACCGTCTATTTGCGAACCGAATATACTCCGATAAACCTTAATTTCGGTCTGCGGTTCCAAGATATAAGGCATTTTGTGATATTTGATTCTTTCTTGAAAAGACTGTATTTTTTCTTCCTGAATAAATTCCTTGTCTTCCGGAGTCATTAAGGCGAAAAAGAGAGAATTCACTCTTTCTTCTATGTCGCCCACTTTATGGACTCCTTCGCTAATGACATTATGAAGCTCCAAAAGTCTTTCTTTGTTCTCGGCTTTTATATCCATTAAGACATAAATGCCGTTATTCGTTTTTGCGTGCCGCGAAAAAACATATTTAACAAGATTTGCGCCGAAAATCGCGTCTAATTTTCTCTGAATTTGCGTGTCTCCCAATGCAGGGTTTTTCATTTGTATTTGTTTGTCGCCCGGGTTAAATACGCTGATTCCCTCTCCCAACCGCCTGTCGAACTTATAGGAACGGGCATAAACCATGTCCAGAACTTTATCCAGCGAACCGAGCTTATCGAATAAAACCCAGAATAAACTCTTGCAGATCGTGCATACTTCATCGTTAAAGAGCCATTCGTATTCTTTTTCGGCAAGTCTTTTCTTTATCTCCTTATCCTTGAAAAGCCTGTCCAAAAAATAAGTTCTGTAATTCTTTGGTATAAGCAGAATAGGATGATCGTGACTTGGGCAATAAATTTCTATTTTTTGAAAACAAGCGTCATTTTCCTTCTTGGTCTGCGAAAAAACGGCTTCGTCAATAATCCAGAATATTTCCCAGCTGCGCCCTTCTTTGGTGTCCGCATATTCTTCAAATTTTTTCAATAAGTTATTAAAGAAAGTGCTTTTCCCGCATCCGGAAGGCCCTTCAAATATATGCATCTGGTTCTGCTGGGCCCCTTGCCTGAAAGTTTCTATGCTCCGTATAAATCTATTGGCAAAAAGACGGTCGGCAAAAAACGGATTATCCGCGCCTTCAACAAAAAGTTTCGCGCAATCGTACTGGACGAACCCGATCGATTCGGGGTCGTCCGGATACTCATCTTTTCCCTCTCCCACGTAAGTTTTAACCATATCGTGAAAAAGCTGAAAAATATTCCTGAAAACCGCGTAAGGATTATTTTGGGCTTCTTCAAGAAATTGACTAAAAGAGATAATCGTTCTTTTCTCTTTTTTATCCATTTCCTGCTTTAGGCGATCAAGCGCTTCTTTTACGGAAGAAGACATTATATTTTACCTCCTTAAAGAACAATTCTGGTGAATCTTTTGTCTGAAATCGTATAGAGCGCGCGAATTTTTTTGAATTTCGGCTCTGTGTCCTGATTCCTTCCATACAGCCATGCCCTATAATCTAAATTCTGCTTCTCCATTTCAAATTCCGTCGTTTCAAGCTGAATCGTATTTCCCCGGCCCCAAAGAAATTCAAGGCCTCTTAAAACCGGCTCTATATATTTTGTGACGAGCGTTCTTCCTTCGAAAACGTGATTAAGATAAAGTCCGTCAGACTTAGCTTTACTTTCGTCAATAATCACGTAAGGCGGATGATATAGATGCCTGTTAAGCATCTCGCGATACGCTTTTCCGCTTCTGGATTTTATATATATTTTAATAATCCATTTGTCGGGATTGAAACGAGCGCCCGCGACAAACAAATTATATTTATTGACGAAATCCTGAAAATCATCATCAGAAAGAAAATTTATCAGCATAAAATCGTCGAAATTCTTTCTCGCTTCCAATAAAACTTTTTTAGCGTACTCTTCTCCCTTTTTCTCGTCATATCTTCTTCTGATTTCGCTGTCTTTTATCAGTTGAAAACCGTAAGAAATCTTGCCTTTTCTTGCCAGTTCTTCTATAAATTCATACAAATGCATGCCGACTGAATAAGGATTAAACCCCACTCTCGGGTCAAATAAAACTCCTGAATTGACTCTGGCATAATCAAATTCATGGCCTTTGATCCTCTCATCGGCCAGAAATAATCTTTCATGCCAGAAACTGGCCCAACCTTCATTAGCAATATGATCTCTAAACTGAGGCTGGAAATAAAGCGAAGTTTTTCTTATTATCCCGAGGACATCTTTCATCCAATTATTATTTTCCTTGTTGATTATCCCGGAATATTCTATAAGATACTGCAAGATGTCTTTAGTTTTAATTTTCTGTTTTTTCTTGCTCTTCTCAAAAATACTGTTGAATTCGGGAAATTTACTTCTAAAAACACCGTCTCTGAAAAAAAACTCTTCTCCGCGCTTTTCACCAAACTGTTTTACGAATTGATTATAGCGCTCTATCTCATCATAATAGAATTTCAGCTCCACGGTCTTTTCGTCATAGCGCTGTCTTAGAAATTCGCCGAAATAAAAACTGGATTTTTCAGAGAATGCTCCAAAAACATTCTGCCTCGCGGCCCTGTCAGCCTCTTCAAGTTCGGAATAATAGCCGACGAGATTATCTATTCCTCTCGCAAATTCAATCACATATTCAACCCATCTTTTCTGAGCTCCCATTTCTTCGCGGATGCTGTTTAAAAGCCGTTTGTCGGCCAGCGCTTGGCCGCAGAAATCGTCATCCCATGTTCGCCTGAAAAAAACATTATTCTGAAAAAAATCTATATGTGCTAAAACGTGGTAAAAAATCATCACATTGAGCCAATCCGGATTATTATCGTTGTAAAACGATATTGCCGGCCTAGTGTTTATTACCGTTTCGTAGGGATTATGAGGATAAGCGTCGTAAATCCATTTATCCCTGATAACATCCACGTCATGAACCCAATAATCATAAAGCGTTGGTATCATAACTTTTGAACTAAGCTCTGTCATATCCCTATTAGTAATTATATATTCCAAGGTTTCTCCTTGAATATTCAAGCCGGCGTCGGCCGCTCTTTTTCTGCATTCTTCCATGATTTTTTTCGTTCTCTGTTCTATCAATTCCATTTCTTTTGCCTCCCTCTAATCTTGGGCTATAAGCGCTTTGATAGCTTCAATATTTTTTTCGTCAGTCACGCCTCCGGAAATATCCATAGCGTGCATTCTGAAAAGCTCTCTTTTATCCAAGATGCTTTCTTTTTTCATATATTGCTCAAACTCGCTTTCTCTATCCGCATATTTCACTATGCAGACGCCCATGCGATTTGCATAACCCAGAATCTTCTTAATTTCAGGGATAGTCTGCCGGCCGTCGTCAAAATCTTCACCGTCACTGCCGTAAAACACATAAATATTGTAATCCCTGTCCAAACCCTCGCCTTGAACAATTTCGTTCACTTTTGCAAAAGCGGAATAAATAAAAGTTCCGCCGTTTACAGACGTTCGATAGTACTGATTCACGGTAACTTCTTTCGCTTCCGTGTCGTGAACGATGAATCTCGGAATTACCAGCTTTTCATATTGGACTAGAAGCCAGGCGTAAATAATCAAATGCTGGGTCACAACGGCTTTAGTCGGCTCGCCGTACATTGAACCGGAATAATCTCTCAGGAAAAACACTGTTGCCTGCGATTTCCACTTTCTTTCCCGGGAAAGAACACGATAAACCTTGTCGTTCGGGCCGACAATAAGTTTTTTCGTATCCATATCATCTTTATCAATGCGCCCCAAGGCAATATTGGTTTTTACGATGCTTTTTAACGTTTCTTTTTTGTCCAAAAGCTGGCCTGAACCTCTGTGACGGTCGGTTAAATCATAAATGTATTCGTCTGTGGGAATTTTTTTCCCGCGGTCCTTCAGATTTGGAAGCTGGAATTTTTCCGAAAGCTCTTTGCCGATCTTATATGCCTCTGCTTCAATTCCATGCTCTCCCGGCTCATCGCTTGCTTGAGAATCGTCCCCTTCGCCTTTGCCTTCGGGCGACTGCTCGCCTATTATATCTCCTACTTCGCCTTCACCGCTGCCGGCAACGCCCTCTCCTTCTTCGCCTTCACCCTCTTCTTCATCACTATCATCGTTTGGCTGCTTTGGTTCGAATTCTCCGTGAATCAACTTCTCTTCTTCGACATAAGGAACGGCAATAACTTTATCCGGTCCGGCTAAAATTCTTCCAATTTTAATCTTTTTGGAAAAACCGTCTT
>Ga0100398_1002654_pt1 | contig 14868 bp, 13 predicted proteins | sample CryGeymeta201522_FD_81568 | JGI IMG/M metagenome (GOLD analysis project Ga0100398, IMG submission 81568) | Groundwater microbial communities from Crystal Geyser aquifers in Utah, USA - Crystal Geyser metaG 2015-22 | ecosystem: Environmental > Aquatic > Deep subsurface > Groundwater | place: USA... | reverse complement strand
GCGATCCTTCACCCGGCGGATGCTGTCGGCCACAAAGGAAAAGCGCGGGCTGTCGAAAATGGCTTCCTGGACACCGGCAATGAAGCGGAATCGCAGGTCCTTGCAGACTTCGCCGATCTCGCGCAGGAAGTTGAGGTCGAGAATGAGCTCCTGGTCCTTGCGGGTGCGCAGGTAGTCGAGCAGTTCGTCCACCACCAAAAGCAAGCCGTGGTCGGGATACTCTTGGTGGAAGGCGGTCATCATCTCTTCGAAGGAGCGTTTGTTAAAGGAGCGTTTGTTATTGGACACCTTATCCGCGGACGGGAAGGAGTAGGCCACGCCCATCGCGGCCAGGTGCTCCTCCAGTTCGGCCACCAGGATGTCGCGGAGCGTCATGGTGGTCGCGCCGATCTCGGTTCGGACCACCTTGAAGCGCCCGCTGATTTTGCCCGCGGCGCCGGCCACGTTCTCGTCGTTCAGATGCGTTGCGAGATCGCCGTTTTCGGCCAGGGCGGAGATCACCGACATGAGGTGCGATTTACCGGTGCCGTAGTTGCCGACGACCAGCAGCCCCTTGTTGTCCATGGGCTGGTCGAACTGAAGCTGGGGAACGACCAGACCGGTCAGCTTCTCGACCATTTCCTCGGAGATCACGTAGGTCTGAACAAGCTGCCGGGCGGCAGTGGCCTCGTCGGCGTCCCGTAGCTGGACCACGGACTCGATCGGCTCGAATTGGATCAGGTCTCCGTATTTCATCGACAATCCTCCAACCAAGAAGGGACCCGAATAGACACGAATCCGTTGCCGGACCATCCGAGGCTATTGCCGGTCATTCGCGGTCTCATTCACCACCATCAGATCCCGCACCGGATATCGTCTGTATTCGGGATGGTCCGGCGTTGCGTAGACCAAATAGAGCGATGAGGACTGAGTGCTGAGCCATCGGGGTTCGACGCGGTCCTTAGTCCTCGTTCCTCAGCCCTGATTTCTCCGCTCCAGGCCGCGACCACCGTCTTGTTCCGTGAGAGCCCCTGCAGGAGCCGCAGTGGGTCTTGCTTGAGCGAGACGTCGAAGAGCAGCTCAATGTTGTCCAGCAGCACCACATCGGCCTGCCGCGCGGCTCCGCTTTGCGGCGCAGGCAGGTCGGTTGCGGCTGCGCCGACGATCTCCGAGAGGATGCGTGGCAACTGCAGGGCCCGCTGGCGCTCGGTGAGATCGAGCATGCGCCTGGACAGTTCGAGGTTGACCTTGATCAGCGGAGCTGACGTGCGCTCGTGAACCTCCTGGAGCGCGGCAGTCTTACCCGCACCTGCCGGGGCCACCAGCATAACGAGTCGGTGGTAAAGCTCGGCGGCTTGGCCGATTCTCTCCATGACTCTATCGGCGAGTGCCACGGCCATTGCCGATCTCCTCCTGAATCGATCCGACCCTCTAAGAACCTTCGGCTTTCCTTCTTGTGGTCGGATGAGCCTACCCGGAAGCAAGTCCTGTTCAGTCCCTTAACTTTCGTCCCACCTGTTTCAGGATTTCCCCGCTTCCGTGAACTCCTTGAACACATACCATAAACAAGGGACCCATAGGGCATCTCAAGTTCCTGCCGCTCTCTCTCCACGCTTGCCATGCCCTGGGGATACCGCCAGACCCTGGGACATCTCACCTGTAGCGATCCCTCCGATTCGGCTTCCGGCAAGTAACAACCGTCACCATCGGCGTTTAGCCTTAACCGGGCTGTCCCAAACTTCAGGGTAAAGAAAACAAAAACAGAAGACAAATAAGCGTCGGTAGGCTTGACCAGTCCTAGCCCATCTTTGTCATGCTCAATTGATCGGTGAGAGATTAGCGGTTTCCGGAATGTGTCAACAACTTTAAGACACCCGGCTACAGAAATTAGTGAACACCGTGGCATACTGGCCGAGTCGTGAATCGTCGAATTTAGGCCGAGGAACCGTCTCCGGCGCTGCTCGCGCCTTCGCTCGGGAACAAACCCGGCCCGCTGGCAAGGTCGAATTTGTCATTTCCGTTCAGACACTAATTAGCTAAGGGCGTCCCCGTTTTCACGTTATCACTATGCAAAGGCGCCATCCAGCGCCAGCCCGCTTGCTGAGTATGCGGCGGAGCAGAACCGGCTGAGGCAAGCGCTATTCAAGCAGAACGCATCGAGCAGACCGCCATCGATTTCCGTGCCGTACAGGGCGCATTTGGCGTTGGCAATGGTCTCGGGCAGGTAGCGACCGTACATCTTGATCGGCAGTTCCGCTGCCTCGACCGTCGGCGACGAGGCCAGGGCCAGCAGGTATTCGATCAGGTAGGCGGCGTTTTGGGCGATCGGTCCGCTGTAATTCTGGCGCTGCCGCAACCGCAGGATGCGAAGCTCGTGCATCGACCGACCGAATTCGGATTCCATCAATTCATCATAGGTGGTCAGAATGATTTCCATGCGCACCGTGTCGGCGCCCTGGGCCAGATATCCCATGAATCCCTGTTTGGCTTCCGCGGGGTCCAGTCCGCGTCGGCGGGCGATGGACCAGTCAAAGCCCCGCAGGCGCGCGGTCAATTCATCCGGCTTGGGTAGTTTAATTTCCACCAACATGTTCACGGCATTGTAATTGCCCGCGTGTTTCTCGCTCTCCACCAGGGTGATCCCGGGCGCTTGATCCAGCAAGGCCGGCACCTGGTCGAGCAGTTCCGGGGCGCCGATGATCTTGAAGCCGAGCAGATCATTGATGGTGAGGGCCGCGCGGGGAATCACCACGTTCCGGCTGCGAAAGCGCCCGGCCACCGTCGCTTCGGCCGCGGTGAAATCGCCCTGCATCTCTTGTTCGGAACTGATCAGATCGGCCAGCGATACCCCGGCGGCCGCGGCCCTGGTGGCGGCAAGGCGCCGGGCTTCGGCCTGGATTTCACGGAACAGGGCTTCCACCAGCCGAAAGGACACCTTTTCGGCCACCCGGGAAAGCCGCTTGATTCGGCCGATGGCCGCCAGTTGCGAATCGGCTGAAGTGACCAGGAGGGCGTCGATGGGCAGGCGGGGGAAGAAATACTCCGGGTCCCTTTCAAACTGGCCAATCAATTGCCGAACCCGTTCCCCGGACTGGGGCAGATACTGAATCAATCGGCGGCGCAGCACCTGTTTTTGCCGGATTCTCTCCAGTTGCAACGGGCCGTTGAACAGCCCGTTCAGAAAATCGATCATCAAATTGACGACCACCGCCGAGACGGCGCTTTCGTAGAGGAATATTCGGGTGATGGCGCGGCCGTCGCCGGGGGCGACGTCATCGTTCAGCCAGCGCAGGGCCAGATCGAACAGTTCGTCCCGATGGGTCATGGTGGTGAGATACATCGTTTCTCCGCTTATTCCTACGGGATGACTGCATAATGATGATCATAAATCAGAGGCGGGCAAGATGCCCGCGCTCCCAGGAAAGAGCCCATAACAAATGTAGGTTTTATGCTTCAACCGAGTTGAATCAGTATGGATCCGTACAACGCTCCTTCTTGGGATTCGCGGGATCGACATCCGCGGGCGGGCCGAAGGTTAAGCCGCCGCGGCCGTTAGGCACCCACTTGATGCTCCCGGGGACGCCGCCGCCGTCTTTAGCGAAGGCCAGGAATCAGCAATAGCGGCGCGACCGAATGGCGCGCGACGTTGTGGCTGACACTGCCCAGAAAAAACTCTCCGGCGAAGCCGCGGCCCTGCATCCCCATGACCACCAACCGCACATTGCGCTCTTTGATCAGGCGGGTGATCTCCTGAAAGGGTACCCCGTAACAGACTTCGATCTCGACCTGAGAGGCGCCTTTGTTGAGAAGGGTCTGCTTCAGGCTTTCGAGCCGGCCCCGATCCTGTGCGTTGAATTCTTCGAGCCGTCCCATGAGGTGCTGCTCCAGTTCGGTTTTATCCTGAACGTGCACCAGGGTGACCTTCCGCGCGCCCTGGGCCACCAGTTGCTCGATACAGGTGAAAGCGTTAGCGGCCATTTCCGAAAAATCGGTGGCGAACAGAACATGATCGCCGAAGCCACCCCGGGCCAACGGTTCGTATGCCTTGACCGGGCTGATCTCCCTTTCCCGCTTGACGCTTGCTTGAGCAGGAAACCATGAGGTCGTCCGGTTGGCGATTTTCACCAGAACCAGCATCACCGGAACCTCGACCAAGACCCCGACAATGGTTGCCAGGACCGCGGGTGAAGAAGCGCCGAACAAGGTGATGGCAACCGCCACCGACAGTTCGAAAAAATTGGAAGCGCCGATCATCCCCGCGGGGGCGGCAACGTCATGCGATAATTTCAGTTTTTGGGAAGACAAATAGCCGATAAAGAAAATCAGAAATGTTTGAATCACCAGGGGGACTGCAATCAGAAGGATATGCAAGGGGTTCCCGAGAATAATGTCACCCTGGAAGGAAAATATTAGAACCAGAGTCAATAACAATCCGCCGATGGTGACATTATTGAACTTGGGGATAAAAGATTTGTTGAAATATTCCTCTCCCCTATTTTTGATCACCAGGTGACGGGTCGTTATCCCGCCCGCCAGCGGGATCACCACGAAAAGAAAGACCGACAAGAGCAGGGTGTTCCAGGGGATGCTGATTCCGCCCACCCCCAGCAACAGCGCCACGATCGGGGTAAAGGCGATGAGAATGATCAGGTCATTGGTGGCCACCTGGACCACGGTGTAGGCGGGATTCCCCCGGGTCAAATGACTCCAGACAAAAACCATGGCGGTGCATGGCGCGGCCCCCAAAAGAACGGCGCCGGCAAGATAAGCCTTCGCCAATTCAGGCGAGATCAAGGATTTGAATACGATATAAAAGAAAAACGCGGCGATACCGAACATGGTGAAGGGCTTGATCAGCCAGTTGACGACCCAGGTGACATAAAGCCCCGTTGGATTCTTGCCGACATTTTTAATGCTGGCGAAATCAACCTTCATCATCATGGGATAGATCATCAGCCAGATCAGGACCGCGATCGGGATGGAGACTTTCGCGTACTCAAATTTGGCCAACTCCGCCGGGATGGCGGGGAGAAATTTTCCGATCAGGACCCCCGCGACCATGCACAGGATGACCCACAGGGACAGGTTCCGCTCAAAGAAGCTGATTCCGTCCGTCTTGCTCCTTTTCATTTCATATCACCTCCCGGATGCGGGAACGACTCACTCCCGCCTTTGCCTGGTCAGCTTTCAGATTGTCCTCTTGGTCTATCCTTGCTCGAATCATGCCGCCATTTCAGCACGCTGAATCCTTTCTTTGCTTTTGTCGCCGACACAGATCCGCTGGGATGCACTCAAGAATCGATTCTAGAACAACCTGGTCCGCCTGAATGTCCGGCGAACCGGACAACGATTCGAGCAGCCAAATACGCAACGGCCGGGGGAACGGTTCGGCCAGGCGGTAGTAAACCCACTTTCCGTCCTTGCGGCTTTGCACCAGCCGTGCGTGTTGCAGGATACTCATGTGGCGGGATACCGTTGCAGTCGCCAGGCGAAGCATTTCGACCAGCTGACAGACACACAGCTCGTCATGCCTCAACAAGGCCGCAATCACTCGCATCCGGCTCCCATCCGCCAAGGCCTTGGCGATCGTGAGGGAAGTTTCCATGCCGCACCTTCAATTCGAAGTTTAGCTAAATGACGAAAGGAAATTAAGCCATCACCCCTGGCTTGTCAAGTTTTTTGGGGCCCGGTTCGACGGTCTCGACCCATCCACCCATCCCGGGGGGCTGGAACCAACCGCTGCCCTTGTTTCATTAATGAAACAAAGCGGATGCTACTGTTTCAAAAGTGCAGCGCGGAGTCTTGCCCGGTTGCTTGGGAATAGCTCTAATAGATTGTAAGCATAAGAAAAAATGAGCGATCCCGGGGAGCTGGAGGGGGGCATGGATTTTGCCTATTCCTCGTTGCGGGAGGACTGACGGTGAAAGTGGCCGTGCCGATTTATCACGACCGGATCGCGTCCCATTTCGGGACCGCCCCGGATCTCATCCTGCTGCTAGTGGAAAAACGGCGTGTCATCGCTCTGCTGGAACTCCATCTGGCGGGGCAATCGCCGGCCGCGCGCCGGCACAAGTTGATCGCCTTGGGCACCGAGTGGCTGCTGTGCGGGGCCATTGAAGGGCCGGTGCGATCGCAACTGGAGCGGCGCGGGATCCGGGTGAGCGCCGATCTGAAGGGCCCCTATGCGGAGGTGCTGGGGCAGGTGGTGGGGATTTCGACGGAGCAGTTGGGCCGTCGGGCAGCCCAGGGCTGACCGCAACCAAGGAGGACATCATGGATGCTGCCATGGCAATCACCGGCGACGGGCGAGTGACTCAAACCATGGAATTCTTAAGCCGATTGCTGGAAGGCTACACCGGCAACGGTTTTTCCGTGCGCCTCTGGAACGGAGCAACCTGGCCGGAACACGGTTGCAACAAGCCGCGCATCACCCTGGTGCTCAATCATCCCGGGGCGCTGCGCAACACCTTCTGGCCGCCAACGGAAGCAACTATGGGTGAGGGCTACATCTTCGGCGATTACGATCTGCTGGGTGAGGTGGAAGCCCTGTTCGAAGTGGTGGACTATTTGTCCAATCGGGTGACGGACCTGCCCCGCTGGCTCGGGTGTGCCCGCCGGTTGCTGACGCTGCCGGCCGGTGAACATCCGCTCGACGGCCGCCGGTTCGCGCGCTTCCAGGGCCTGATCCACAGCCGCGCGCGGGATCGCCAGGCGATTCGCTACCATTATGATGTTTCCAACGATTTCTACGCCCTCTGGCTCGATTCGCGGATGGTTTACTCGTGCGCCTGGTTCACCGATCCGGCGGAAAGCCTGGACCGGGCCCAGCAACGTAAAATCGATCTCATCTGCCGCAAACTGGGCCTCCAACCCGGTGAGCGACTGCTCGATATCGGCTGCGGTTGGGGCGGGCTGATCCAGCACGCGGCCGCGCACTACGGGGTGGAAGCCCTGGGCATCACCCTGAGTAAAGCCCAAGCCGGGTATGCTCGAGAGCGCATCGAGGAAGCCGGGCTGAGTTCACGCTGCCGGGTGGAACTGATGGATTACCGGGACCTTCCCGGCAGCAACCGGTTCGATAAGATTGCCAGTGTCGGGATGTTCGAACACGTGGGCGAGTCCCGGCTGGAGCAATACTTTCGGCGCGCCTTCGAGCTGCTGAAGCCGGGTGGGCGGTTTCTCAATCACGGTATCACCGAGGCTGTCGGCCGGCCCAAGACCCGCGGCCCAAGCTTCATCGACCGCTACGTGTTCCCGGACGGGGAACTGCTGCCCATCTCGACCACCCTCAACACGGCGGAGGCGGTCGGCTTTGAAGTGCGCGACCTGGAAAGTCTCCGCGAGCACTACGCCCTGACGCTGCGCCATTGGGTGCGGCGGTTGGAAGAACGGCATCGGCAGGCGGTGCTCGCCGCCGATGAAGTGACCTATCGGATCTGGCGCCTGTTCATGGCCGGATCGGCGCACAATTTCCACACCGGCCTGATCAATGTTTACCATGCCTTGTTGCTGAAACCCCAGGGCGGACCCAGCGGGCTGCCGCTCAGCCGCGGTTGCTGGTATGCCGACGGGGGTGGGTCCTGAACCCGGTTCGGACCAGGGAGGTGGGGAGATGGAAGCCTGCTGCGCGAGTCACGCTGGAAGTCCTGGATCCGGCAATGGCGGTTGGGAAACCGGCCGGCTGCTGCCGCTGAACGAGCGCCTGAGGGTCCGCCGGGTCCTTGCCGGGCATCCGCTGTTCAATCGCTTGCCCGCAAGGTGCAGGCAGTTTCTGCCCAGCTGCGCCACCATTGAAGAATTTGCCGGCGGGACCATGCTGCTGCGCGCCGGGCTGCGGGCCAGACGGTTCTATCTGGCCCTGGAAGACGGCCTGCCGGTGGAATGGACCTGTTCCCAAACCGGTAACGGCGGCATCTTCACGGTGGCCCGCAACGCTCTGGTGGGCATCTCCTGGTGTTTTCCACCCCATCGCTGGCAATGCAGTCTGCGTCTATTGAGATCGGCCGCCCTGGTGGTCCTGGATGCCAGGCGGCTGAGCAAGCTCATGGGCTACGATCCCGATCAGTGCCCGGAACTAAACCTGTTCGTGCTCCATCGGTTCCTCCATCGGCTGCACCATGACCCCGCGCCATGCCCGGAATGTTGCTGAGTCTTCGCTTGCCGATCACCTGATTGACGTCGTGACACCGTGACGCTATGGTGTCGGGCCAACAGGGAGGTGAAATCATGACAACCCCGGCCAAACGAGCCACGGTCTATTTGGATCCCGATCTACACGAGGCATTGAAATTGAAAGCTGTTGAGTCCTCAAGGACGGTTTCCGATTTGATCAACGCCGCGGTCCGAGAAGCTCTCTCCGATGATGCCGAGGACCTCGCCGCCTTCAATGAAAGGGCCGACGAAGCCTTGATCAGCTATGATGAAATGATAACCAGGCTGAAGTCCGATGGCCGTATATGAGATTTTCTTCAAGGAATCGGTCTGGAAAGATATCCATAAGATACCGAACAAAGATCTGAAATCTATCCTGAGAAAGATCAGGGAGCTATCGGAAAACCCACGGCCGGTTGGATGCGAGAAGCTCACCGGCCAAAATCGTTACCGACTGCGGCAGGGACGGTATCGCATGGTCTACTCAATTCAAGATAAGGCCCTGACGATCTGGGTGGTGGCAATCGGACACCGCAAGGATGTATACCGGTGAAGCGAACCTGCGGGCCGGGGAGGGGGCAAAGCCGGCGGCCTTTGCAGCCGGGAGCGCCCGGTCAGGTGGGTGAATGGCCTTGCGGGTCGCCGGCAATGCTGTTGCTTCAACGTCGCCCCCGCGCAGGCGGGGATCCAGAACTCCTTGAAAAAATTGGATTCCCGCCTTCGCGGGAATGACGAACGTGGCTCAAGTCAACGGTATTGCGAATCGCCGGTGGGGCTGGCTTTACCCGGGCCGGATCGATACAGCTCCAACAGGGCCGCCACCGTAGTGCGCTGGCGGGCGGAAAGGGCGTAGCGTTGGTCGAGTATTCCGTTCATGCGCAGGCGGCCGACGATTTTCATGATTTCAGGTGGCGGCGCGGCCAGCTTGGCGGCCGCTTCGGCCACCCGGCCCTGGAGGCCGGCAAAACCGGCGCCGGCCGGAATGGCGAAAAAACGCGGCGATTCATGGATCAGGGTGAAAAGCCTCAGGGGTACCGAAAGATCACCGCCGAACGAGCGCACCAGGGTGGCAAAGCGCCGCACCGGAGCCGGACTGGCGTCGAGTTGCCGACGCAGTTCATGAATTCTTCGATAGCGAAAGTCCATCTCCCCGTGGATCAGTTCGCGGTCGAATTCCCCCTTGGGGTATTCGGTCTCGATGGTTTCCATGATTTGGAGACAATCCCGGAGCGTTTCCAGCAAAGTATCACTCATGGTCCATCCATCCTTGCCTGAAGGTGGATTTCGGTAAGGCCCGCCGCCGCCAGGAGCGGCCCGACCCATTCAGCAGGCCGGGCGAGTCGGGTGAGCGTCCATTACGATTATCGCCCTCATTCCGGGGCAAAGACAACGGTTCCGGTTTTAGGATGCGATGTTTCAAGACCAGGTGCGGGCAGGATGCCCGCGCTCCCGGGAAAGGGCCCACGGGAAGTGAAGGATTTCTCCTCAACGAGGATAAAAAGGCGCCGAACTTGGTCGTTCGGCGCCTTCGAGATCAGCGGCGTAACGGTACGCTTGGGGGCATCAGCCGTAAATGCGCCCGAAGACCATGCCGCAGATGGTCGACATCACGACCACCAGGCTGACATAGACCACGGTTTTCTTGGTCCCCATCACGCTCCGGATCACCAGCATGTTGGGCAGACTGAGCGCCGGACCCGCCAGCAGCAGGGCCAGGGCCGGCCCCTGGCCCATGCCGGAGCCCACCAGGCCCTGAAGGATCGGGATTTCGGTGAGGGTGGCAAAATACATGAAGGCCCCCACCACCGCCGAGAACAGATTGGCGCCGAGGGAATTCCCCCCCACCAGACCGCTCACCCACCGCGACGGGATCAGGCCTTCCTCGCCGGGGCGGCCCAGCAGCAGGCCGGCCACCAATACGCCGCCCAGGAGCAACGGCAGGATCTGTTTGCCAAAGTCCCAGGTAGCCAAAAACCAGTCTTCGGTTTCCCCTCGAGTGGTGGTGATCATCACCGTCAGGGCGACGATGCCCACGGAAAAAGCCAGCAGCGGTTGCCGAGGAAAAGCGAAAGCCACGGCGGCCACGGCCACGGCGCTCAGGAGCATCTTACCGAGTTGCACCCGGAACCAGGCCACCAGGAGGATGCCCAACAAGAATGCGAATCCGCCCGTAAGCCACCATTTGATCTGATAGATCGCGTTCCAGACCCCCACCGGTTCAGACGACTTGCCCCAAGTGGCGAAAATGAGCAGTCCCACCATGGCCGCGAAGTGCACCACGTTTTGCCACAGCGGCCGTTCCACCTCGGCTTCCGGCAGGTGCATGGCGGCATCCGCCTTGGCCTGCTCTTCCTTGAGGAAAATGAGGTGCATCAAGAGCCCGATCACGACGCTGAAACTGATGGCCCCGATCGCCCGGGCCAGCCCCAGATGCAGCCCGAGTACCCGCGCGGTGAGGACAATGGCCAGAATGTTGATGGCGGGACCGGAATAGAGGAACGCAATGGCCGGTCCGAGACCCGCGCCGCGCTTCCAGATGCCGGCGAACAGGGGCAGCACCGTGCACGAACAGACCGCCAGGATGCTCCCGGAAACCGAAGCCACCCCGTAGGCCAGCGTCTTCTTGGCAGCCGCCCCCAGGTACTTCATCACCGCCGCCTGGGAAATGAAGCAGGAAATGGCGCCGGCGATGAATAGGGCCGGCACCAGGCAGAGCAGCACATGCTCCCGGGCATACCAATTGACCAGGGCCAGGGATTCAAGCACTGCGCCGGTGAACCTCTGGCTGTCCATGGGCAGCCAGAAAACGACCGCGAACACCCCGATGATCAGGGTCATGGGTTTCCAGATGGCACTCCATTCGATCCTGCCGGCAACGGGTTCCTGTTTCTGGTTCAGCGTCGCGTCCTCGGGAAGTTCCTTCTCAACTGTAACGCTTCTTGCCATTTTTAAGTCTCCTTCAACCGCTTTCCGATGCCGCCCGGTGCAGACCCCCGCACGCCGTTCGCGGCCCCCTTTCGGGTATCGGAATAGTAAAAATTCAATCCCTTAAAGTCAATGCAAATGCTTTACCAAAGGTTCCTATGAAAATATGTAACAGTTTGTAATTGCTACGAATTATATATTTATGATGGTGTATTCCTTGGTCAATTAAATAGCCCAATGGCGATTTATTGCCGAATCTTGAGCCTCTGCCTCGGCTCCGGTGGGGGCCAAGGGAGCTGAAGGCCCAGGCCCAGCGGGTCAGGTCCCGTAGCGGTCCGATTGGGAAGGCCGATAACTGGCCTCGAAGACCGGTACTCAATGGGGTTGCAGAGCGTCCTTGACCGGTTTCAGCAAGCGTTCGCGAACGAAGGCCAGGGCCCGCCGCGGGTCCTGGTCCAGATCGATGGCCAGAACTTCGCGGGCGTCTTCGGGTTCCAACACCAGGCTCACCCGTTTGAATCTCATGGCGTATCCTCCTGTTCCTACCCATCCGCGATGGTCGCGGTGGGGGTGACGGGGTCCGCCGCCGTCAGCGGGACATCCGCCGGTGCCTGATTCGCCCCCATCATTGTTTAAGCAATCGGCGTGCCAGGTTCCCGGCATCGGTCAAAAGGGTGAAGGTCACCGGGGTGATCACCAGGGTCATCACGGTGCCCACCAGCAGTCCAAAGGCCGCGGCGGTAGCCAGGGGCGACATCCGTTCCAGACCGACGGCGGTTTCGAGGATCATCGGCAGCATCCCCACGATGGTGGAAATGGTGGTCATCAGCACCGGGCGCAGGCGCAGTCGCACCGCCTGTTCCATGGCTTCATTTTGGGCCATGCCGTCGTGCAGGGCCTGCTGGATGAAGTCGATCAGGAAGATCGAATTGTTGATCACGATCCCGGCCAGCAGCAGGATCCCCATCATCGCCGGCATGCACATGGGTTTGTTGGTGATCAGCAGGCCCCAGAGCGAACCGATCAGGGCCAGGGGAATGGCCACCAGGATCGGCAGCGGCAGGATGAAGGAACGAAACACGCCCATCAGCAGCACCAGCAGGAGTACCATGCCAAGCATCACCGCCTTCATCACTCGCGGCATGCTGTCGGCCATTTCCGCCGCGGTACCGCTATAGCTGAGCGAATAACCGCCGGGGAGGGGAACGCCGCCGAGGCGTTCCTGAATCCCGTCGAGCACCTGGGAAATGCGCCGGGCGCGGTTGTAGCCGGTGATATCGATGGTGTTTTGGAGGTTTTCCCGGGTGATGGCGGTCTGCCCCGGCACCGTTTCGATCCCGGCCAGGGTCCTCAGCGGCACCGGTCCGCCGGGGGTGTGGATATCCAGTTCGGACAGGGCTTCGACCGTGGACACCCAGCGCTCGGCGTAATCCACCCGGATCGGGACATCGAGAAAGCCCGTGAGGCGCAGTCCCGACACCGGCTGGCCCCCGACCGCCAGTTGCAGTTCGCTCGCGATGGTCCCCGGCGATGTGCCGTAGAGCCTGGCCATGCGCGGGTCCGGACGAACCATCACCTCGGGTTTATCGAGCCACCAGGAACGGGTGAGATCCAGCAGTCCCGGTTGCCCATCGAGCCGTTCCAGCAGCTTGCCGCTGAGGGAACTCAGCACCCGCGGGTCGCGTCCGCTCACCAGCAGATCGATGGGGGCCTTCGAGGTGCTCATGGGCGAGGCGCCGTATTCGTGGATCTGAAGCGAGCGCAGTTCCGGGATGGCGCTGATGGCCCGGCGCCAATCGTCGGCGATGTCCCAGATCGAGCGCCGGCGCTGATCGCGGGTGGTGAGATTGACGACGAGCAGGGCCTGTTGGGCGGTTTGACCGCCGGCGCCGAAGGAAATTTCGCCCGGTTCCGATCCCACCATGGAGGAAATCATCAGCACAATGGGTTCGCTCCGAATGATCGCTTCCACCTCGGTCAGCGTTTGTTCCATCCGCGCGATCCCGGCGTTCGGCGGCAGTTCGAAGGTAACGTTCATGATCCCGGTGTCCATGGGCGGCATCAATTCGCGCCCCATGATCGGGGTGACCAGGCGAACGGTGGCGAGAAAAATGAGCAGCACCACGATCATGGTGAGCGCCCGGTGGCGTAGCCCGATCTGAAGGAGCCGGACGTAGGTTTCGGCCAGCCGGTCGTTCAGCCGGCTCACCCGGGCGGCGGCCCGCTCTAGAACATTGCGTTTCTCTTGGTCGGGCTTTAGCAAGCGCAGGGCCAGGGGCGGCACCACCAGCACCGCCACCAGCAGCGAGCCCACCAGGGCTAGACACAGGGTCACGGTGAACTGGCGCAACACCTTTTCCACATAGCCGCCGGCGAACATGATCGGGATCAGCATCACCACGGTGGTGAGGAGCCCGGCCGTGATCGAGGTGAGGATCTCGCTCACCGCCTCTTCCACGCACCCTTTCGCGGCGCCCGCACAGCCGCGCTGATGGCGATCGATGTTTTCCACCACCACCACGGTGGCATCCACCACCATGCCGGTGGCGATGATCAGCCCCGAGAGGGTCACCACGTTCAGGGTGTAGCCGGTGTAACCGAGGGCGGCGAGACCGAACAAAAACGACAGGGGGATGCTCACCATCGCGATCAGGGACGCCCGCAGATCGGCCAGAAACAAGAAGATGATCACCACGGTGAGGCCGATCGCGGCATAGAGGGAACCGCGCATGCCCGAGGTGTTGCGGTCGATCAAGGGCTGCTGGTCGTTGGTCAGGTCAAATTCGAGGTCCGGCCAGAGGGCGGCCATTCGTGGCAGATCCTGCTTGACCGAACGGATGGCGCTGATCACGTTGCCGCCTTCGGCGCGCAGCACATTGACGGCGATCGCCGGCCGCCCGTTGCCGTGATAGATGCTGCGTGGGTCTCTCACGCCCAGTTCGATCGCGGCCACATCTTTCAACCGGATGGTGGCGTTATTGGTCTGCTGGACCACCATCTCCTCGAGGTCCCGGAGATCGCGAAATTCCCCCACCGCCTTGACCAGGGCTTCCCCCCGGGGGCCTTGGATGAGGCCGGCCGGAGCGGTGATGTTCTGGTTCTTGATCGCGCTCACCACGGCGTCGGGCGTCAGCGCGTAGGCCCGCAGCCGGTCCCGATCGAGCCGGACATTGATTTGCAACTGATTGGCCCCGAACACATCGACGTCGGCCACGCCGGGGAGATTGAGCAGATGGTCCTTGATGTCGTTTTCCGCCAGCAGCCGCACCTGGGCCAGATCGAGGGGCGAACCCGGGCGCGGCGTCAGGGCCAGGGTGACGATCGGGCGGGTGGCGTCGGTGATTCGGTAGATGCGCGGTTCCAGGATGTCTCGGGGCAGTTCGGCGCGAATCCTGGAGATGGCGTTCTGAACATCCACCACCGCTTCACCGATGGGCTTTTCGTAGAGAAACTCGGCATTCACCGCGGACGCTTCGTCGCGCGAGGTGGAACTCACCTTTTTCAGGCCATTGATGGAGGCCAGTTCCTTTTCCACGATTTCGGTGATGCGGCGCGCCACATCGACGGCGGTGGCGCCGGGTTCCACGGTCACCACCGCCACCTGGGGCGGGTTGGTGTCGGGGAAATACTCGGTGGGCATCAGGAAAAACGCCCGGCTCCCGAGCACGGTGATGAGCAGAGCGCCCACCAGCACCGCCCAGGGATTATCCAGCGCGAATCGATGCGGCTTCATTGAAGCGTCTCCACCGCCTGGCCCTGATGGTGCCGCACCCATTGCAGGTATTCGCCCACCGCCACCCGGTCGGATGCGCT
>Ga0100398_1002626_pt1 | contig 14943 bp, 7 predicted proteins | sample CryGeymeta201522_FD_81568 | JGI IMG/M metagenome (GOLD analysis project Ga0100398, IMG submission 81568) | Groundwater microbial communities from Crystal Geyser aquifers in Utah, USA - Crystal Geyser metaG 2015-22 | ecosystem: Environmental > Aquatic > Deep subsurface > Groundwater | place: USA... | reverse complement strand
GGTTACAGCATGGATGTCGCATGTGCTTGGAGGGATTACTCCTTTGTTGCCAGGATATAAAGAATTTGTTGCTGCGCCGTACGTCTCAGCTAAGTACCCCGCCATAGCTGTCGAGATGCCGACTCCAGAGGGTTCGATAAAAGTGAATGCTACGTTATCCCACGGCCGTGATTCTGCGAGACAATGCCATCATGTTATTACTATCCGGTTGAAGTGTCGGACTCCTGGTTACGTTGGAGTTGCGAATAAGCTGGATGGATTCGATCGCATGCTGCAGAAAGTATTTGTAAATGGTGTGGAGACAGAATTTTTTGACGCTACTACAGCTGGCGACAAGGCCCTGGAGAGTCACTTTCATCCCTCCCAGGCAGCAGGGCTCGCCTTTGTTCGAATTGAAAGCAGGAAAGAGATTGTAATCCAAGCAAAGTACAAAGGAGAGAACCATTTCGAATTTGACAAGCCTCAGCATATTCCTCCGTTTCCGGAACCACGCTACCCTGCTAGTGTGTCTTTTGACAGAAAAAGTAGAGGTGATGGTATTTATAAATACGGATCGGATGGCTATGTCCTCTTTGGACATTACGAAAATGGTACTGACTTGAGTGCCTTACCAGACTACGTTCGGAGTGTGACGGCACACCAACACGGGTTTGCAGGATGGGTACCCCAAAATTCCATTTATAAAAGTGCTTCGAAGGATAACTCCTCCTACCTCCCAAATCCTGGCAATCGGAGTGAAGAGAGAAAGATTGGATCTTTAGGCATGGGTGTCGATACGTATTGGGAGCCTGGATTGTTGATTGATATCCAGCTGGAGGATCGCAATATGAAGGAATCACTTTTACTGGATGTGAAAAAAAAAGGAGACACGGAGAGCAGGAATCAGCACTATTTCATTTCGCTTTATTGCCTTGCCATGGATCAAGCAGAAGAATTTGCTATCCGTGTGATGGATCTTTCGTCGAACAGTGTTATTGCCCCCACCGCGAAGGTTTCAGGTTATGGAGCCGGTATATGGTGGACTCTGCAATACAATGGATCGGTAAGATTGCGGGTCATGAGTATCAAGGGATTTCACCTCTCTGCCATAACTTTCAAAAGCGGAGATAGGAAGGAGAACGAAGTTGTATCAGAAAAAAAGTAGGAATTCGGCAGAATTCTTGTCTTATTGTGACAGAAAGGGAGAGTAAACGCAGCTGTCCAGGGTCTCTGCAACACTTTCAAAGTAATTAATTACTAATTTGGCTCTTCAGATTCCTCGTCCTCTTCGAAATCGAATTCTGAGTGTTCCTCAGGTGGCATAACCCGAACGCACTTGACAAAATTCAGCGGAATAGTCACCATGCGCCCTTTTTTGTTAATCAACACGTCCATGGCATTGCGATCGAGTAACTTTCCCTTCAGGACGCGATTGGATTGCCATGGATCTTGTGTCTCGACAGTAACAGGATGGCCACGGTGTGCATTGAATTGCTTTTGTGTCTCCAAAACATCAGGCGGTCCTGCACTTGTCAAGACAAGTTCATGGCGCGACAGCACTTGAAGCTCTGGCTCAACATCCTCCAAGGCTTCAAGTATGGCTCCGGCCACCGTTGAGATGGCCTGCTTGTCCAACAACAACGTTCCTATTTCGAGAGGTCTTTCCTCCTCGTCGTACCGAATTTTGGCTTCTTCTGCTTCCAAAAGAGCTGCATCGGATCTAGTTTCTTCGTTCATGCGCAGTGGCACTCGGTCTGAGTCGTCTTCTCCCTCGGGTATGTGTGGTTCATCCTCTGGGTCCGAATCGTCTACTGTTGCGTACATGTTGCGTTTTTGATCCATTCGTTCCTGAGCTTCTTCCTCGGTTTCTCTCTGGTACACAATGTCGTCCTCATCTGTCCAGATATCTTCAGGTTTTGGGTCCTCAGGGTCATAGAAAACAGGATTGCTAGGCTCGGCGACTTCGATCACTGGTCCCGACGATTTGAGTAAATCTTGTGCACCACTCAAATCTTCGTCTAGTGTCACAACGACCGATGTTAAATACCAGGTAATGTCTTCGACTTTGCCTCCAACCAAGGAAGCAGCTTTCGTCATAATGTCCTCTGCTTGTACGCGCCACTCAGCTGTAATGGGATCTTCGCAGCCATTTGTCTCTCCTCGGCGCCAGGGTTGGTGAGGAATAGGACCAGGCGGCATTTCAGCAGTCGATCCAAAGTCGCGTAGTTCGGGGACATCGTTGACATCCAATTCCTCCACTTCGGCAACGGGTAAATCAGGGGTAGGACCATCGTCGTCTGTAACCCTTGAAGGACCCCGCGTGCTTTTGTTCGTAACGGCTTTTAGAGAAAGATACCGTGTAGAGGGCGGCCGATGCGCTGGTGTGAAGGCAGATAGCTCATTCCAAAAGAGAATGGCAGTGGTAAATGACAGTGCTTTGATTTGAAGGAGAGATGGCATAGCAGAAATAAGGCGCCTTGCGTTTTCTTCTTGGAAAACAAAATAGTTGGCAATCTTGGTGACAGGTATGAAGGGAAAGGTTCAAAAGCAGTGTAGAAGAAAATAAATGAGTTTTGTCTTTCTGATGGCTGAGATCTTCTATGGTTGAGGATTACTAACCGAGAGAAGGTCCGTTAGTCCTTCGTCCGAATAAAAAATGAAGAAGGAGGATTATTAACGCGAGTAAATCGAGCAAACAAACTTGAGCAAAGTGGAGGAGTATGTACGCTCGTCCCCGCCCGCCCACGTTGGAAGGTACAGTGAAAGTTAGGAAGAACGCACTGTAGTTTACCAGTACCACTGGTACTGCCTAGCTAGTAGCACGGAGTATCTACTACTACAAGTACTCTAGTAATAATAGTCGTACGGTAGTAGCTACGGTACTCCTAGCTAGCAGTGTACTCCTCCTAGCTACTAGTAGGAGTAGTAATGAGTAGTATTACTACTACTAGGAGGAGGAGTAGACTAGTAGACTAGTACTACTGCTAATACTTACTGTACTCTCATAGGAAGAAGGCACCCCTTGCTAGCTACACAAGCACAAATCACAAATATATTATGCTCTTCACAGAAGCTTACTATCTATAAGCTGTTTGTTCAGAACCAGTCTAGTTCTTGAGTTTGGCTGTTTCAGAGAAACCCGCAACCGAATTAGCCTGGTTAGGCCTCCATGAAGGTGATACCAAAGGTTGTGTCGGGAACGAAGCTTGGAGAGTAGACGAGCACTTTGTAAGTTACACCCCTAGCTGCAAACCAAGTGATCTCACTACCAAGTCCACAATCTTCGTCGTTGGCAGCTTCGCAAACGAGACTGTCACAAGCTCCCGAATACACGGCTAGCCGAGCGGGAAAGCTGCTTATCGAGTGGCAAGTGGATACAATCACCTCTGCACCGTTCCCTTCAACTATATACCATCGCTCACCCGTGCGGGTATCTAGTTCAGGGTTGCAAGGATCTACACCGAAGGTGCCGCCCATGAGAGATCCTACCACAACAACGGGTAGTTGGCCGTCGTTGGGCTCAATATTTTGGACTGTTGCACCGTCACAGCTTCCTTCTGGGGAAGTATAGGCCGTGAGCGAGAACACACCCTCGGTGGCACTGGACGAGCCAGAGTTACTGTTTCTGCCGTTGATATAAACAAAATATACTGTATTTTGAGCGGCTCTAAACGTCACAGAGCTTTGCAAGCCGCAGAAATTATCATTCGAGTCCACACAGGTCAAGCCAGATCGACATCCTGTTGCCTGATTAACACTTGTATACACCAGCACCTGTGTATCAAAATCAAGATTAGAAAGTGTGCAAGTGTTTAGAGTGACACTACCTCCATTTCCAAAAAGATAGTACCACACGCCATCCGAGCCGACATCTTCAATCGAGCCACAAGCACCCAATTCATCTGCATCAAACGTGGCCCCAACAGTACTCCGTTCAGTTGTCGTCCCGTCCAAAGCTAAAGGACTATTGTTATCTAGATCTGGGCAGCCTTCAAAGGAAAGCGGCGGTAGACTATCTTCACCGGTCGGAGCAGTGGACGAAGAGGGAGCGTTTGAAATTGTCGGAGCACTGGACGAAGTGGGAGCCATGGATGGTACTAATGTGGTAGGAGACGAAGGTTGATCAGCTCTCACGTCATTGCCATCTCGTAAGAACCACACTACCACAACGATTACCGCAGCAAGAACAATCGCCAAAAGGAACAAAATAAGGACAACCCAGCGCATCATGCTATCTTTTTCTCTATTTGCCCGCTCAGCCGCTTTCCCGTCAACAACAGTTGTTTGGTTGATGATTGGCTGGGGCGAGGCTGGGCGTTCAGGAGGCTGTGGTGCTGAAGTTTCTTTTCCAGGAAGCGACAATGCAACCCCGGCGGGCTCTGATGAAGGCAACGCCTTGTTCGCTTGTTTTTCCGACTCTTGATCCCACCACAAAGCATTTTTTGGTTGGCCATTCGATGAAGATTTAGCAGCTGTGGGGGAAAGAGTCTCATCAGTGACAATAGCTGGCTCATCTGTACTGCCCACAGAAACAATATCCTCTGGCATTTGGACAGGGACGGGGATGGAAACAAACCTGGATTCCTTGTCGGCGGGAGTATCTTTTTGAGGTGCTCTTGTTTTGAAAAATGTTGCCTCGTCCGGGGGGTCCGTGGATAAACGACCCTTATCTTTACCTTCGGTAGAGAGGTCTGCTTGAGCTCTCTCCAGGATGCCGTTCTGGAGATCCTTCAAAGAGGAAGGTGGATCTGAATTTTCCATTGATTTATTCTTTTCTGGTGGATCGCTCCTCTCTTTAGCATCGTCCACTCTTTGTTTCGGTGGAGATCTGTCGCGTTGAATCTTGTCCTGTAAACGCTCTCGCTCATCGTCTCTCAAAACTTGCCTGAAACTAAACTTGGGTGCTGCGGGTTCTTGTTCTTCTGTTTTCTTCTCCTCTTCTCCTTCGCCAAATTTCTTCTTGGGAAGCTTCTGAGATAGTAGTGAACGTTGATACCTCAGCTCTTCAAGGTCAGATGCGTATCTGTCTTCGTCGTCATCGTCAAACACAGAGTACGGGGCTGCTCGAGACGTCTTTGTATTCACGTCGTCTCCAGCGTGTCGACGACGGAGTGGTCGCATATTGCTCGCACTTGTCGCTGATACAGTCTTCGACGCAGGCACTACAGGATCTATTGGCGGTCCTTCGAAATGGCGGGACTGGGACGTAGCCACTGGCTGATATTGAACTGTACGAGTACGTGTTGTCTCTCCGGTCCGAGATTCACCAACTGATTCCTCGTACCTAGGACGAGGGCGTACCTCTCGATCCAGTTGTACATCTTCCACATAGTATCTGTTGCTGGAGCGACCACTAACAAATCGAGGCTCCTCAAACTTTGACCTTGAGCCGCGAGTTGAATAAGGAATCGCACGCACCTTGCTTTGCCGACTAGGATCGGTCTCTCCAAGATGTTGCTCTAGCCTTGTTCGAATAGCGGATTGGCGCTCGTCAAAGGTTGTTGCAGATTGAGGTATAGAGCGGTATGCGCCAGCTAGATTCTTCTGCTGTGCAGATTCTTTTGCTGCTTGCAATTTCTTTTCAGCCAAAGCCAATCGGTCTAAAATCTTTTCCACTTCGTTGCCAGGTTGCGCTAATGGTGCGCCTCGGTTGTCTGGTAAGGCGTTTAGGTTAGTTGACTTCCGAGCGTCTTCCAATGATTTCTCAGCCTGGGCTAGCCGCGTCAAAAGCTTGCCAACAGATGCCCCATCCTCTGCCTCAGCAATACCAAGTTCTTTTTCGACTTGCCCAAGTCTTGCTCGAAGGATTCCAACGTTTTGTCGATCCGAAACAACTCGTTCAGCTTCTTTCAGTTCAGCTTCAGCCTCTTCCATTTTGCCCCGGAGAGACTCTAGAGCTTCGTACTCCTTTTTAGCGTCTTCCACAGCCTTCAGGTCATTATCGACATTTCCAATTTTGTTGCGGAGTTCTTCTAGTGCCTCCCACTCTTTTGCAGCACGTTCTCCTTCACTTAATAGGCGTTCCACCTTTTCCATTCGTGCCCGAATACTTTCCAAGGCATAATGCTCCTTCATAGACTCTTCGGCGTCCAGCAGATCTTTTTCAATCATTGCCATTCTCTCTCGAAGTTGTACCATCTTGTCTCTTCCCCCCGGGGTCGCAGCAGCTCGCTTGAGTTCAATCTCCATTTGCTCAATTCTACCACGCAGGCTTGAGATGTTCTCTCTTTCAAGGGGCGAAAGTCTGCTTTCGTTTATGAGACCCCTTTGCATTCTGTTGCTAGGTACCGAAGGATTGGGATTTCCCGTGACCTCCAAAGCCAGCTTGAGTCGACGAAGCTCATCCTGAGCAGCATCACGTTCGCGCTTGACATCCTCAAGTGTACGTGAAAATTTCTGGAAATTTGGATGTACCTGGCTGCCTGGTTGTGCCGCGGAATTCCTGCAACGTGGAAGGGAAGAGTAAATCATGAGCAACCTATTCAAAATCAAATTAAATGGCGATCAATCATAATTATCATTCTTCAACGTACTCTCCAATAAGTTGGCTTTTAAGGGCGCCCACTTTTGATTCGTATACTTCCTTGGCCTTATTAAGATCCTCCAATTGCTTGGCCATGTCTCCAATCTCGGCAGAGAGCTGATCTTGCAATTCCACTTGTTTTGCTTCTCGCTGATGACTAGTCATTTTCAGAGTTCCCAAGGCTTCTTCCATTTCAGAAGCATGCTTTCTTTCTAATTGAAGCTTTTCCTTCTGAAAGTGCGCCTCTAACTCTTGCATTTTACGTGCATATTCTTCTAGCACTTTGGGATCACTGGGCAGGGTTAAATTCTCAACATCATCTCCAGGGCCCAGAACTCCTGTAAGTTCGTGCAACTGTTGTGCCATACTGCCGATATCGTCAAGGAGGGAAATTTGGAGTTCCTTCTGCTTGGCTTCTCGTTCCCCCGAGCTTAGACTGAAGTATCCCATTGCCTCTTCTAGCTCACGGCTGTGCTTTTCTTCAAGATTCAAACGCTCTACTTGGAAACGATCTTCGAGGCGATTCATGATACTATCAAATTGTTCGCGAAATTTCGTTGGTTTTCGTTCAGTGGTAGCATGTCTGACTTGGCCTGTGGCCGCGGCAGTGTCGATTGTCTCTGCGGGTGGGGGAGAAAATGATATTCTCTTCTGCTGTAGCAGCAGCTCCTCTTCCCGTGAAGAGTCTTTCTGGGGTTTTTCAAATACAGCAGGCTCATCTGACGTGGTGAAAGTAAGCTCCATTCCAGCTGGAGAAACTTCAGTTGTAACCCCAGGGGCGTCGGGAGTAAGCCGCTCTTCTCGGACACCTCCAGGGTCCCCGCCAGCACCCGTCTCTTCTATCTCAAAGTCAGCGTCCATACCTTGTCGTCTACCGCCTACCGTATATTAAATTGTATCTAGTGTTAACTACCTGTTAGCTGATTGATGTGCCTTGATGCTGGATACTTTTCCAATATCATGGACACACTCTTGATTTCTTGGTTGGTGTCCTTCCGAATTACCGCAACAAATCATTCAATCGTTTGGAGGGAATGAAGTTGCTTCAAAATTTCGATAAAAAATTGATCGACTAATTTCCTTGATAGTGTGATGTCACATTCGAATTTCACTCTTGATCCACCCGGAAAGAATATGATAGCTGAACAGTATCGTAAAAAGCTAGTGCGGAGACTACATGAATATTAGAGTAAATGAATATTATGGATAGACTAGACTAGTGTCTCTGTGTGGATAGGAAGCAGGCATAGGCACACGACCTAATAGAGAGAGACCTAACTCCTGAGTCCTATGGCACTCCACCTGGGCTTAATTTGGTATTGCAAAAAATAATAATAAATAAATTGGCGAACCCGAAATACGCAAGAGAAAACTGCAAAACTGCAAAACAAAACAAAACCCATCCAAAATCCAAAATACATTGATAGTTGATAGCAAAACCAACTTTCCTACACCTATCGCTCTAGCTAGAAATGACATTAAATGGTGACGAAATAGCCCAGAATTCCAGCAGCAGCACAAGCAGCATTAGCAGCCGACTGAAGCTCTGGTCCCAACCTACACAACCCGCAATGGTGGCGGAAGCCAGAATCACGAGGATAGCCAACAGCTGTAGCAACACTGGCAGTAGTCGCTTACATTTGAGCTCGGGTATCGCTGGAAATAGTGGGCAAGAAAATCCTGTCTTGGACTTAACCTCAGCGTCGTCTTACGATTTGTTAGATAGTCAAACCAGCATCCCTCCTGGTATCGAGACAGCACTTTCTTCGTTTTCCGGCACGTCGGAAACCCGCCAAGTCGACGAAGCCAAAGTACAATCGAGTAACGTCACCGCATTTGTAACTTTTTTGAAAGCTCTGTTTGGTGTATCTTTGTTGTCATCTCCCAGAGTGCTCGGGGAAACAGGGTTGGTGCTAGGAACTATTGTCTACAGCCTTATTGTCATGGCCTGTATGGGATATTGCTGGTGTCTACTGCATGCTCGGGCTAAAGTAGCACCCATCACGGCTGCTCAGAGGCAGAGACCAACGCTCGTGTCTTCTTCACTGCCATCGATTCAAGTAAAAAATAATGAGTTCGTACATCAAGACAGCAGCAGTACTTCAACAAAATCCATCAATGCCATTACGTACGGAGATTTAGGTCGGACACTGCTGGGTCCCAAGCAATCCACTTTGATTAACTTTTTGATTGTGTCACTGCATGTTTGTTTCGGAGCGGGACTGGTAGCGACAGCTATGCACCAGATTGCCATTGTTCTAGACTGGGAAGAGGACTATAATAGCGATGATAACTATAGCTCCAACTACAACAGCCAGGACCAAGAAGCAGAAGAAGATGCTGACGACGAAGACGAGGTATGGCTCAAGGGTCGTTTGATTTTATCAGGTATATTCTTCCCCGTGATTGCCGTTCTACTACAATTTCGTAACATTAAGGACCTGTTTCGCATATGCCTGGGAGGCATTTTGGTTTTTGTGGTTGGATGCATTGGGACGATGCTCTACTCGACAACGCTAGTGGACAATGATGGGGACGGGAGTGCCATCTGGGATATCCCAGACAATGCCTTTGAATGGCGTTGGGGTGGCATTCCCAATTTTGTAGCTTCGACGCTTTGCGCCATGGAAGGTATCAATTTGGCGCTCCCAATTGCCAATCAGTTCTTTGCTACCAGTCCAGGCTCATCCTTCCCAAGCCAATTGGGTTCCATGATATCAAATATCAATGTGCGGAGCTCACCTGTTCCCGTCGTCACAGCTGCTGTCGGCTGCTATGGAATCGTTACGCTCGCCATCGCGTACTTTGGATATTTGAGTGGTTTAGGAGGAGGTTCGGGAACCTATAATGGAAATGACGACAATGACCAGGAGGATTGTCTGTTTGTGGCTCACTGCTTGAATTCAGATGTAGTAGAGACCATTCATCGGCTTTCTCTAGCAGTTGCTCTGCTTTTGACACTACCTATAATCTTGTATCCGTCCCTTGAGTTGCTAGAACTTTGGGTCGAAGAACGTTACCGGCAAATTAAGACAGGAAAGACTGCATCAAATGAAAAACTGGGAGATTCTTGGAATGGATTTGTGTGGGGTGAGCCTTCGGACGCTCTGCGGCGTCAAATGCTCATTGAAGAAGCGCTTTTTGGGCAAGAACCTTTTTTCCCATGTTTTCATCGTCATTGGCGATTCCGGATCGGTCATGCGGCCGCTGTCTGCCTCCTGGCAATTGTTGATCGACAGTGGGAACGAGGACTGGTACTTTTCAAGGGTATTGGTCTTTCCATAGCTTGCTTTGTCCTTCCAGTGGTCCTATTTGTTCGTGCCTACACTGTTCCAGTGGTGTTACAGCAGCCAGGATTGACGGCTGCTCTCAGTGGACTGGTGGTGCTCGGGGTGGTCAATCTTGTGCTTGTTATTCTTTCTGTATTCACGGAGCATAATTTTCTGCCTACTGAAATTCACGACGATCCATTGCATCACCACAATTCTGCAGATGCAGGTCGGATATGAAGCGTCCTTCTCCCAAACAACTTCTGTTTGCTAGATTGATCGACGTTCTTGTAGTGCATTTTGGATAGAGCCTTTGATGTGCTCAAGGTCGTGGTAGTGGTGACATTCGTCTGGGATAACCCCCAACCTAATCAACAAACGTACATTTTGGATTTGAGACTACTACTGTTCTGCGGGCGCCATAGTTGTGATCCCCGTAAATTAGATGTTCAATTTTTTTTTTTACTCTAGTAGACTACTCGAGTACTGGTACCACGCCGTACTGCTAGCTAGCTAGAGTACTTTCCTTTGAAACTGGCTGGTGTGTTATCATCACCGCGCAAACACATTAATTCCTAGCTAGTTGCTGCCCGTAGTTTAGATATTCTTTTTTTTAATTATGACACATTCTTTGATGTTAGTTTTGGACTCGATTACCAGCAGGTACTCCGGGTACTGGTTTGCCGGACTGTAGCTAATTGTAGTAGGTCTCTACTACTCCTCCGAGTACTAGCTACTATTACCAGTGGTAGCTACCGCTAGTAGTAGTCCTGATAGTAGCTATAATAGTAGTAGTATTGTCTTGTTTCTTCTCTACTACGGTACTACTAACAAAAAGTTCTGCTGTGCTGGCTGGTACTACTGGGTACTACTAGTAGGTACTCGAGTAGGAGTCGTGTCATTTTCTGAAAATATGACGCATCATTAGTGACACGTTAATCGGAAAGACCGTCCTGTGAGAAAGAGGCATGGATTGTGCGGATCTTCAAACTAACAATTACCATCGCGCATTCCAGCGGCAACGAAGTAAGAGGACGGAGCAATCGTTACAAGAAAGCAACAACCTTCAAAAGAATACAAAATGCCGCCTGCGAAGGTCGATACAGACTTAGCCGATCTCCTGGAAACCTCTCCTACCAAACGAAGGCAACAACAGTCGCAGCGTCAACCAGAGAATAATCCCGGCATTTGTCAAGTCATTCGTGCTCATGTTAGCTACTACTGCTACGCCATGTGCACTAGCACCTGGGGCCTCTATTTCTGCTTTGTCCTATTGTTACTGATAGTGGCCTTGTGTATTTATTATAAGGTCAATCCTACCCTCTGGTTTGGTTTTCCTGCCATGAAGAACGATTATTCGGACATTAGTTCCAAGTTTGATCTAGATATTGGGAAAATTGATCACTGGTGTCTTGGCGGCGGAAACGAAGGCTGCAACTGTGAAGATCCCTTAACACCCGTCTCTCGCGTCGAGCAACGAAGCTGGGTCGAAGCTTTTAAAGAGAACAAGAAACAAGTTAATCAATACGCTGAAGACCCTGTAATGATGGCCGATTTAGATGTTGCCATTTTGGGAGAATCAGCTGTCGAGGAAATGGATGGGCGGTGGATGGGGCGAAGGCCCAACGATGAATTGGTGGCCATTGGAACTATTTTTAAGAATCACTTTCACAAAAACAAAGGAGCAGAAGTTGAAGGTACGAGTGTAGATGGTGTTCGTCCATACGGTAGTGATGGCCTTTTTTTTCTCACACTAATGTCAAACCACAAAATACCAAATAACCCCTACCAGGCATGGCTTTGGGCATTGCGGGAGATTCTGCCAACCATGTTCTCTGGCGATTGCTTCATGGTGAGATGCCAGAGAACTTCAACCCTAAGGTTTGGTGGGTTCATTTGGGTATGAATGATTTGACTCGTCAACAATGTTCGGAAGAAGTTGTCATTCTAGGAATTCTGCGGGTGGTAGAAGAAATTCTCAGCAAACGTCCTAAGGCTCGTGTCGTCATTAACGGTCTATTGCCCATGGCTGATCTGAGAGGTAATAAGGCCGTGGCCGTAAAGGACTATCGTGATGCCTTTAATACGTACGGAGGCAAACGTGCTCGTGTTCCACCTACGCGCTACGTCCGGAAAAAGATTAACGGTATCGAACGCATAGTGCCCGTGGAAGCTTCTCCTAGAGGCAACAACATGGAACCAACGCCAGATGATCGCGGCAAACATCAAGGTCGTCGTCAACTTTTGGAACTGGCATTGGAGGAGTATAACGCTATCCATAACGACAACAGTGAAACCATTGAACAATTGCAACGGGAAATGGAAGAGTCTGACTACATGGTTGAACACGGAGAAGATGACGAAGAAGGTGCAGGCACCCGTAGAAGACTGAAAATGATGGTCAATCGCGAGGAGGACGAAGACTTGCGAGAAGAGAAACTTCTCCAAAAGAAAATCAAACGTGATAGATACAATCCTACCATCGATCGCGAAAAGAACCAGCAAAAGAAGTACAACTTCTTTCGGAAGCGTCGAATGCCGCTCTGGACATCCATCTTCGCCATCAACAAACAGCTTTTCAAATTTTGTGAAAAGCACGATCGCGTCGACTTTTTTGATCCAACCAATATCTTTGCAGAAAAGAAAACTCACGCTGACGGAGGAACGCAAAAGTTCTTTACGCTCATGAGCGATATGATTAGCTCGCGAGGTCATCCCACCGAATTGGGTTTTTTGAAGTGGGAAGAAGCTATGGTGATCAAGTTGAAAGACATCTTGAAAGAAATGAAGGTCGAATCTCCCGAGCTTTTCACCTCCTCTATCCAAGGCGTGGACATACACGCAGGTGGTAAGCAAGCGACTGCTGTAGACAAAGAGCCACCGGAAGACGATCGAAGTGACGTATCACAAGAGAGAGAAAGTGTTGAAAGCGAAGATGAAAAGCAAAGCCCAGTGATGGAGGAAGATGAACGGGCAGCCGAAGCCACGGATACTACCGAGGACCGTAGTGATTCCGACACCTCGTCTGTCGGTGACGGCGGCGGCGAAGCAGATTCATCGGAGGAAGATGCTGATAGTGCGGGTACCTCTGCAGTTCAAGAAGAAATGACGGACGAAGATGCAGATAACACCGCAGACGAGATGGAGGATCAACCTGCCGTCGGAGATGACACGGAGAGGCTACCTGGGTACCAAGGATCGCAACAAAGCGGCACGGATGGAGGTAGCTACCAACATCAGCCAAAGGGTAGCTATCAGCAGCAACCTCAAACAGGGTACCAACAGCAACCTCAAATGGAGTATCAACAGCAGCAGCAACCTCATATGAATAACCAGCAGCAGCAACCTAAAACGGGGTATCAGCAACAACAACCAGGTTATCAACAGCAACAGCTTCAAGGAAGCTATCAAAACCAGCAGTCTCTTGGTAGCTACCAGAATCAGCCTCAAGGTGGATACCCGCAACAAAGCAGTCCCGCCCAGCGGCAACAACCTCAAGGTAATTACCCGCAACAGCTGCAAACAAACGGCGAATACCAGCAACAGCAGTCAGGTTACGATGAAGAGCAACCTAAAGGAGGAAACCAGCAACAGCAACTAGGCTATCAACAGCAACTAGGCTATCAACAGCAACAGCCTCAAGTTGGCCTGCAGCCAGGGTACCAACAGCGACAGTCGTCGGTGGAGCGGCAGCCGATGGATGGTGGTGCGTCAGGTGAGGATGAGCCGCTACCATCTGGTATGCAAGGAAACTTTCAGCAACAACCTGCTGTTGAACAAGGAGGATATCAGCAGCGTCCTTTTGACGCATACCAACATGACCAGCCGTTTCAGTCGGGCGGCCAGCGGCAGTCGCAGTCTGAATTAGGTGACGGATACCATAATCAACAACAGCCTCCTACGAATTCCGCAGGCGAATATCAGCAGCGACCTCCTCCTATGGTAGGGGAAGACCAGAAACAGCAAACGAACGATGACGACGCGGAGGGATAGTCAGACAGAGACGACAACGAAGGAGAGGCCGGAGATGTGAAGATGCATGAAGCAGCCGACGGCGTGGAGGGCGAACCTGATGATAAGGGGCTTGTGTAAATCTTGGCTAGGAAGATATAGAATGCGGAAGATAGTGGAGAATAGTGGTATAGTCTACAAGGTCGAAGATCCGCCTGATAATTACTGTATGTACTGTATGGAAGATGGAAGTTCTCCGATACGTATTCGGAATAATAGCCTTGTTTTCTGTAGGCAACTGTGCTACCAGATTGTTCGCTGGAAAATTACTGGAGTACTAGACCTAGCTAGCTAGTAGTAGAGTAAGGCTGACTGTTAACGTTGGCTGACTGTTACCATTTAAGGGATTCTAAATTTTCACTAGTACTTATGCAGTAAAACTTGAATATTTTTTACCATGTTAACTACTGTTAATCGCTGTGTTAAATACTCTCAATCACCATGAGATAAGGGATTGAATCAGTCATATATGCTTTACTAGTGTTTTCACTGTATAATGTTAAGGTCAGCCATTTGCTTTTCAGCCCCAGGATATATGATTTTGATTATGTCCTCTAGCTCATTAAGTGATTGTCCAAATCCAATAAATAGATTATGAATGAAAAGCCCTCATCAAGAGCTGTCCATTTAACTACTCAAAAAGTGATTTGAGACCTTAATGCCTCCAAACTAATTTTTCCTGTGGAAATCCTACGGTAGTGTCAGCCTTACTCTAGTACACCAAATCTTGAAGACCTCCTTCTTGTACGGTACTAGAAGTCTAGGTATGGTACAGTACCAGGTAGTGGTTCCTGGTACCACTCAGAGGTGCCTGATACCTGGCCCTGGTACCAGTCCCTAGTATACTATTAACAGTACAGTACTACCAGGTATTAATACTAATACCAGTACTACCAGGTAGTTACCAGCTACTGTACCACGTAACACTTTTAATTCTTAATGATACCAGGTACCAGGTCCTGGCAGGAGAAAACCATCTTGTGGAAGCAGAACATCGAGTCTGATATGAGTATAAATAATTGTAGATGGTCAAAATTTCCAGTTCTTGGGTTTCTTCATGTTTGCGCTTCTACCAGGTAGCTACCTAGTACCTAGTTCTACTTAGAGTACGGTAGTACTATTACCCTGGCGCTGGTGGTAGTAGACTACTACTACAGTAGC
>Ga0100398_1002622_pt1 | contig 14951 bp, 17 predicted proteins | sample CryGeymeta201522_FD_81568 | JGI IMG/M metagenome (GOLD analysis project Ga0100398, IMG submission 81568) | Groundwater microbial communities from Crystal Geyser aquifers in Utah, USA - Crystal Geyser metaG 2015-22 | ecosystem: Environmental > Aquatic > Deep subsurface > Groundwater | place: USA... | reverse complement strand
TGTCCACGTCGCTGCTGGTTCCTTGAAAAAGCTTTGGCGGTGGGTTAAGCACTTCCATCTTAATTCCGCTGCCCAAAATAATCTCCTGCCCTGCCCTAGCTATCTCATATCTGCTCTGTTTTTCTTTAACAAGTTTAAGCCATTCCTGATAAAGCGGGGACTCATAAGGCACTCCGGGCTCAAGCACCCTCTTCACTTCATAGCGCTTAAGCACCTCTACCAAACCGGTGATATGGTCAGCTTGAGGCTGGGTGGATACCATGAGGTCTATCGTCCTATCCCAGAAGGGGAGTTTCTTGCTTAGCTCCAGATTTAACTTTTGTGGGTCAGGGCCACCGTCAATAATAATATTCTGGTGGTTGGGGGTTTGAATCAAGATGGCATCTCCCTGCCCTACATCAAGAAAGCTTACATGAAGCTTATCATCGGGCAGGGTAAGAACCACCGACCAGACCAGGATAGCCATTAGCAGGAGAGGAGGAATGAGCCATTTCTTAGGAAAACGTGGCCAAGGCATTTCCTTCACTCTTGAGGCTAATCTAGAAAAAAACCCGGCTACCTGTTTTCTCTGGCTAACAAGTCCTACAGCTATAGCAAGCGTAATATAATATTCCCATACCTGCCAGAGATGAATATTGTTCACCTCAAGGGAATGGTAAGGCAAAGCATTAAAGCCTCGGACTACGAGAAGCAAATAGTTGAGGAAGAGCCAGGCGAGCCAGCCTAAGAACTGAGCTATAATGGAAGCAAGAATCCCGGCAAAGGCAACCAGTGCCGAAGTGACGATGATAGCTGGTAAAGCGGGGACGGAGAAGAATGTTGCTGGCAAGGCGACTAAAGAGACAATGCTGAAGTTGTAAGCAATAAGGGGCCAGACTGCCACAATAGCTGCCAGGCTCACAGCAAAACCGTCAACAACAATATTTGCCACAACTACAGTTGCTTCCCTATCTCCAAACATAATACTAATCCCTCTCCTCCCCCAGGCTTGAAAGTAGGGGTAAAACAAAACAAGCCCCGCCATAGCCAAAAAGCTAAGCTGGAAGGAGACATCCCATAAGATCTGAGGCTGGATTCCCACCATTATGGCGGCGGCAAAAGCTAAGGCAGTGAAAGCACTGCGCTGTCGTCCTAGAAATTCTGCCATCAAAAACAAGCTCCCCATTATTGCCCCTCGAATTACCGGTGGACGCATCCCGGTAAGTAAGGCATAAAGCCAGATGGCTATGAGGGCGAGCCAGACATACAGAGAATTCTTGTGACCGAAAACCAAGATACCCAGACTGAGGAGCATGCCAATAATGATGCTGATGTGCAAGCCAGAAATCGCTAGAATGTGCGCCGTTCCTGTCCTTGAGAAAGTCTGATTAAGGGAATCAGGTATGTTGCCTCTTATACCGAGTAAAATAGCCTGAGCCAGTGCTCCTTGCGGCTCGGGCAAGGCTCTGGCTAAAGAGGCAGAAAGCCGCTCCCGAAAAGAATAGAGCCATTGCAGAGGCGGGAAACCTTTGCCTCTATCGAGGATTTCTATCTTGGGATAATAAATGACAGAATAAATTCCCTGCCGAGCCAGATAGTTTTTATAGTCGAAGTCATCAAATGGGAGTGGTGTCTCCAGCTTCCCGGTTACTTGGAGTATATCCCCATAATAGTAGGTAGGATACCTGGGTACTTGAATTAGAGCGACTCCCGATACCTCTTTCCCTTCGCCACCTATATTTGTTTCACTAGCGGAAAGTTTTAGCAGACAAGACCTACTTCTGGTGTCGGGTTCTTCTATTATCATGCCTTGGATTTCCACTGTTCCTTTATCGTTATAGAAACAGAGGGAGTGCTCATCTATTTGAGACAGGCTTGATGGGAAGCGTAACCCACCGCCGAGAAGGGCTAAGAGGCAGAGCCCGATTACTATTAAGGTTTTCTTGCTATCGTGGAAAAGGGGGATGAATAAAAAAGGGAGAAGCCCAAGCGAGAGGGCAAGCAGTGGCAAGCCAACCTTCGAGCCTAAAAATATGCCAGCTACCCAGGCACAGCTAATATAAAGCAGCCACATGGAAAGATAGTTTATCAGCATTACATCAAGTGTGGCTATAATTAGTTAGTTGTTTGTGGTAAAATCCAAGCATATTAAACTGCGTTTTTGCCTAATGATAGTTTGACTAGCCGAATTTGGAAGAGGTAAATATGAACACTTTCAGACCGCGTGTCTACATTGATACCTCCGTAATAGGAGGTTGGTTCGATGAGGAATACTCCACCAAGGGGGGTGCTTTATGAATGGTAAGGAATTCGATGCTGTGGAGATGAAGCGTCAGCTACAGAAACAGGCTGAACTGAAACTAGCTCCTTTATCAGAAAAAGAGCAACTTGAACTATTACATAGGAAGTTTGGTTATTTGGTAAAACAAAAGGCAAAGACAAACTTAGCCTAACACAGGTTTTACTGCTCCAGCTCTAAACTGCTTTCAGCGAGTTATCACATCCTCTAGGCTATGAGGGACCTTTAGGTATTGCGACTGGGAGAGTCAGGCCACTGGAATGAAATTGTGTTTTAGGCATTCTGCACCAAAGTAAGAGCATTTGTGTATTTCTTCAACTCCGAGATTTTACAATATCCTAAGTTGCTTATGATACAATGATTGTAGAGGGTGTTTAAAAATGTAGTGCGAGGCTTTAGCCTCGTGCACGACCCTAAAGGGTCGCACTACGGAAATTTTTGGGGGTGCAGATTAGTAAAACTGGATGATACAAATCTAGTTTTGAATTTGAGGCAAAATTAAACAGCCTAAATTGTAGGAAAGGAGGTGATGGTATGGAAGCTGTTCTCTCTCGTCCAGTGTCCATTCCTATAGGAAAAGAAGCTAAGATAAAGGAAGATGAGGCATATCAAGAGCTAATTAGCGAGGATTTACTCAATACTATTGAGGAGATGGAGAACCGCATTGCAATACCTCTTTTGAATGCTGAAAACCTGGAAGAAAAGTTTGTGCAACTGCGAAAAGAATTTGAACCACTCGATTTGCGTATCGGTGAATGGGCAATCTCCCTTTGGGATAAGAATCCTAGTGTAGCAGAGAAAATCTTTGAGTCGTCTAAAAGTACCATAAAGGAGAAGGCAAAGACGGTATTGGATGAATATGATAGAGATACACTATGCCTAATCTTAGACCTCTGCCTTCACCTTAATAATAAAGAAGCTTTAGAACTAGCAGAACATCTCAATCTTACTGAAGAAGCAGCTTCATCTCTACTTGAGAATGCTATCAATTTAGATATGTGTAATTTTGCAGTGAATATTGGACTTTCGCAGGAAAACGAATTGAAAGGACGGGAACTCCAAAACATGCGGACTCTTATACAGTGGGCTAAGACTTATGCCATAAAATATACTAATGAATTTGCAATGCTGTTAAGGGTATCGCAAGTCCCAGCTTTGAAAGATAAACTAGAAGGACTTGAAGATTTTGAGGATGGATTAGAGCTAATCGAGTGTGAAAAGGAGGCGCAGAAAGAACCGTTTGTATCGTGGCACGAAGTAAGGGCAGAACTTTGACCCGATGTATGAAATTAACCTTTCAAAGAAGGTGGAGAAAGAGCTAAAGAACCTGCGTCGCTCACAGCCAAAACATGCCAGTCAAGTCAAAGAGAAAATAGATAGCTTAGCCTACAATCCAAGATCACAGGATTCTAAAAAAGTCATAACTAGACCCGAATACTTAAGAGTTGATTCAGGTGAATATAGGATATTCTATAAAGTTTTTGATAATAGAAAGGAAATCGAGATATACAGAGTAGACCCCCGTAAGGACGCCTTTCGTTGGTGATTGCACGCAAATCAAGCGGACAATTCTGATTCAGCAAGTGCTACAATTACGATGACTTGGCGGACTGCACCTTTGCGGTGAGTAAAGCTAAAATAGATTTGGAAGGAGGTTTAAGATGGCTAGTAGATGTCCCAGATGTCATGGAAAAGGCACTATACAATGCCCCGAATGTAAAGGGAAGGGCAAAGTTGAAGTGCATCCGACAATTGACCTTGGCTTTGCACATCAATGGATACGGGATGAAAGGTGTCAAGGGACAGGAGAGATACCTTGCCCTAATTGCGGCGGCTGTGGGCGGATTTAGGTAGTGAGTTGTAACTCGCGCTAAGTTAGTAATGCTGAAAGACAACAACTATGAGCAAAATCCTAACTCTAATCGTGTCAATAGCTATCATGGCTATCATTATTATCGGGTTAATAAACTTTAACCTGATGGTTGAATTATGGGTTAAGCTCTTAATAGGTGTGCCTTTGGTGGGAATCGTGGACACAGTAGGCAGATGGCTTTTTCAGGGGAAATAACTTGGGTGCCTAATTAATAGCCCAGCCAGCGGATTTGGAGAGGACAACACAAGTGGCAAGGACTGTAGAGTATAAAACGCAAATTGAACCCTTCATTAGGAAAGAGTTAGGGAAGAGCTACCCTGGGCATACTTTCACCGAAAAAGCATTGCCCTTGCGTAAAAAGAAAGATGGCAACTACGCAGTCTATAATTTTGATGCTGTCTCCGAGGATAATTCTATTGTAGCCAGTATCAAGAGCCATTCTTGGCTAACAAGTGGTGGCAATGTGCCTTCTGGAAAAATTGGAATGATTTATCAGTCGCTCTACTTTTTGAGCTTGGTGGATGCTAAGACCAAGTTACTAATCTTAACGGATAGAGAAGCCTACAAAGGTTTTCTGACAGTAAGCGATGGAAAGGTAGCCGAGGACATAGAGATAAAGTTTTATCCACTACCTCCAAAACTTGAACTGTCGATAAAGAAGTGGTCCCAGAAGGTAAGTCAAGAGATGTCTCGGGGATAAAGATTCCGTTGGTAACTAAGCCCAGCTATCAGATTTGGGGAAGCTTTCTAGTCTGTCACGGTTATGTAATCTTTTATCTTTTCTAATGTTCCCCCGCCGATACTTTTGACCTGGAGCAAGTCCTCAATTCGCTTAAAGGAGCCGTGCTAGAGCAAGTTGGATTTACTTACTTCATTGCTTTTAGAAACTCCTCGACTGTTATACCAGCACGAGTGATTAATTTCCTTAATGTCCCCTTTGCAACTTCTTTATGGTCGGGAACCGATAAGGTAACAATATGACCTTCTTTTATCAGAATAATATGACTACCTCTTTGACGTGCTATTTCCCATCCCAACCTTCCAAAAACTTTTGCAACTTCACGTCCGCTGAGAACAGGGAGTTTCAATTAAACCACAACCTCTATTTCACGCATTGCCACGGTCAAAGGCATTCCCTTCTCTGCTCGTACCTCCAAACATTGCTTTATGGCATCTTTGATGTTCTCTAGAACTTCTTTCTCCGTCTTACCCTGACTTATACATCCTGGGATAGTTGGACACTCCGCAACGAATATGCCATCTTCGTCCTGTTCAATAGTTATAGTAAACCTCATAATCTACCTCCTTGTATTATATGTTTTGAAGGATTCTTAGTACCTTCACAAAAATGGATGGCTCTGGGATAATTAGTTCTGCCAGCCCTGAACTTGATTCAGGGTCTTGCACCTCCTTGTTGCACCGCTTACGGTGACTTCTCTCGAAAGTCTGTCCCCCTCGGCGCCAGTATGGACTTCTTACCCGCAGGATGTTCTACCACAAAGGGATGTCTTGTGTGCAGCATACAAGACTGTGCATCCACTCTTGTGGGAAGTTCTAATCACCAGGCAAGGCTGTTGGGTACTGGCGTCCAGGGCCATCCAAACCTGGCAGAAAGGAGTGTCTATGGACAAAATACTTTATCTGGGTATTGATGTATCCATGGCGGAAAACACCTGTTGCTTCCTTCTTCGCGATGGCACTGAAGCTAAGCGTCGCTTCACCGTGCCTAATAATCTTCCTGGTGCTGAGCAGCTGGTCAGAGAAATCCTCAAGCTGATGGAACAGCATCATCTGGATCGTCTCCTGGTAGGATTGGAAGCTACTAACCTCTATTGGTGGCATCTTGCCTGCTTATTTAATTCTTCCCCTCAGCTTTCCCCCTTCCAGTCTGAGGTCTATGCCTTTAACCCCCGCCTGATTAAGGGATTCAAAAAAGCTCTCTCCGACACTACCAAGAGCGACATCAATGATGCCTATGCCATTGCTGAGCGTCTCCGTTTCGGTCGCCTTCCCGCTCCATTTATCCCAAATGACCCTGAATCAAGTTCAGGGCTCTCCAGCGTCTGACTCGCTTCCGCTGCCACCTCATGCACCAGATTACCAGAGAAAAGAATTATTTTCTTTCCTTCCTCTTCCTCAAATTCAGCGAATACCAAAACCTTGACCCCTTCTCCAATACCTTTGGTGCTGCCTCACAGGCAGTGCTTACCGATTACCTCACTGTAGATGAGATAGTAGCTACTCCCTTAGAGGAATTAGCCCAGCTCTTAGCCAAAGAAGGTAGGAATCGCTTCCCCAGTCCTGAAGCGGTGGCTGCCGTCATTAAGAGAGCAGCCAGGGATTCCTATCGCCTCCATCCTGCCTTGAATGAGCCTTTGAACCTGATACTTGGGGCTACCCTGGAGAATATTCGCACCCTATCCCAGCAGATAAAGAAGGTAGACCGGGCTATCGAACGGGAGGTTCGGAAGTTCCCCAACCCTCTAAGTTCAGTACCAGGCTTGGGACCAGTCTTTGTCGCCGGGATAATGGCTGAAATCCAGGATATCCATCGTTTCCCCGACCAGGCTTCCCTGGCAAAATTCGCCGGGCTCTTCTGGCGCACTAGTGAATCAGGCTCATTTCAGGCTGAGGAAACTTCTCTGGGCAAATCAGGCGATGCCTATCTACGCTACTACCTTATCGAGGCGGCCAACTCGGTGCGGATGCACAATGCCGAGTATGGACGCTATTATCTCAGTAAGTATAACGAGAGCGCCAAGCACAAACACAAGCGGGCATTGGTGCTGACTGCCCGTAAGTTAGTGCGATTGGTTGATGCTATGCTGCAGCATAATCAGCTCTACGTTCTCCCACCCATGAATTTGACTGAGGAGGTGAACGAGTCGGCCAATATTAAGGCCCGGCCAGCCAAACAGCACAACTATCGGCAACCCGGATCTCGCTCTCCAGTGCTCTGTGCCTGAGAGTTGCTGGGATCTTTATAATGCTCTTCTTTAACTCATGCTTACCACACGAGGAAGGAGAGCTGTTGCCCAAAGATACCCCTTATTCTGTTGTTAATGTGCAATTACTAAAACTTGACATTTCACCGCAGGACTTTTCTTCCTTACCCGAGTCTCTTCCATTTGCGAGGTGAAGAACCTTTCAATCCTCCTAGGGATAGCTTCTTCGCAATTTTTATTTAACTCTCTTTTCAGAAACTCTGCAAGGCCTTTGAGATTATGCTTCTAAAGCAACTCTAATCCGACACGGTTATGTAATCTTTTATCTTTTCAAATGTTCCCTGGCCGATGCCTTTGACCTGGAGCAAGTCTTCAATCCTCTTAAACGGTCCGTTTTCGTTGCGGTAGTCCACGATAGCCTGAGCTCTAGTTTTGCCTATCCCTGGCAGTGCTTCGAGAAGCCAGGCTTCCGCCCGATTCAAATCAATCTTCTGAGGAAACTGTTTTTCGCCTTTCTGTGGGATGTAGATCTTGATATGGTTAAGGTCAGCATCAGACTCAATGCCAGCATCCAGAAGAAGAGCTTGCACGGTATCACCTTCCTTCCAGGGATAGAAACCAGGGTTACTCACAGCTCCATCAACACAAATCTCACCACTTTGCCAGGAAGGCGATGCTTGAGAAAGAACAACTTCAATGGGTGGGCTCTCGATGCGCTTTATCCCTATTATTACACCGCCAGCTATCACAGCGATAACAAGAAAAACGGTTACGAAAAGGTAAAATCTATCAGCACGACTCATAATGTAGCTCCTTTCTCAATATAGTATGTTGCATGAATCACTGCACAACCAGATTGCTTCGTCGTTTGTGCTCCTCGCAATGACAAAGGGCAGTTCCAGTGCTAAAATTTTCCCCGTGGCAAAAGATTCCAAAACGGTAACCATCAATCGCAAAGCTTATCATGACTATTATATCCTGGAAAGCCATGAGGCCGGCATAGTGCTTAAAGGCTCTGAGATTAAGTCTATCAGGGCTGGCAGGGTGAATTTGCGTGATGCCTATGCTAAACCTGAGAATGGTGAACTCTGGCTACATAATAGTCATATTGCCTCTTATGATGCTGCCAGGTACAACACTCATGAGCCGACACGCCCTCGCAAGCTTTTGCTGCACAGAAAAGAAATTGATAACCTTGCCGGGAAGGTAACACAACGAGGCTTGACATTAATGCCGCTTAAGTTGTATATTAAGAATGGGGTTGCTAAAGTAGAACTTGGGGTTGCTAAAGGGAAGAAGCTTTATGATAAAAGGGAAGCTATTGCCCGCCGTGAGGTGGAGAGAGATATAGAGCGGCAAATGAAGCTAAGAAGGAGGTAAGAATGGTCTGGCATATTTTAGCTATTGTCTTCGGTGCTTTAGGAGCGCTGTCAGTGCTTTGTCCATCACCTTGTAGCAAGGTTCTCTGCGGGGTACTGGTAGTTATTTTTGCTTCCCTAGCTCTTAGGGCTTTTAGGAAGGTAAGGCAAAAATAGAAGCCGAGCCGATATAAGGGGGCGCGTGGCTTCGACAGGGGAAGGCCTACAGAATTGCAGGCTGAGGTGCTACTAACCTCATAAAACAAGTGGCAAAAAACAACTGCCGAACCTGTTTACGCTTAAAGGTTCACATCCAGCCTGACCTCTCCTCGATGGGTTGGGATTGGGTATCACAAAAGTCGAGGTGCTCTAATCCCGACGCCAATAGGGATTAGCTAAGAAAAATTGGCTGGTCTAGCTGGATTCGGTCAGCAGATGAAAGCTAGACGAGATAAAAAGAGCTGACTAAGCCTGTAGGATATTCTGGCAACCTTCTTCTGGACGGGGAGTTCAACTCTCCCCCGCCTCCACCATACCGAAATTTTGAGGCTCCAGTTCTAAACTGGAGCCTGTTATTTCGTTAGCTTTGCCTGGGTTGAATACCGTTATCTTGGTCTCAGGCTTGTGCCTGAGGGATTCAAACACAGAATAAAATGGTGGCTTGGGCTGAATCGCAACGATGGAGCGAATTGCCTACCAAGGGTAAGAATCTGACCGATTTCTGGACGATAAACACTTGGCCGTTCCTTGGTGCTCGCTTTGTTGTTTGCTCGGAGGCTTTATGCGTGAGACCAATACTGTCAAGTTGCCCATTGGACGCAGTAGTGTTAGATCTTTTCGTGGGCTCAGGAACTACGATGAAGGTTGCGCTGGAACTGGGGCGCAGTGCGATTGGGATTGAGTTGAATGCGAGATACACCAAGATTGTAGAGATAAGAGTGTACTGTTTGAAGGGAAATGATATAATCCGTAGACGAGCGCATTGGGCAGCTTCCCATTAGTGGTTTGGAACAAGAAAAAATGGACTGTGAGAACTGGGTACAACATATTCGCCAAGAAATAGAGAAGTCGCGCAACGTTAGATTGTGGCAAGACTCCATTCACATGCTAAACACAGTAAGCGAGAGCATCTTTTCAAGGAGTGCCCATTTCATCCTTGAACTTCTTCAAAATGCGGAAGATGCCCGCTCCAATTCCGGTAGTGGCGAAATCGAATTCTCTATCTCACCTGCCCGAATCAAGGTGACGCATAACGGAGTGCCATTTACTGATACAAACGTTGATGCCATCTGTGGTGTCCGTTCCAACAAGAAACCCGAACAAGGAACTTTGGGTTATCTAGGGATCGGATTCAAATCGGTGTTCAAAATCAGTGATTGTCCGCAAATACACTCTAGTGGTTTCCATTTTAAGTTTGACAAGAATGCTTGCAACAACCCAAGCAACGAGCCATGGCAAATAATGCCAATGTGGATAGCGAATGTTCCCGAACCATTAGACCCTGCCCTCACGACGTTCATCCTTCCTTTCCGCAACTTTGAAGCGTACAATCAGACACTACAGGAACTTAAGAAACTTGATGTCCACATTTTTCTATTTCTTAAGTGGTTAAGAAAACTCAGGATAGTAGATGAGGTGAGCGGAGAAAGAGTCCTGATTGAAAATCTAGGCGAAAATAATAGAGTTGCATCACTGAAAAAAGAGGATAGGAAAGGCAGCAAAACACACCGATTTGTGATCTTCAGGCGAGTAAGCCAAGTGCCTCCAGAAGTCGCAAAAGACAACTCTCTGGAATTCTACAAAAGGCAAGCAGTTAAAGAACGGGAAGTAGTCTTGGCTTTTGGTGTAGACGATGCTGACAATCTTCAGCCTATTGAAGACGCAAGTGCTCTTGGGTCCGTATCATCATTCTTACCACTGGTCGAAGAAAGAACAGGAGCCAAATTCCTGATCCAATCGGATTTCTTAGTCCAGCCAGGTAGAGAGGCTATCCAGTATGAACTCTCTTGGAATCATTGGCTAATAGGAGAAGCTACTGAAAGGGCCAAAGAAGCTATAGAAGAATTCAAAAAGCATCCCAAGTGGAAGGGATAGTTTCTAGCAGTCTTCAAATTTGAAACTGACTGGATACAGCCATCATTTGTAAAACTGTTCTATCCCAAGCTTCAACAGCCTCTCATAACCTATCTAAAGACCTCTCAGAGCTATCCTACAGAAACAGGTCAGCATGTCAACCCGTCGCAAGCAGTGCAACTCGAAGAAAAGGCAAAGGGACTCGTGTCAGATAATGATTTACTACTGCTCTTCCCAAACAGCACTGGCCTGAGTCTTGCAGCCACTAACCTAGAAATCAAATCCATCCCCGATGAGGTTCAGTCGCAGGTTCAGAAGCTTGACCTGGGAAGAATTGCACGCAACAAACAATTTCTTGAGGAAAAGCTGAAACAGCCCGGTCATGAGCAATGGTTTGTGAAACTGTACGAAGCGATGGCTCAAACCGACCAATACTTCAAACAGGAGAGAGCACAGAACAGGAGAGGACAGTTCTACTATTATGACTCACCCATCTATGTTCTAACTGACAAGAACACGGTTGTCCCTGCCAAGGAAATCTACCTCAGAGAAATTCCACAAGAGGTCCTACAGCTTCGTAAACAATTCCCTGAAGTCGATTCCCTGTTAAGCTCATACCAGCTCATTCACCCCAAACTTGGTACACATGTCTTGGTTGAATTCTTTAAGGAACGCACTCATGTTCAACCCATTGATTATGGGAAGGTTTGTCGAGAGGTCTTTCAGCCCAAGGTGAAAGTCGGCGTGCAGGCACCACCAAAAGATGAGTTGATCGCCTATACACGTCTTCTGCAAAAGGGGCCTGAAATACGAGATACTCTTTTGGTTGTCACCGGAAACGGAAAGATTAAGCCCTCAAATCAAGTTTTCCTTGGATCGGCTTACTCCCCTTCCGAGAATTGGGAAAAACTCTCGAAATATGCACCCCATCTTGACTTCCTGAGTTCTGATTACCTTCAGGGTGTTCCGCCGCAAGATACTCCAGCTTGGAAGGAGTTCTTTATCCGAATTGGTGCAAAACAATCTGGTGAAAACCATGATGTAGAAACATTTGCCATCGAATTCGTTAAGGACAAACTCGCTTCTGAGTTATCTAATTTCATACCTAAAGACCGACAGCGACAAGGCTACGACTTGGAAGCGACAGATATGAAGACTGGTTCATTAGTTAAACTTGAAGTTAAGGGGGAAAAGCAAGAAGGGCCAATCAGTCTAGTAGGTAATGAACCCGATACTGCGCGGCAGGCGAAATTAAATGGCGAACCGTTCTGGTTATGTGTTGTGCCAGGAATACCTGAAAACCCCGAATTATGGATTGTTAAGGATGTTATAACTATCGCACAGTCCGTAATCCTGACTCTTCCGATAAGTATATGGAAACAATATGGCAGTCGTGTCGTTTGAAAGGCTGGAAGCGAACCTTTCTCCAACACTCTTTGTCACGACTTTGGCCTGATTCTCCTGCAGTTGTTTTCCTGAAATGTCGCTACTATAATCACTTCTAGTAGGCTACAAACAAAATGGGATTGAACCTATGTTACTCCGTGACAGACATCCCGATGTTCGTTCAGCGGTAGAGGGTGAAGCCCGACCAAGGTGAGATAATGAAAAAAGCTGGTGCCCTCACTGAGCGAAAATGATATATAGTTAACCGCAAAACTATTTATAATTTCGCTTGCTTTTCTAGAATGTCAAATCCCCCTTACTCCCCCTTTTCTAAAGGGGGATTTAGAGGGATTTTTATACGAAATTATGCGGAATACTATAATTCGATTAAGCAAAACTATTTAAGACCGAAAACCGTAAATACATTGGGAGGGTGGTATGCTGACTATCGGCGAACTAAAAGAAAAATATAAAGGCGAATAGCTGGCAATCGAGATTAGAAAAGAGGACATTACAGGCTTGCTTGAGGGTGAGATTGTTTATCATTCACGGGACAGAGACGAAGTTTGGGAGAAAATCAAGGGAGACAAACGCAGACTATACGTCCCATATGCTGGCCCACTGATAAAAGAAGGGTACGGGACAACTTTTTTGACGAGGGGTACGGAACAGCTTCATTATTGCCTGAAAGTCTGTTATTGAGGGTATAAGCTTATATATCTGTGCATCCAATACTTATTGTTCTGTCCTAGTGACTGGGTGTCATCCTTATGTTGACGAAGGAATCAGACTATGGTAACCTGATAAACAGGTAGACTAAGAGAGGGAGGGAGCACAATATGGCTACGGTATACACCAAGGATGAGTCTCTTGCCGCTTTTGTGGAGAGAGCCAAAGCCGAAAATCAAAAAGAACTAGACGAGGTTCTGGAGTTTCAGAGAATACTGGACGAAATTATTGGGGAAGTGGAGCGCCCTCAGATTTACCAAATTAAGGTGAGGAGTAATTGGTAGCTGTGCCCGCTCGTCCGATCTTTCGTGACGTAATTGACCCCAATAGTGCTGTAATCCGCCAGCAACTTATTGCCAAGCTGCAACAAGAGTTAATCCCTCCTGGAAGTTTGATAACCTATACTGCAAATCCAGGTCATCCTTTCGCTTTCATTATGGGACAAGACGCTCCACTTTTTGAAGACCTACTAAGGACTGTGGACTCAAAGGTCGGATATCTTGTGCTCAGTTCTCCAGGCGGTGACCCAAACGCCGCTGAAAAGTTACTCATAATGTGTAGGGAGCGTTTTACGGAGCAGTTCTTTGTTATCGTTCCAAACTATGCCAAAAGTGCAGCCACAATGGTGGCGCTCGGGAGCGACAAAATCTTTATGGGTTATATGGCTGAACTCGGTCCAATAGACCCGCAGCTTCAGATTTCTCCGGTACCGGGTCCATCACTACCTGCTCGTTCTTTCATTGACGGGCTTGAAAACATTAGAACAAAGATCAAAAAAGATGGCGACCCGGTACAAATGTATCTTCCCATGCTGTCTCAAATAAGGCCGGAAATTATAGCTATCTGTCAGAGTGCCATAGAGGAGTCGAGGTCTTTTGCAGGGAAGTGGTTGAAGAAATATATGCTTAAGGACAACCAGAGACAGGCTGAGCAGGTAGCGGAATGGCTGTCTACAGGAGAAAAGTATAAGTCACATGGTAAGGTGATAGACTGCCAAGAAGCAAAAGACGTTCTAAAGCTAAATGTAGAGAAAATAGACAATAACTCTGAACTGTGGGAACATATTTGGGAGCTTTACGTGCGCTCAATCCAGCAGCTTCAAATGTCGGGCGGAGCTAAGCTATTTGAAAGCGAGAAGGTATCTCTGACGATGAATATAGAAGCAGGCCCGCCACCGCCTCGTGAAAGACGGCAACCTCCTGTCCCACCACGGCAAGAACAGCCTCAAACTGCTTAGATTTCGCTTCGACTCGCAAGAAGACTGAAAAGCTAAATCAAAACCTGGAATCGAGTTGTAGTCGTTACTGCTGCTCCGCTCAAAAGCTCCGAGCCAATAGGTCACAATACCCACCCAGCCTATCACGCCAACCCCTTCCCCCCTATTTGTCTTATCCCTTCGACCAAAGCAGAAGCCCAACAGCGTCATCGGCGTAGAATTTGAGCCAGTCTACGTTCAAATTATGAGGAAGCGGGTGCCTTTGCTGAAAGAAGATAATATGATTCGGGATAAGGAGTCCAGGGCATTGTGGTTTATGGTGCTGATACTTTCTTGATTTTGTCCAAGGATTCTAGACAGCCGCCGGGACAATATTCTATTGGGACATGGGACGAAACCGAATATCTTCAACTATCAACGGCTGAGACTGTGGACAAGGTTGCGGAAATTATTGAACTAGAAGAGGTTTTGTATTCTAAGAAACTCGATTCACTTGAACCGAAGGGTCCTCAGGCTACCTTTAGCGCAAACTTCAAGAATCTTGAGGTACCGAGAAACATAATTGCGCATAATAATCTGCTCTCTAAGGAAGAGTTTTATGATTTCCGTCAGAATGTAGAGAGACTAATTAAAATACTCAAAGCATACTTGCACTGAGTTGATATTTTGTTGATCCTGCCCATCAATTGATTGATTTATTCTCTTCATCCAATTTTGAAACCTATTTTAGCTCCCATAGGGAAAGATGGTGCTATTCGAATGTGTGAGGACAGGGAGGAATTATTACACTTCAAGCCCGATATGATCAAATTGCAGTTTGAGGTGACTATGTTTGCCTTTCTTCTAAGAGTTGCCTAAGTCTGAAATCTAATTGCCAGTGCTCGTCTCTCCTTGACTAGGTGAAGGATATTTTGGTACGATGGAGTTCAACTCTCCCCCGCCTCCACCATATACAGATTTTCCGGCACCGGCTCCAAAGCGGGGCTTATTGATTCTTCAGTTATTTTTCTTCTTTGGGTTGGGTAGTTTCTAGCAGTCCTGCCTCCCCCAATGCTTCCATGAGGCGAGCGGCCCGGGGATAGCCAATGCGAAG
>Ga0100398_1002607_pt1 | contig 15023 bp, 12 predicted proteins | sample CryGeymeta201522_FD_81568 | JGI IMG/M metagenome (GOLD analysis project Ga0100398, IMG submission 81568) | Groundwater microbial communities from Crystal Geyser aquifers in Utah, USA - Crystal Geyser metaG 2015-22 | ecosystem: Environmental > Aquatic > Deep subsurface > Groundwater | place: USA... | reverse complement strand
CCATGTCGGCGGCCTCCACCGACACCGCGTCGTCGGCATAGAGCGTGTCGAGGTTTTCGCGGATCTTCGCGCCGCCCGCGCGGCAGCCTTCCACCAGCGCCTTGGCGATGTCCTTGACGTCCATTCTTCGATCTCCCTGTTGATGTTCACCTTATGTTCGAAGCATGCCCGATTCTCGCCCCGCTGTCATCCCCGCCCCCTGACAGCGTCCTGTCAGCAGATGTCGGGGCAGCACCTGCCTCGCCAAATCCCATTGTCCCCATGTCCCGCGCCCCATATACGGCGCAACATGTTGGACAATCGCCCCCCCCTCCCGCCGGAAATCGCGCGCCGCCGCACCTTCGCGATCATCTCGCACCCCGATGCCGGCAAGACGACCCTGACCGAGAAGTTCCTGCTGTTCGGCGGCGCGATCCAGATGGCCGGCCAGGTGCGCGCCAAGGGCGAGGCGCGGCGCACGCGATCCGATTTCATGCAGATGGAGAAGGACCGCGGCATCTCCGTCTCGGCCTCCGCGATGTCGTTCGATTTCGCCACGCCGGGCACGCAATACCGCTTCAACCTCGTGGATACCCCCGGCCACTCCGATTTCTCCGAGGATACCTACCGCACGCTCACCGCCGTGGACGCGGCGATCATGGTGATCGACGGGGCCAAGGGCGTCGAATCGCAGACCCGCAAGCTGTTCGAGGTCTGCCGCCTGCGCGACCTGCCGATCCTGACCTTCTGCAACAAGATGGACCGCGAAAGCCGCGATACCTTCGAGATCATCGACGAGATCCAGGAAAACCTCGCCATCGACGTGACCCCGGCAAGCTGGCCCATCGGCGTGGGCCGCGAGTTTCTCGGCTGCTACGACCTGCTCCATGACCGCCTCGAACTGATGGACCGCGCCGACCGCAACAAGGTGGCGGCGTCGGTGAAGCTTCAAGGCCTCGACGATCCGCGCATGGCCGATCACATCCCCGCCGACCTGCTCGCCACCCTGCGCGAGGAGGTGGAGATGGCCCGCGAACTCCTGCCCCCCTTCGACCGCACCGCCTTCCTGCAAGGCACGCTGACGCCGATCTGGTTCGGCTCCGCGATCAATTCCTTCGGCGTGAAGGAACTGATGGACGGCATCGCCGAATACGGGCCAGAACCGCAGGTGCAAAACGCCACCCCGCGCGAGGTCGCGCCCGAAGAGCCCAAGGTCACCGGCTTCGTCTTCAAGGTGCAGGCCAATATGGACCCCAAGCACCGCGACCGCGTGGCCTTCGTCCGCCTCGCCTCGGGCCATTTCGAACGCGGCATGAAACTCACCCATGTGCGCTCGAAAAAGCCGATGTCGATCACCGCGCCGGTGATGTTCCTCGCCTCCGACCGCGAGCTGGCGGAAGAGGCCTGGGCCGGCGACATCATCGGCATCCCGAACCACGGGCAACTCCGCATCGGCGACGCGCTGACCGAGGGCGAGGCGCTGCGCTTTACCGGCATTCCCTCGTTTGCGCCGGAACTGCTGCAAACCTGTCGCGCGGGCGACCCGCTGAAGGCCAAGCATCTCGACAAGGCCCTGATGCAATTCGCCGAAGAAGGCGCCGCCAAGGTCTTCAAGCCCACTTTTGGTTCCGGTTTCATCGTCGGCGTCGTCGGCGCCCTGCAATTCGAGGTTCTGGCCAGCCGGATCGAGCTGGAATACGGCCTGCCCGTCCGCTTCGAAAGCTCGCAATTCACCTCCGCGCGCTGGGTCCATGGCCCCAAGGACAAGGTGGAGGCCTTCGCCAACGCCAACAAAAGCCACATCGCCACCGACAACGACGGCGACCCGGTCTACCTGACGCGCCTGCAATGGGACATCGACCGTGTCGGCCGGGATTACCCGGATATCACGCTGTCGGCGACCAAGGAACTGATGGTCTAGGCTGTCGCTGCCGGTTCAGGGCCACGGCCACGGCCACGGCCACGGCCACGGCCACGGCCACGGCCACGGCCACGGCCACGGCCACGGCAAACACGGAGGTTCTGATCGACGCCGTCAACCCCACAGAAAAATCGCGTTTTTCAGACAATTCAGACAGGTGCGGCCGATTGAAGACTGGCCGGAAACAATGTCAGGCGTCACAAGAGACGTCGAAAGAAGTAATGACAATTTGATCGAACCCTGATATGGATTTCATAGAGTCCAGATCATCTCTCGGTCCCTTTTGGTCTGAAAATTGGAGAAATCGTAACGAACAGGAATGTGCTTTGCCTGGCGCTGGCGGGTGCCTTGTGTGTCGGAACATCCGCCAATGCCACGACGTTGACGCTGGATGATGGCTGGCAACCGTTTTCTTTCTCGGATGGCGGCAGCGCGTGGTCGGAAGACTTCACCTTCACGCTTCTCGACACGGCGTATTTCGCCGTGACCGACGCGTTCTGCGCGGGTGACCAGTTCGAATTCACCGTGAACGGCACGGTCGAAGGTGTGACCTCCGTCCCGTTCTACGATGGCACCTGCACCGGCCCGACCCGAACCACCGACCCCGACGAGGCCTTCGCATCCTCCGTCTGGAGTTCCGGCGAGATCGAACTGGGTGCGGGCGATTACACCATCTCGGGGATTGCCGTGTTGTCGCCCTTCGGCCAAGGCGCGGCTTTTGTGCAACTCTCCAGCACGTCGCTTGGCGGTCCGGTCATTGCGCCTCCGACCTCTCCGGTCCCGCTGCCGGCCGGTGGCCTCCTGCTGGTCGCAGGGCTCGGCGGCATTGCCGCCCTGCGCCGTCGCAAGAAGACCGACGCCTGACCGCATGGCTGTCGCGAAACGGACGACCGGGCACAGAACGTGTCCGGTCGTTTTCTGTCCGGTGCTCCCCGAACGGCGATGCGTCGGCACATGATCGCCCCAGGCGCAACCGAGCGTCACCGAGCGTTACCGATCCCGGACCTCGCAAGATGCCCCCCGTTGCACCGAGCTTTTGCCTTATCGTCCCAAATGGTCCTGACTGGGGCCCATATGGAACAATCCTCTCGCCCCTCGCCGTTGCGCAATCGCGTCCTGCCCGATGGCCGCATCACCGCCGATCCCGCGCGCGGGTTGTTCACCGGGAACCGGGGCATTCTGGTCGATCGCAACGGGCGGATGACCAACCGCCAATGGGCCGCGAAGGCGTGGATCACCTGCGCGTTGGAGTTCCGGGGGCGCCGTCGCCCGGTGGCCCGGCCGGGCACCTGGACCGAGCTGTTCTTCCTTGACGAAGCGGTCGCCTTCGCCGCCGGTCACCGCCCCTGCGCCTATTGCCGCCGGGCCGAATATGCCCGGTTCAAGGCGCTTTGGGGCGGGCTGCGGGCGGTCGAGATGGATGCCATCCTCCATGCCGAACGGCTGAACGGGCGCGCGAAGCGGACGCATCTGCTGGCGTGTGACGATCTGCCGGACGGGGCCTTCATGCTACAGGACGGCGCGCCGTTCCTTGTGGTTGGAACAAAAATTCTTCCTTTTTTTCCAGAAGGTTACGGGGCGCCGCGTCCGCGCAGGGCGGGCAAGGTGCAGGTTCTGACCCCGCCGTGCCTGCTGCGTGTTCTCGGGGCGGGGTATCGCCCGGTCCTGCATCCCACCGCCACCCCTTAAGATCCCGTTAACCAACTCTGCGCTAGGAGGACGGGATGATCCGCCTGCTCGCCCTCCTCACCGTCACCCTGCTGGCCGCCTGCGCCCCGCAATCGGGTGACGTGACGTCTGAAAACCTCGGGCTGTCGGGCAGCTTCACTGCGCAGCGCGTCATCTCGGATGATCCCCACCATGTCCTGCTTGGCCATATGATCGAGGTCACCCGCAACGGCGAAACCCTGCGCGCGCTGGTCATCTCGCAGCGTCGCGACGGCGTCCACCGCCTGTCCCTGCGCGAAGCCTGGAGCGGGGGCGTCCGCCTGCCCTACAGCGCCACGTCCCGGCGGCTCGACGGCTGCACCCATGGCCATTGCAGGGACAATTCCATCGGCATGATCTTCCTGTCCGAAGCGCTCTACGCCCATGCGCGGGTCCATGGGCTAAGGGCCTATCTCGTTGGCCGCGAAGGAAATGTCGAAATCCACGCGCCGGCCGACCTCGTCGCATCCCTCGGGACGTGACCGATCTGCGCCGAATTGGCGCGGCAAACCGAGGCGGCGTTTGACGCCACCCGCCGAATGCAATATGTGCCGCAACGGACCCGTGATCCGCACGGGCCACTATCGCGGAGCGTGCCGGCCCACAAGCGCTCCATCACCCTAGCCAGATCGCAACGATCCGGCACGATTGGACGCCCATGACCACATTCTCCGAGCTTCAGCTCAACCCCAAGGTTCAACAAGCCATCGACGAAGCGGGCTACCTGACCCCCACGCCGATCCAGGCCGGTGCCATCCCCCCTGCCCTCGAAGGGCGCGACGTTCTGGGCATTGCCCAGACCGGAACGGGCAAGACCGCCTCGTTCACCCTGCCGATGATCACCATGCTGGCCAGGGGCCGCGCCCGCGCCCGGATGCCGCGCTCCCTCGTGCTGTGCCCGACGCGGGAATTGGCCGCACAGGTCGCCGAGAACTTCGATATCTACGCCAAACATGTGAAACTGACCAAGGCGCTGCTGATCGGCGGCGTGTCCTTCAAGGAACAGGAGACGTTGATCGACAAGGGCGTCGATGTCCTGATCGCGACGCCGGGACGCCTGCTGGACCATTTCGAACGGGGCAAACTGATCCTGAACGATGTGAAGGTCATGGTCGTGGACGAAGCCGACCGCATGCTGGACATGGGCTTCATCCCTGATATCGAACGGATTTTCGGCCTCGTACCCTTCACCCGCCAGACTCTGTTCTTCTCCGCCACCATGGCGCCCGAGATCGAGCGGATCACCAACACCTTCCTGTCGAACCCCGCGCGGATCGAGGTTGCGCGCCAATCCACGGCGTCCGACACGATCACCCAGCGGCTGATCGAATTCCGGCCCACGCGCCGTGACGTCGCCGCCAAGCAGAAGCGCGACATGCTGCGCGCCGCCATCGCCGCGGAAGGGCAAGCCTGCAAGAACGCGATCATCTTCTGCAACCGCAAGGTCGATGTGGATATCGTCGCCAAGTCCCTGAAACAGCACGGCCTGAACGCCGAGCCGATCCATGGCGATCTTGACCAGTCCCACCGCACGCGCACGCTGGACGGGTTCCGCGACGGCTCCATCCGGTTCCTCGTGGCGTCCGATGTGGCCGCGCGCGGGCTCGATATTCCCGATGTGAGCCATGTCATCAACTGCGATGTCCCAAGCCATGCGGAAGACTACGTCCACCGAATCGGGCGCACGGGCCGTGCGGGCAAGACCGGTGTCGCGATTACGCTGGCAGTGCCGTCGGACGAGAAATATCTCGGCGCCATCGAAAGCCTGATCGAAACCACGATCCCCCGTGTGGACGCCCCGCTGGAGATGAGCGCACCCGCATCCGTCGCTGGCCGGGGCGACGATGCGCAACCGTCCGAGGATCGGCCCCGCCGGTCGCGGCGCGGGGGGCGCAACCGCTCCGACGAACCGCGCGAGTCCCGCGAACCGCAGGCCCGCGCTGCAGAGGTTCCCGCACCGGCCGCCGAACCTGAAGCAGCGCCGCGGGAAGACACCCCGCCCCGCCGCGAGCGCGAACCGCGCGATGAGCGCGGCAGTGGACGCGGCCAGAACGGCGGGGATCGCTCCGGTGACCGGGGCATCAGAGGTCGTGGGCGCGACCGCGATCGTGGCCCGCGCACCGTCGGAATGGGCGAGCATATGCCGGATTTCATCGCGCTTAGCTTCGATGAGCGGCGGGGCGGGCCGGCGCGGGAATTCATCTTCGACGATGAGGAACCGCTCTTCGACGAGGATGGTGCAGACGCACCTCAGGCGGACGCGGTGGCACAGGCAGAGCAAACGGCAGAGACCCCTGCCGACAAGCCCAAGCGCCGCCGCGCGCCACGCAAGCCCAAGGCGATGGCTCCGCCCGAGGCTGAAGCACCGCACGACGCGTCCCGGGAGGTGGCCGCAGAAGCCCCGGCCGCAAGCCCCGAGCCGGACGCGGCCGAAAAGCCCAAGCGCCGCCGCGCGCCACGCAAGAAGGCCGAGGCACCGGCAGAGCTCCCCGCAGGCGACGCGACGCCGGAGTCGGTCGAAAAGCCCAAGCCCAAGCGGGTGCGCAAGAAGGCCACGACGGCGGACACACCCTCAGACCAGTCCCCGGGATCCGACGCCTAGGCGTGCAACACTTGATCCAAACGAAAACGCCGCGCCGGGGACATCCCGGCGCGGCGTTTTCGTGTCGGGAACCAGGCTGTTATTCGGCCATCAACCGGCTGACCAGCAGCGTCACTTCCGGCTTCTTGCCGATTTCCTGTGCGCAGACCTTACGGCAGACGCGCTTCACTGCATCCTCCAGCTTGTCGTCATCGTCGATCACCTTGGCGTCCAGTCGTGGCAACATGCGCGCCAACCCGTCCTCGATCAATTCCTGCAACGACACGCCGGACGATCCCGCTTCGGGCAGGCCCTTGAGCGCCACCCATGCATCCTCCAGCACCTCGTCGCTTTCGTCCACGATCAGCGATACGACGACCATCCCGTTGAGCGCCATCTTCATCCGCTCGCGGATCACGCCGTCGAACTGGCCGACATAGGCCGCGCCATCGAGATAGGTGCGGGACACTTCGAAATGCTCGACCACGCCGGGCTTGTTGCCCGACAACTCGACCAATGCGCCATTGGCCGCAACCACGCCCGTCATGCCTTTCGACATCGCCAACCGCGCATGTTCGCGCAGGTGGCGGAATTCACCATGGCAGGGGATCAGGATCTGCGGGCGCAGGATGTCGTGCATCGTTTCAAGGTCCGGGCGGTTCGCATGGCCCGAGACATGGTAGAACCCGGAACTGTCGTCGACGATCTCCACCCCGGTTTCGGCCAGCATGTTCTGGATATGGGCGACCGGCACCTCGTTGCCGGGGATGGTCTTGGAGGAGAACAGGAATGTGTCGCCCTCCTTCAACTCGTGGCCCAGATACTTGCCCCGCGCCAGCGAGGCCGAGGCCGCGCGGCGTTCGCCCTGGCTGCCGGTAACGATCAACATCAGGCTTTCGCGCGGTATGTCGAGCGCATCCTCGGACGACACGGTCGATGGGAAATCGACCAGAACGCCCGCCTCCTGTCCGGCCTTCACCATGCGCTGCATCGCGCGCCCCATCAGGCAGATCGAACGGCCCGCCGCGACACCGGCATCGGCCAGCGTCTTCAGGCGCGCGATATTGGAGGCGAATGTGGTCGCCACGACCATGCCGCGCGCCTCGCGCACCAGCGCGGTGATCTGCGGTGGCAGTTCGGATTCGGAGCGGCCGGCATGGCGACTGAACACATTGGTCGAGTCGCAGACAAAGGCCAGCACGCCGTCCGAAGCGATCTTGCGCCACATCTCCTCGTCGAAGGCCTCGCCAACCATGGGGGTGCGGTCGATCTTGAAGTCGCCGGAATGGACCACACGGCCCGCATCGGTATCGATCAGCAGGGCCGAGGCTTCGGGGATGGAATGGGCAACGGGGGCGAACTGCACCCGGAATGGCCCGGCCTCCACCACCTCGGGCAAGGCGCCGACCACGTGCACATGGGCGATGTCATGGCCCGCCTCCTCCATCTTGCGCATGGCGTGGATGGCGGTGAACTTGCGGCAATAGACCGGTGCCTTCAGACGGCCCCAGAGATGGCCGATGGCGCCGACATGGTCTTCATGGGCATGGGTGATGAAGATGCCGTCGATCCGGTCCTGCCGGTCCTCCAGCCACTCCACATCGGGCAGGATCAGGTCCACACCCGGCTGGCCGTCCATGTCCGGGAAGGCCACGCCGGTATCGACCACGATCAACCGTTCTGCCCCTTCCGGCCCATAGCCATAGACATAGCAATTCATCCCTATCTCCCCGGCGCCGCCAAGGGAGAGGTAGATGAGCCGGTTCCGGTCATTCATGAGGGGGTATTATCCTTGTTGTAGGCGTGGATGACCGTCAGGCCATGCATCGTCAGGTCATCTTCTATGCGGTCGAATAACACATCCCCGGTCGAGAACAACGGCGCAAGCCCACCCGTGCCGATGATCCGCATCGGAATGTCGCGCTCGGCCCGGATCCGGTCGCAGATGCCGCGCACAAGGCCGATATAGCCCCAGAACACGCCGGACTGCATGCACGCGACGGTATTGGTGCCGATGACGGCCTGCGGCTTGGTCACGTCCACGTGCGGCAGGGCGGCGGCGGCGCGGTGCAGCGCCTCCAGCGACAGGTTCACGCCGGGCGCGATGACGCCACCGATATAGGCCCCGTCGCTGGCCACGACGTCGAAGGTGGTGGCGGTCCCGAAATCGACCACGATCAGGTCGCCGCCATGGCGGTCGAACGCGCCTGCGGTGTTCACCAGCCGGTCGGGGCCGACAATGGTGCCCTCGTCCACCCGGGGTTGTGTGGGCAGCAGGCAATCGGGCTTGCCGACGACGATGGGGCGCGTGTCGAAGTATCGGTCGCACAGAACGCGAAGGTTGAACACCACGCGCGGCACGGTGGACGAGATGATGACCTCGGAAATGTCCACCGGCACCTTGTTGTGGACCATGAGGGTCGAGAACCAGACGAAGTACTGGTCCGCCGTGCGGGTATGCTCGGTCGAGGTGCGGAAGGTCGCCACGAAACTTTTGCCGTCCCAGACGCTGAACACGGTGTTGGTATTGCCGCAATCGATACAGAGGAGCATGACAGCCACCCTTTCAGAAATGGATATCGGCCGCCGCGATGGCCCGACGGCCATGGGCGGTGTCGAGGATCAGGTTGCCCGTCGCGTCGATATCACGAAACGTGCCGGTGATCTCTTCGTTCGGAAGCCGTGCCGTGGCAACGTCCCCCAGACGGGCGGCATGGGACAACCATTCGGTGCGGGTCGGGCCGAAGCCATAGGTCGCAAGGCTGGCCTCCCGCAACGCGAAGGCCGCGGCAAGCGCGTCGAGGAAGGCTTCGGGCGTCACGGCGACGCCCACCTGCGTCAAGGCGACGGGGGGGACGGCACCGGGCTCGACCTGATCCGGACCCGGCGCGGTGACAAGGTTGACGCCGATCCCAACGATCAGATGCGAAACCCCGCCGCGTCCGTCGCCAAGGCTTTCAAGCAGGATCCCGGCCAGCTTGCCGCCGTTCAGCAGCACGTCATTGGGCCATTTGAGCGATAGCGCGCCTGCGGGGCAGCCCACTGCGACAAGGGCGTCGCGCAGGGCGATCGCCGCCACGAAGCTGCGCAGGGCCACATCGGCGACCGGGCCTTCGGGGCGCATCGTCAGGGAGGCGGCGAAATTGCCGGGGGGCATCGACCACATCCGGCCACGTCGCCCGCGCGCGGCTGTCTGGTTCAACGCCAGCACCCATTCCGGCCCGGACACTGCACGCGCCGCGCGCGCGGCCTCTGCCATGGTGCTGTCCGTCTCCGCAAGGATCCGGCGGCCAACGCCTGCTGGCCATCCCATCCTAGCGCGTCAGGACGGCTGCAGCGGTTTCGGCCGACGCCTCGATCCCGAACAGGTTGATCCCAGGCATCCAGCCAAGGCCGATGATGGCTGCCATGCCCATCAGTCCCGCATAGGTCGCCAGCGTCATGCGCCCATCCAGCGCGCCGTCGCGCGCCTCGCCGAAATACATCAGGTAGACGATGCGGATATAATAGAACGCGCCGATCACCGAGGCGATCACGCCCGCCACCGCCAGCCAGACCAGCCCCGCCTCCACCGCCGCGACCAGCACGGCGTATTTGCCGAAGAACCCCAGAAGCGGCGGCACACCCGCAAGGCTGAACATCAGCACCAGCACCGCCAGTGCCTTGGCGGGTTCCTTCGAAGCGAAGGCCGACAGGGACGAAATGTTGGTCACATGTCGCCCGTCCCGTTCCATCGACAGGATGAAGGCGAAGCTGCCGATGCTCATCACCACGTAGATCGCCATGTAGATCAGCATCGCCTCCACGCCCTGCGCGGTGCCCGCGCTGAGACCCATCAGCGCGAATCCCATGTGGGAGATCGAGGAATAGGCCATCAGGCGCTTGATGTCGGTCTGCCCGATCGCCGCGATGGCGCCGATGAACATGGAAACCACGGCGAGAAAGGCCACCACCTGTTGCCAGTCGCCCACAACGCCGCCGAACGCATCATGCACGACACGCGCGAACAACGCCATCGCGGCGACCTTGGGGGCCGTGGCGAACAGCGCCGTGATCGGCGTGGGCGAACCTTCGTAAACGTCCGGCGTCCACATGTGGAAGGGCGCCGCCGAGACCTTGAACGCCAGCCCGGCGAGGATGAACACGAGCCCGAACAGAAGCCCCAACCCCATCTGGCCCTGTGCGGCAGCGATGATGCCGTCGAACTGCGTGGTGCCCGCAAATCCATAGGTCAGCGACGCACCATAAAGCAGGATGCCCGAGGACAGGGCGCCAAGGACGAAGTATTTCAGGCCCGCCTCGGTGGACCGGACGGAGTCGCGCCGCATGGCCGCCACCACGTAAAGCGCCAGCGATTGCAGCTCCAGCCCCATGTAAAGCACGATCAGGTCGCCCGCCGAGACCATGATCATCATGCCGACCACGGCCAGGATCACCAGCATCGGGAACTCGAACCGCAGAAGATTGGCCTTGGTCATGTAATTCTGGCTGATCATCAGGACCGCAGCGGCGCTGAGCAGGATCGTGACCTTGGCAAAACGGCTGAAGGCGTCGTCCACGAACATGCCCTCAAAGGCCTCCCGGCTGCCTCTACCGGTCACGCCGATATAGAACGCCATGACGAGGAAGAGCCCCGCCGTCCCCCATGTCAGGGCCGGCCCGAGCTCGTCCTTGGAGGTGTAGACAGCCGCCAGAAGTCCCGCCATCGCGAACAGCGACAGGACGATTTCCGGCGTCAGAATGGCAAGATCGGCACCGATCATGGCTCAGGTCCTCAGTGGTTGGCAGCGACGTGGGTGGCGCTGTCGAAGGCGGTCACGGCCACGTCGTAGGTCTCGACAAGGGCGCTGACCGAGGGACCGATGATATCGGTCACAAGGCTCGGGTAGATGCCCAGAAGGATCGTCAGGATGACCAGCGGCGCGAAAATGGCGCGCTCGCGGGCGGTCATGTCGGTGATGGATTTCAGGCTTTCCTTGATCAGGTCGCCGAACACGACGCGGCGATAGAGCCACAGGGCGTAACAGGCCGACAGGATCACGCCGGTGCAGGCGAACAGGCCCACCCAGGTGTTCACCTGGAACACGCCGATCAGCGTCAGGAATTCCCCCACGAAGCCCGAGGTGCCGGGCAGGCCGACATTGGCCAAGGTAAACAGCATGAAGATCAGCGCATAGGCCGGCATCCGCACCATGAGGCCGCCATAGGCGTCGATGTCGCGGGTATGCATCCGGTCGTAGATCACGCCCACGCACAGGAACAACGCGCCTGCCACGAAGCCATGGGAGATCATCTGGAAGATCGCGCCATCCACGCCCTGCTGGTTCGCCGCGAAGATGCCCATGGTGACGAAGCCCATATGCGCGACCGAGGAATAGGCAATCAGCTTTTTCATGTCCTCCTGCACCATCGCCACCAGCGAGGTGTAGATGATGGCGATGACAGACAGCCACAGGATCAGCGGCGCCATGAGGTCCGAGGCGACGGGAAACATCGGCAGACTGAAGCGCAGGAAGCCGTAACCCCCCATCTTCAGCAGGATCGAGGCCAGCACGACCGAGCCCGCGGTGGGCGCCTGCACGTGGGCGTCGGGCAGCCAGGTATGCACCGGCCACATCGGCATCTTTACCGCGAAGCTCGCGAAGAAGGCCAGGAACAGCATGGTCTGGAGGCCGCCGACGACCGAGAAGCCGAGCACACTGAAGGTTTCGGTGCCGAAATTGTGGATCAGCAGCGCCGGGATGTCGGTCGTGTTCGCATCCACATACATCGCCACCATCGCAACCAGCATCAGGACGGAGCCAAGGAAGGTGTAGAGGAAGAACTTGAAGCTGGCATAGATCCGGTCCTTGCCGCCCCAGATGCCGATGATCAGGAACATCGGGATCAGGCCGGCCTCGAAGAACAGGTAGAACAGCACCAGATCCAACGCCACGAAGACACCGATCATCAGCGTCTCCAGCACCAGCAGCGCGATCATGTATTCCTTCACGCGATGCTTCACACCCCAGCAGGACGCAATGGTGATCGGCATCAGGAAGGTGGTCAGCATCACGAACAGGATGGAAATACCATCGACGCCGACCTTGTAGGTCAGTCCGAACATCCAGGGGCTTTCCTCGACAAGCTGGAACCCCGTGTTCTGCGCGTCGAACTGCACCAGCAGGAAGATCGACACCAGGAACGTGGCAAGCGTGGCGGCGAAGGCCAGACGCTTGGCGTTCAGCTGCGCGGCCTCGTCCTCGCCGCGCAGGAATACGCCCATGATGATGGCCGCGATCGCGGGCAGGAAGGTGACGATGGAAATCAGGTTGTCCATGGCTCTGTTATCCCGCGCTCAACGTCATCCAGGTGACGAGGACGACAATCCCCAGCACCATGGCGAAGGCGTAGTGGAAGATGTAGCCGGACTGCGCACGCCCGGCGAGGCGGGTGAAGAAGGGGATGATCCCCATGGCCAGCCCGTTGATGCCGCCGTCGATGACCGTACCGTCCCCCTGTTTCCACAGGAACCGGCCAATGGCGCGGGCGGGCTGCACGAAAAGGAAATCGTAAGCCTCGTCGAAATACCATTTGTTCAACAGGAAATTGTAGAGCGGGCGCTGTTGCGTCGCGAGCATGCCGGGGATCGACGGGTTGACGATGTAGAACAGGAACGCGGTGGCGAACCCGATCAGCATGGCGACGAAGGGCGCCACCTTGACCCAGATCGGAACCTCGTGGGCCGCGCCGAGCACGTCGTTGCCGGGGGCCGCGTGGATCGCCCCTTCGCCCGGCGCGCCGGTCAGGACGTAGTGATGCTCGCCCTCCATGGCATGGGCATCGGCGGCCTCCGGGGCCGCAGCCTCGCCATGGGTGCCGCCTTCGGCGGTGGCATCATCGCCGTGGCCTTCATCGGCATGGGCCCCGGCCTCGGCATAGGGAACGCCGAAGAAGCGGCCGACCTCATCGGTATGGCCGAAGAAGGAGTTATACCAGACCATCCCCGAAAACACGGCCCCGATGGCCAGCGCGCCAAGCGGCACCAGCATCGTCAGCGGGCTTTCGTGGGCGTGTTCGTGGGTATGCTTGTCGCCCCGCGCCTCTCCGAAGAAGGTCAGGAACATCAGCCGCCAAGAATAGAAGCTGGTGAAGCAGGCGGCGATCACCAGCGCCCAGAAGGCAAACTCGCCCAGACCCGGCCCGAAGGCGAAGGCGCTTTCGATCACCGCGTCCTTCGACAGAAAGCCCGCGAATCCCAGCGTCGTCAGCGGCACGCCAACCCCGGTGATCGCCAGCGTGCCGATCATCATCGCCCAGAACGTGTAGGGGATGCGTTTGCGCAGGTCGCCATAGTTGCGCATGTCCTGCTCGTGATGCATTGCGTGGATGACCGACCCGGCCCCAAGGAACAACATCGCCTTGAAGAATGCGTGCGTCAGCAGGTGGAACATCGCCACCGAATAGACGCCCACGCCCGCCGCCACGAACATGTAGCCAAGCTGCGAACAGGTCGAATAGGCGATCACGCGCTTGATGTCATTCTGCACCAGCCCGACCGTAGCCGCGAAAAAGGCCGTGCAGGCCCCCACGATGATGATGAAATTCCCCGCCAGCGGCGCGTATTCGATGATCGGCGACATGCGGCAGACGAGGAACACACCCGCGGTGACCATGGTGGCCGCATGGATCAACGCCGACACCGGCGTCGGGCCTTCCATCGCGTCCGGCAACCACGTGTGCAGGAACAGTTGCGCCGATTTGCCCATCGCACCGATGAACAGCAGGACGGCGATGGTGGTCGCGGCGTCCAGATCGCGCCCGAGGAAAGTGATGGTCATTTCCGCCAGGTCCGCGCCCATCGGCAGGATCACGTCGAACTGGATCGAATCCGTCATCCAGAACAGCGCGAAGATGCCCAGAAGAAAGGCGAAATCGCCCACTCGGTTCACGATGAACGCCTTCATCGCGGCGGCGCCCGCCGAGGGCTTGCGGTAATAGAACCCGATCAGCAGGTAGGAGGCGACGCCCACGCCCTCCCAGCCGAAGAACAGCTGCATCAGGTTGTCCGCCGTGACCAGCATCAACATCGTGAAGGTGAAAAACGACAGGTAGGCGAAGAACCGGGGGCGATAGCTTTCGCCTTCCTTGAAGTTCTCGTCATGGGCCATGTAGCCGAAGGAATACAGGTGCACGAGCGCCGAGACAGTGGTGATCACGATCAGCATGATCGCGGTCAGCCGATCCACGCGGATCGCCCAGTCGGCGAAGAACGTGCCGCTTTCGATCCAGGTGAAGAGGCTGCGGGTATAGGTCTCCCCGTCGAAACCGATGAACACGATCCACGACAGCAGGCAGGCAAGGAACAGGAAGGCGGTCGCCACGACGCAGGCCGCTTGCTGGCCGATCAGTCGCCAGGCGAAGCCGCAGATCAGGGCGCCGACCAGCGGCGAGAAGAGGAGGATCGTTTCCATATGTGCGCCTCAGCCCTTCAAGTTCGCGACGTCTTCGACGTCGACCGTGCCGCGGTTGCGGAAGTAGCAGACCAGGATGGCAAGACCGATGGCGGCCTCGGCGGCGGCGACGGTCAGGATGAACAACGTAAAGACCTGCCCCGTCAGGTCGCCCAGGAAGGACGAGAACGCGACGAAGTTGATGTTCACCGACAGCAGCATCAATTCCAGCGACATCAGGATGATGATGACGTTCTTCCGGTTCAGGAAAATTCCGAAAATGCCGATGACGAAAAGTGCCGCCGCCACCGTGAGGTAATGTTCCAATCCAATAGTCATGTCGTCCCTCCGGGGCCTAAGGCCCCCATCGTCTGGCCGGGGTTGTCCCCGATTTGTCGTTTTG
>Ga0100398_1002599_pt1 | contig 15055 bp, 13 predicted proteins | sample CryGeymeta201522_FD_81568 | JGI IMG/M metagenome (GOLD analysis project Ga0100398, IMG submission 81568) | Groundwater microbial communities from Crystal Geyser aquifers in Utah, USA - Crystal Geyser metaG 2015-22 | ecosystem: Environmental > Aquatic > Deep subsurface > Groundwater | place: USA... | reverse complement strand
GAAGTCTTATACCATCTTGAATCAGAAAGATTTTTCTGTTCCCAGATGACTTCTCCCGACCTTTTTTTCAGAGTTAAATCGATCACCACGGAGGCCTGGTATTCAGTGGCTAAACCCGATCGATCATAGGCAACCGAGTAGATGGAAAAGTCTTTAATAACTCCTTCTAAAATGGAGTCCGCTTGCACCCGGTCCACCACTTTTACCCTTCGGTCATTAATAAACTCTTTTAAAAAACCTTGGGTGAAGTGGACCTCAATTCCGGGCTCAATGGTTTGATTCTTGAAGGTGGGGATGGCAAGGGAATTCAGACCAGGGGGGACATGTGTCTCCTTCCCGACCATCTGGTAACCACATCCCATGAGAAGGAATAAACATAAAAAGGTTACGGTGACGATGCCCGTATGGTTTAGAGGTAAAGTTATCGGCTTTTTCATATCACCCTTTCACACTTAACGATACGGGCCCTGAACCTAATATGGTACAGGGCGGGCTTCCTAACCTTAGCCGATAAACGAAAGCCCTGTAACATATTAACAGACAATATTGACCAGTTTTTTAGGGACAAGGATCACCCGCTTGATCTCCTTGCCTTCAACCAATTTTCGAATCCTCTCGCTCTTCAATGCCCAGGCCTTTACTTCCTCTTCTCCATAGGAGGCAGGGATGGTCATCCGATCCCTCAATCTTCCATTCACCTGAATGACAATCAATATTTCATCTTCCAAAACAGCCTCCGGGTCGTAATCTGGCCATCGGGTTTTGATGATGGATTCCCGATTCCCTAACACCTCCCAGAGTTCTTCTGCAAAGTGGGGGACAAATGGAGAGAGCAAAACGACAACCGTCTCGATCGCCTCGCGTGCCACCCTTCTGGATATTTCGTCCGTGCGGTCTTTGACCTCTGAAACATAGATCTCGTTCACCAATTCCATGACGGCGCTGATCGCGGTGTTGAAATGGAATCGTTCAATGTCTTCGGTAACCTTTTTGATCGTTTTGTGGGTCTTCTGCCGCAGAGACTTCTGGTCTCCTTCAAGGACTGTTCCAAAGGGAAGTGGTTTCACATTCTGGAGATGAGGATACTGTTCATAAAAGAGCCTCCAGACCCGGTTGAGGAAACGGGCAGATCCCTCCACCCCCTGGTCGCTCCAATCCAGATCCTTTTCAGGGGGAGAAGCGAAGAGGCAAAACATTCTGGCCGTATCCGCCCCATATTTCTCAATCAAGCGCTCAGGGTCCACCACATTCTTCTTGGATTTGGACATCTTCTCAAGCCTTCCGATAGAGATCTGGCTGCCGCACTTCCGGCAACGAATCCCCTCTCCCCATTCCTCTACCTCATCGGGGAAGAGGTAACCATCTTTAGAACACTCGTATACCTCTTTACAAACCATCCCCTGAGTCAGAAGGTTTGTGAAAGGCTCATCAATACTTACCCATCCCATTCCTTTTAAAACGCGGGTGAAAAATCGGGAATAAAGAAGGTGTAGAATGGCATGTTCAATTCCTCCAATGTATTGATCCACAGGCATCCAGTAATCTACCCGCTTCTTGTCTAAAGGGCCTTTATCATAGTCAGAGCATGCAAACCGATCGAAATACCAAGAGGATTCGACAAAGGTATCCATCGTATCCGTCTCTCTTCGACCGAGCCCGCCACATTTGGGGCATCGGGTCTCCGCAAACTCTTTCAAACCGGCAAGAGGCGACTCGCCCGTCCCGGTGATCTCCACATTAAAAGGGAGGACAACAGGAAGATCTTTTTCAGGAACAGGCACCGTTCCACATCGGTCGCAATAAAGGATCGGAATGGGCGCTCCCCAATAACGCTGTCTGGAAATGCCCCAATCCCTCATTCGGTAACTGATTCTACTTCCACCGAGCCCCTTCTCCTCGAGATATTGTGCGATCCTCTCCCTTGCTTTAACGCTATCCGTTCCATTAAATTGACCGGAGTTGACCAGAAAGCCTTCTCCTTCATAAGCTTCAGCCATGGTGTTAGCCTCTAACGTTCGATCCTCCGGTTGGACGACAACAATCAAGGGGAGGCCGAATTTTTTCGCAAACTCAAAGTCCCTCTGGTCATGAGTAGGCACAGCCATCACTGCTCCTGTCCCATACTCCATTAAAACAAAATTGGCAACGAAGATGGGCATTCTAACTTTGGTCATCGGGTTCAGGCAATAGGCTCCAGTGAAAACGCCCTCTTTTTCTGTCGTCTCAGCGGTCCTCTTGATCTTATCCTGTCGTCTCATCCTATCGACGAATTCTCGGACGGCCTGCTCCTGGGCAGTCCCTTTTGACAGGCTCATGGCAAGTGGATGCTCCGGCGCCAAACTCATGAACGTTGCGCCAAAAATCGTATCCTGCCGTGTCGTGAAAACTTTGATAACCTCCTTCGAATTTTCAAAAGGAAAATGAATTTCAGCGCCGATTGACTTTCCAATCCAGTTACGTTGCATGGTGAGAACGCGCTCAGGCCATCCAGGAAGCTTTTCACACCACTCCAAAAGTTCTTCAGCATACTCCGTGATTTTGAAGAACCATTGATCCAGTTCTTTCTGTGTAACACCCGGATCATCGGCATGCCCTCGCCAGCATGTCCCGTCGCTCATTACCTGCTCATTCGCCAAAACAGTCTTGCAGATCTCGCACCAATTGACAAAGGACCTCTTCTTATATACCAATCCCTTTTCATACATTCTTAAAAAGAAGAGTTGCTCCCACTTGTAATAGGAGACGTCGCAGGTGGCGAATTCCCGATCCCAGTCATAACTGAAACCCATCCGCTTCAACTGATTCCTCATCGTGTCAATATTTTCGTAAGTCCATTTGGCAGGGTGGACTCTATGTTCAATCGCAGCGTTTTCCGCAGGCATACCAAATGCATCCCATGCCATGGGGTGGAGGACGTTAAAGCCTTTCATTTTCTTATACCGGGCGGCCACATCTCCGATGGAGTAATTCCGCACATGACCCATATGGATCTTGCCCGACGGATAGGGGAACATCTCAAGAAGATAATATTTTTCTTTTTTCCAATCCTCTGTCACTTTGAAGAGATTTTGACTTTTCCAGATCTTTTGCCATTTTTCTTCAATCTCTTTGTGGTGATAACGCTGATTCATGCCAATCCTCGCTTCACAGTTCGGCCTTCGGTAGGGAACGGTTTGAAACCGTTCCGTACAGAAGTTCGGAGGCAATTCTCAACTCTCAACTCCGAACTCATAACTCCGAACTTATCATCCTCTCATCATCCTTCGGATTCGGAGTCTCAATGCATTGAGTCGGATGAACCCTTCTGCATCTTTCTGATTATAAACGGTATCCTTCTCAAAGGTAGCAAAGGCTCCATGGTAAAGAGATTTTTCAGACTTTCGACCGATCACTATACAGTTCCCCTTATAGAGTTTCAGGCGAACGGTCCCGGTGACATCCTTCTGCGTCTCATCGATCGCTTTCTTTAAAATTTCCATCTCCGGTGAAAACCAGTATCCGTAATAGATCAACTCTGATATCTTAGGGATCAGGCTATCCCGGAAATGCATGACCTCTCTGTCCATGGTGACCGATTCCATGGCTCGATGGGCGATGTGAAGGATTGTTCCTCCTGGAGTTTCATAGACTCCTCTTGACTTCATTCCAACATAACGATTCTCCACCATATCGACCCGGCCGATTCCATTTCGACCTGCCAGTTCATTCAATTGGGATAACAGGGCTGCAGGGGAGAGGGTCTTCCCGTCAATCCGTTTTGGAACTCCATCCTCAAAATCGATTTCAATATTGGTTGGCCGATCAGGCGCTTTTTCTGGAGAGACAGAGAGAATAAACATATTCTCAGGCGGCTCAGACCAGGGATCCTCCAGAATACCTCCTTCGAAACTGATGTGGAGAAGATTTCGGTCAGAGGAATAAGGTTTCTCTTTTGTCACGGGAATGGGGATCCCATTTTCTCGGGCATAGGCGATTAAATCCTCTCTCGACTTAAATTGCCATTCCCTCCAAGGAGAGATTACCCGAATGTAAGGATTAAGGGCATAGTAAGTCAACTCAAACCGGACTTGATCATTCCCCTTCCCTGTCGACCCGTGAGCCACGGCATCTGCTCCCTCTAATTGGGCTATCTCTACCTGCCTCTTGGCAATTAATGGCCGAGCAATCGAAGTGCCGAGGAGATAAGTTCCCTCATAGATGGCATTGGCTTTAATTGCAGTAAAGACATAATCTCGAACGAACTCTTCTCTGAGATCCTCAATGTAGATTTTACTGGCGCCCGTGGCAATCGCTTTCTCTTCTAAATGATCAAGCTCTTCCGCCTGTCCGACGTCGGCGGTAAAAGCAATCACTTCGCACCCATATTCATTCTTTAACCATTTTAGAATGATGGAGGTATCCAGACCTCCAGAATAAGCCAGGACTACCTTTTTAACCTCACCTTTCATAAAGCCCCCTTCATCAAATGATCATTCAGTTCGGAGTAATTAGTTCGGTGTTCGGAGTATTTATTATTAATCTCCAAACTCTGAACTCCGAACTCATCACTTCAGTTCTTGAAAGACCTCTTCTAAAGTCTTGATCACTCGGTCAATCTCTTCCTTAGTTACAATCAGTGGTGGAAGGAACCGGAGCACATTCCCCATGGTGCAATTGATAAGAATCTTTTTCTTTAACATCTCCTTAACAATAGAACCCCCATCTATTTTCAACTCCATACCGAGGATCAACCCTTTTCCTCGAACCTCCTTAACGAAAGGAAATTTTTTCTTGATCTCCTCGAGCTGAGAGATAAAGTAATCTCCCATCTTTTGACAATTTTCCAACATCCCTTCTTCTAATATCGTTGTTAAGGCCGCCACACCGGCCGCCGTGGCCAAAGGATTCCCTCCAAAGGTGGAGGCATGATCACCTGGCTTGAAACTGTCCGCAATCCCCCTCTTGATCAATAGGGCTCCAATCGGAACTCCTCCTGCCAATGATTTTGCAAGGGTGAGCATATCGGGCTCAACCTCATCATGCTCATAGGCAAAAAGTTTCCCAGTCCGACCCATTCCTACCTGAACTTCATCAAAAATGAGGAGGAGCCCCTTCTTATCACAGATCTCCCGAAGGGCTTTAAGGTAACCCTCCGATGGGCAGTTCACTCCTCCTTCTCCTTGAATGGGCTCCAACATGACAGCGCAGGTTTTCGAATCAATGGCATTTTTCACTGCTCCGATATCATTAAATGGAACATACTTGAACCCAGGCATCAGGGGTTCATAACCTTTATGGAACTTCTCTTGACCCGTGGCTGTCAGGGTAGCCAGAGTCCTGCCGTGGAAGGATCGCTCCATGGTAATAATCTCGTGTCGATCCTTTCCCATCTTCTCCTTTGCATATTTCCGCGCCAATTTCATCGCCCCTTCATTGGCCTCGGCTCCGCTATTGCAGAAGAAGACTTTATCGGCAAAGGAGCGCTTGCAGAGAAGAGAAGCGAGTTGGATCTGTGGTTCGATATAATAGAAGTTCGAAACATGGATCAGCTTCTCGGCTTGATCTTGAATGGCTTTGACGACTTTCGGATGGCAGTGCCCTAAATTGCAAACCGCCAGGCCTGAAACAAAATCGAGGTATTCTTCCCCTTCCAAATCCCAAACCCGAGTCCCTTTTCCTCTGACCAAAAGGACGGGATAGCGGGCATAGGTATTGGCCACATATTGCTCTGACAACGCCATTAGAGTTATTGAGTCCATTAAGCCTCTCCCGAGGTATTGTTTGGAATATTGGAATGTTGGAATATTGGAGTAATGGAACTGTTACTCATGTGAAATTTTCAACCCACTATTCCATTATTCCAGTATTCCAATCTTTTCTACGTTTTTTTGGTGATCTGTGTTCCAATCCCTACATCGGTAAAAATTTCTAACAGGATGGCGTGCTCCATCCTTCCATCAATAATATGGGTTTTAGCCACTCCTTCTTCTAAGGCGCCAAGGCAGCAATTTACTTTTGGAATCATCCCAGATGAGATCACTTTTTGAGAAATTAATCGTTTTGCCTGTTTGGCATCGAGAGTGGGGATCAACCGATGTTTCTTACCCATCACTCCTTCGACATCGGTGAGCAAAATCAATTTTTCCGCTTTTAACGCCGAGGCTATCTTTCCAGCTACCAGATCCGCATTGATATTATAGGTCTCCCCTTCCTCCCCTACGCCCACTGGCGCAATGACCGGGATGAAATTCTCCTTCTCCAAGGCCTCGATCACTCCAGGATTGATCGCCTTTACTTCCCCCACCATTCCAATATCAATGACTTCAGGCATTTCACCCTTGCCGCGACTCTTCGTCAATTTTAATTTCTTGGCTGTGATGAGACATCCGTCTTTTCCGCTCAGTCCGACGGCTTTCCCTCCCTGTTGGTTGATCAGGGCGACAATCTCTTTATTCACCTTCCCGACGAGGACCATTTCTACGACATCCATCGTCTCTCCATCAGTAACCCTCATCCCTTCTATGAATTGAGATTTCTTCCCTATTTTGGTCAACATTTCACCGATCTGAGGCCCTCCGCCATGGACGACAATAGGATTCATGCCGATGTATTTCAAAAGGATGACATCCAGAGCAAAGCTTCGTTTCATCCTCTCTTCCTCCATCGTGCTCCCGCCATACTTGATCACAATGGTCTTCTCATAAAATCGCCGAATATAGGGAAGGGCTTCCACTAAAATCTTTGCTTTGTCGATGGGATTTCCCATAACGATGATTCCTCGCTTCGTAGTCCGGAGTCCTTTTTCTCCGTGTCCATGTCCGGCATCCGTGTCCGGACTGGGTTAAGGTTACGGTGACGAGGCCCGTCTCGTTTAGGGTCGAGCGGTCACGTGAACTCCTTAAGACGAAAGACGTTACCGAATGACGATACGGGCATCGTTGCCCTGACCATTAGACGAGACTATAAAATATACCGACTCAGGTCTTCATCCTCTACGAAATCTTTTAACTTCTCTCGGACATATTTAGCGTCGATCACCATGCTTTTCCCCGACATCTCAGGGGCATCGAACGAAATCTCATCCAGCAATTTCTCCATCATGGTGTATAGCCGCCTGGCTCCGATGTTCTCTGTTCTCTCATTAATTAAGGCTGCCATTCCAGCAATCTCTGCAATTCCATCCTCTGTAAAATTCACCTTGACCGACTCTGTCTCCAACAAGGCAGTGTACTGTTTGATCAGGGCGTTTTCTGGCTCGGTGAGGATTCGCACGAGTTCTGCATTTCCTAAAGAATCTAATTCGACCCGGATCGGAAACCGGCCCTGAAGTTCAGGAATGAGGTCTGAGGGTTTGGAAACATGAAATGCCCCGGCGGCAATAAATAAAATATGGTCTGTCTTGACCATCCCGTATTTCGTCGTCACCGTTGTCCCTTCCACAATCGGCAGGATGTCCCTCTGAACGCCTTCCCGGGAGACATCTGGACCAAAGGTGGACTCCCTCCCAGCGATCTTATCGATTTCGTCCAGGAAAATAATCCCTGACTGTTCGACCCGCTCAATGGCCAGTTTGATCACGGAGTCCATATCAATCAATTTATGCGCCTCCTCCTGGGAGAGGATGGTGAGCGCTTCTGGAACCTTGACCTTTCTCTGCTTTTTCTTTTTCGGGAAGAGGCCCCCAAACATATCTTTGATGTTGATATCCATCTCTTCCAATCCAGAGGCGGAAAAGATCTCGACCATGGGAAGGTTCCGATCTACAATCTCCACCTCCACATACTTCTCATTCAATTTTCCAACCTTCAGCAATTTCCGAAGTTTTTCACGTGTGGCTTTTGGATCTTCGCCTTCCTTTTGTAAACCCCTCCCAGGGGAAGGAAGGAGCAAATCCAGGAGCCTCTCCTCGGCCATCTCATCTGCTCTCTGTTGGACCTTATGGGACTCCTCAGCTTTCATCATATTGATGGCCAGTTCCGTGATATCCCGGATCATCGACTCCACATCCCTGCCCACATAACCCACTTCTGTAAATTTTGACGCCTCAATCTTCAGAAAAGGAGCCTGGGCCAATTTAGCCAACCTTCGGGCGATCTCGGTCTTTCCGACCCCAGTGGGACCAATCATAATGATGTTCTTGGGCGCTATTTCGTCCCGGAGAGGCTCGGGAACCTGCTGACGTCTCCAACGGTTTCTCAGCGCAATGGCCACCGCCCTCTTCGCATCCCTCTGCCCAACGATGTATTTATCCAGTTCGGAGACGATCTCACGGGGCGTGAAAATCCTCATCACAATTCCTCCACGATGATTTGATCATTGGTATAAATACAGATGGAGGCGGCGATCTTTATCGCTTCTATAGCAATGGCCTTGGCATCCAAGGTTGAAAACTCAGTCAATGCTTTGGCAGCAGCATGGGCATAAGGGCCGCCGCTTCCAATGGCCGTTACCCCATCGTCAGGCTCAATGACATCTCCATTTCCAGAAATAATAAGCGTGCGCTCAGAATCGGCGACAATGAGCAAGGCCTCCAGCCTCCGTAGAATCCGATCTGTCCTCCAATCTTTGGCCAACTCCACTGCTCCCCTAAGTAAATTCCCGCTGAATTGGTCCAATTTTTCTTCGAACTTTGCAAAAAGGGTGAAGGCATCTGCCGTCGCCCCTGCAAAACCAGCGAGAACCTTATCATGGTAAATCTTTCGAACCTTTCTGGCAGTATGCTTCATGATAGTGTGTTCAAGAGACACCTGACCGTCCCCTGCCATGACCACCTTCCCTTTGTGTCGAACAGATAAAACTGTAGTCCCTCGCATCTTTAACATAAGATCACCCATGAACACCCTATCTTAATATTGTTTAGAAAATAAAAGCTCCGTCTATGGGCAATGGTAACGATGCCCGTTTCGTCAAGGGGTTACGTTTATCGTCTTAAATTCTTACCCTTACCCTTTGACCCTAAACGATACGGGCCTCCTAACCCTAACCGTTACCTATTGACAATTTTCATTGCTCGATGTTGTCGCATCAGTCATGAAAGATCAAATGAAGTTTTGGAAGCACACTCACCTGCCGATTTACCGGAGCACCTATTAATTATTCTCCTTACTTTTCCGACCCATATTTCTAAAACTGCGGGGATGGGCCTTGTCATAGACCTCCATCAACTTCCCCATGCTGACGTGGGTATATCTCTGGGTTGTTGAGAGACTCGAATGCCCTAACATCTCCTGAATCTCTCGAATATCCGCCCCTGCATCTAAAAGATGGGTTGCAAACGTGTGACGAAGGCTGTGAGGGCTGATTTTTCGGAAAATGCCCGAATGTCTTGTATACTTCTTGATCAACCTCCCCACACTACGAGCCGTTAATCTCCCTCCTAAAAAGTTAACGAAAATGGGTTCTTCTCCCTCCGGGCCAGCCGCCGGCTCAGAGAGCCTCATGGCTCGGCGAGAGGCCCTTCCTCCGGGCCGGAGGCCCTTTAACATCCCTCGTTCTTCTAAATAGGCCTCCAACGACTCGACCGCCTTCCTCCCCACTGGCACAATCCGTTCTTTCCTTCCCTTCCCCATCACTCTCACGATGCCCAAATCGAGGTCCAATTGATTCGAATTCAATCCCACCAATTCACTCACACGCAATCCGCTGGAATAAAGAAGTTCTAAAATGGCTCGATCCCTTAAACCCCTCTCCTTTGATCCTTCTGAAGACTTTTCAAAAATACTTTGGGGTGATTCCATCAACCGGAAGGCCTCATCCACAGTGAGAGTGGTGGGGAGAGTCTTCTCCACCTTCGGAGTTGAAACACTCTTGGCGGGGTTAGAAGGAATCACTTGCTCTCTGACCAAATATTTAAAAAAAGAGCGCAGCGCGGAAATCTTCCTTGCAATAGAACTCTTTTTATTTTTTCGGTGGAGGAAGCTCAAATATTTTCGGATGCCTATCCGATCCACTTTTTCTATCTCTACATCTCCCGTTGGAGTAAGATACATTCCCGAACTCTTCAAAAAATCCTCAAACCCTTCTAAATCCCTCCGATAACATCGACAGGTATGAGGTGAGGCATTCTTCTCTATAGATAGGTAATGCATAAATTGATGGATTAAACCACGCTTTTCGCCAAATCGAGAAACCATTCATCTCCCCATCTGTCATCTCTTAGTCATAATGTAAGTTATGAAAATATTATTGAATTTTAATTTTATAACACAATTCTTAAATTTATCAATATTTTTCTCATTGACATTCTTTAAGTTTTTCGTATAGACTATTAATATTAATGCCCATATTAAGAAAAGGAGGTGATAAGAATGACAGAGCCCAGAGTCGCGAGGGTGACCGAAATTATCGCAGGTTCTTCAAAGGGTTTTGAGGATGCCGTCAAGGTCGGTTTCGCAAGAGCGACAAAGACCTTAAGAGGCATCACCGGAATGCGTGTTGCTGAAATGCGGGTGGCAGTGGAAAATTCCAAGATTATAGAATACAGAGTCAGGTTGGAAGTCATTTTCGTCCTCGAAACATAATGACTTATTCATTTATCACCTGCCAACCCTGCCTGCCCTGTACCACGTTAGGTTCAGGGCCTGTCGGCAGGCATAGGAGGGATAAAAAATTAAAGGCCCTATCCTCAATTCTGAGGTAGGGCCTTTTTATTCCTTTGGATTTGCTTTTTAAGAAATCGTAACCCAAAAGTTTAAAAGTCAGAGACTAAGTTTCCTTTTTTAATGCTTCAGTTAGGTCCTCTCGGGTGGCGGTTGCTGTTCCCATCTTTCCAACCACAACCCTTGCTGCATAGTTTGCTAACTTTGCAGCCTCCTTCACACTAACACGGGTCCCTGTTCCCAAAGCCAGGGCCAACGTCCCAATCACTGTATCTCCTGCGCCGGTCACGTCGTAAACTTCTCTTACTTCAGTGCGGACATAGATAGGCTTCCGATGGGGTTCAAAGATGGCCATTCCCTCTTCACCCCGGGTGATGACTAAGGCTTTGCATTTCAGTTCTTTTAATAACTTATCTCCTATTTTTTCTATGGATGATCCATCGATAATAGGAACTCTCGATGCCTCACTCGCCTCCTTTGTATTGGGAGTAACCACTGTCGCTCCCTTGTAAAATTTAAAATTTCTTAGCTTCGGATCAACCATAATAAGCTTCCTTGATTTCCTCGCTTTTCGAATGATTGCCCGAATCAATGTCCCGGTCAAAAGACCTTTTCCATAATCGGAAATAATGATTCCGTCGATATTTTCTATTTTCTCCATTACAAAGTTTGAAAGATCTCGTAGAAGTGAGACTTTGGGATGGTCAATCGTTTCGCGGTCAATTCGGACCACTTGCTGCTGGTTGGCAAAAATTCGAGTCTTTACGGTGGTCTGTCTCCCTTCTTCAGCGAATATCTTATGTTCAATTCCTTTCTCAATTAGCTTTCCTCTGATTTTCTTACCCATCTCATCATTGCCCACGATGCCACAAAGCAAAACCTTTCCTCCCAGCGAATGAATATTGTTGGCTACATTGGCAGCCCCTCCCAGTCCAAAAGTTTCAGATTCGTCATGATTATCCACCAAAACCACAGGGACAGGAGCTTCTGGCGATATTCGGGAAACCTTCCCCCAAATAAATCGATCCATCATGACATCACCCACTACTAAAAGTTTTACTCTCGGGAAACCTCTTAATATGTATTCCAGCTTTTTCTGTTCTCTCATCCCGATCATTTTATCTGTTCCTTTAAGTTTATTATTGATGATCTAGTAAAAAGTCCCAATTTGTCATCTGAACGTAGTGAAGGATCTGAAATACATCGATATGATTAGATTCTTCGCTTTGCTCAGAATGACAGAGTCGTCACTAATCGACTTTTTACGAGATCATTATTGTTGCCTCTGAAAAAATTCGACCGTCTTTTTCAATCCGATCTCGATCCCCACTGTTGGCTCATAATTTATAATTTCTTTTCCCTTACGAATATCTGCCAAGGAGTGTTTCACATCTCCTTTCCGAGATTCTTGATAAATAGGGGACTGCTTCGATCCAAGAATCTTTTTCAGGACATTCAATAATTGGCTCAATGAGGTTCTTTTTCCACAGGCAATATTAATGGCTTCTCCATGAAGGTGTTCTGCGGACATGGCGAGAAGATTGGCCTGAACCACATTCTCAATATAGGTAAAGTCTCGAGATTGTTCTCCATCTCCAAAGATGATCGGAGGATGACCCCGAAGCAGGGCATCAATAAATTTGGGGATGACAGCAGAGTAAAGGGAGTTCGGGTCCTGTTTTGGACCAAAGATATTGAAATACCTCAGGGAGATGGTATCGAGGCCATAAAGTTGGTAAAAAAGTCGGCAATATTGTTCTCCAATATATTTTTGTAAGGCATAGGGCGAGAGAGGATTGGAGGGCATCTCTTCGTGCTTAGGCAAAGTAGGAGTATCGCCATAGATGGAAGAGGAGGAGGCATAGATGACTCTTTTCACCCCTTCCTCCCTGGCGGCAAGAAGAATATTCAACGTCCCTCCCACATTGATTGCATTGGAGGCTTCGGGGTCCTCTATGGACCGTTGGACCGATGGGAGGGCAGCCTGGTGAAATACATATTCAGTCCCTTTGATCGCCTTTTGACAGGCAACGAGATCACGAATATCTTCCTCGATAATCTCCAGAGAAGGATATTTTTTATTAAAAATCAGGTTCTCCCTTTTCCCAGTTGAAAAATCATCGAGCACTCGAACAAGGTGACCCTTTTTGAGCAAGGCCTCTGCCAGGTTTGATCCGATAAACCCCGCTCCTCCAGTGACTAATACCCTCGACATACTCTCCTCATCCTTTTAAAATGATTGATGATTCGCATTTAAAATTGAGCGATTCTTTTTGGAATAACCTGTAGCCGCAGGCTTTAGCCTGCGTTTTAAAATCACCCATTGGGTGATTCGTAGGATAAGGCCCTGCCGCAGGAGCCTTGCATTAAAAGCAACCCTAAAGGGTTGCCCTACGATTAAATTTACGAAAATCGCTCAATTTAGGTCGTATTTATTTTTACCTACCTTTTCGGCTGTAAAAAGCAAAATAGAAGAAAAAACGCTCAATCTCCTGTAATTGAGAGTTATATTCCTCCCCGCCCAGGACTGCATCACAAAAAACCTCATGTAACCGTGTAATTTCTTTTAGCCGATTATGCCACCTAAGATCAGACATCGTCAAATAGAAGAGTTCCAATGCCCTTTCCACTGCAGACCAGAAGAGTTTCTCATCTCTTTCCTGCCATCGAATGGCCCTGTTTATCTCGCTTCCGATATTTGCGAATTGCTCGGCTAAGGAAAGTTTCTGCCATCTACCGTTAGATAACTCTTTGTGTTGGAAATCCATTTCAGGTCTTGATTAACCTTTCTACAATTTCTTTGATCCTCTTTTGAATCTGAGGATTCTCTATACCCCTCGAACGATTACCTTGTGACGGCTTTAAATTAATGACAGAATCAAACTCAATAAATTCCTCATCTTTCTTTTGGGGATAGAGATTAATTCCCCAGAGATTTTCCTGCTTCGAACCTGAACTTAAAAGAATGGCTTCTTCATCGGCATGCAACTCTCCTCCTATAGCCATTGTTTCCTTTTCAATATCCACCACTCCCTTTACCAGATCCCCAAAACCTTCTTCTCCTATCTTTATTAATTCTTTTATATCAATGGCTTCTTCAACCATTTTTATCTTCATCTTTTATTTCCTCTTTTGTTCAGGGATTTCGTAGTCTTTTTCGAGAAAATATTCTGCAAGATCACTTCCGGCCTGCCCTGTAATAAGCGCCCCTTTCATATTTAGCCTGAACCATTCGTAGAAAAACTGTCGAATTAATGGTTAACCCGGGAAAGTTGTTTATCAGGCTCCCATAACCAGTCTTTCAAAAAATTCCTCGACCTCATCCCATTCTCTCTTTTCCATACGAGTCGCCTTCCCGTTTTTTACCAATGTGACGTCTCCGAGAACTTTTACGGCATCATCAAAATACACCAGGCCTTTTTTAATCTGATAACTATACTCTTCGGATACTCCATATTTTTTATGAATCTGTGATATTAAAAACGGAAGGGATAGGCCATAGGCGGAGATTATCGCTCTGAGGTCAACAAAATCTTTAGCGGTTCCCCTCTGCGCTATTGCAACAGCCTTCATAACGGCTATATCTGTCTGTGATGCAATATAAACCTTTAAGTCGGGATTATAATTTGTTGGTTCAAGCAAAGGATAGGGATATCTGAAAAGACTTAACCTGACCTTGTTAATATTAGTGATGAAGGTATCTTTTTCAGCAGTGCTGACAACTTCCACCTTATATCTCTCTTTAAAAGATGATACGATCGGGCCGCTGTAGAATTCTTTCTCTGTAAATAGGTCAATATCAACAGATATCCTGTGCCCCAAATACAGCGCAACAGCAGTGCCGCCTGCCAGATAGGTATCGGAAGGCAGTGGCGACAGATGAATCTCTTTTAAAAGGGCGACCACAGATGCCGGAATGGCCTTGAATAACATTTTGTATCTTCCCTCTTATGATTAAAAAATAAACACCAGTAATTTACGGTCCTGGGACTGAGGTATGAACTCTCCTTCACAATACAAATAATATCCTCAGCGCTATAATTGCTCAACATGAACTCTATCTGTCTATCTCCCCCATGTTCCAGTATACGTTCGATGATGAGAAATTTATCTGCCTCAATATCAAGGGATTCGACCGCCGCCCCCCATAGACATGAACTCAGTATGTCCCTATCTTTGAGTTCAATCATAACTTATTTTATCAGAACCCTCTCTCTTTTTCAAGCTTAAACAGGAGAGATTTCAGCCATTTTGGTTTGAAGGATTTTTAGATTGAGGATGGCAATTCCTGAACTCCCTAAACTCCAGTTCTAAAAGGGCATGCTGCTGGGCGAGGTCTTTATTTTGACTGGTTAGTTTAGAAATCACCACAGAAAAATGAAGGACGATGATGAGAAGAAAGGAAAAGGAGATTAAAACCACTGCGGACAAATAGAATATGCCAGTAATTCTAACAAAAAACTGGGAGAGAAAAAACT